>OLON01001656.1_pt1 | contig 12536 bp, 8 predicted proteins | sample 1672691 | NCBI WGS metagenome assembly OLON01 (sample SAMEA3136714, study PRJEB25190) | human gut metagenome | biome: human gut; feature: human-associated habitat; material: faeces | place: Austria | collected 2013
TCTACCGGTTAAATAAAAAACGGTATAATGAAATTGTGGAGGATCTGAAGAATGGGAAAAGAGGTTGATATTGTTGCGTTAGGCGAACTGATGATTGATTTTACAGAAGCCGGGGATAGAACGTGGCCGTGAAGAAGGAAGAATCGAAGGTATTAGAGCAATTATACATTTGGCAGAACTTGTTGTTTAATGAGTAGAGCATGCGAAAACGTAACTGAATAAAAATATAGAAGCACTTTCTGTGCATATGAGTTACTTCATGATTGAATCAGCACAGAAAGCGCTTCTATATTTTTATTCAGGACCGGGAAAGTCAGTTCCTATTGCGTTAAACCGCTTCCCATCTTCCAGAAGCCCCGCAAGGCAGCACCAGTCCGGAATGCGTAACAGGAAGTCCGATCTCCTGTGAATCCACATGTCCGTTCCATTTCTTGAGCTCCGTTCCAAGCATATAAGTCAGAACGGCCGGTGCAAGTCCTGTTGTATAGGAGTTGACCAGAAAGAATAATGGGTCATCCGACAGAATCTGTGTACATAACTTGATCAGCGGATGAATTGCATCCTCGATCTTCCAGATCTCACCTTTAGGTCCACGTCCGTATGACGGAGGGTCCATGATGATGGCATCATACTGATTGCCACGGCGGATCTCACGCTCTACGAATTTTACACAGTCATCGACCAGCCAGCGGATCGGTCTGTCAGATAATCCGGAAGAGGCTGCATTTTCCTTTGCCCATGCAACCATTCCTTTAGAAGCATCTACATGTGTAACACTTGCTCCGGCAGCAGCGGATGCGAGAGTAGCTCCACCTGTGTAAGCAAAGAGATTCAGTACTTTGATCGGTCTTCCTGCATTTCTGATCTTCTCAGAGAACCAGTCCCAGTTCGTTGCCTGTTCCGGGAAAAGTCCGGTGTGCTTGAAGCTGAAAGGCTTCAGATTAAATGTCAGTTCTTTATAATGAATCTGCCACTGTTCCGGGAGACTGAAGAATTCCCATTCCCCGCCGCCTTTCTTGCTGCGGTGATAGTGGCCGTTCATATGTTTCCATCCACGCTCGGTTTTCGGGGTATCCCAGATAACCTGCGGGTCAGGACGGATCAGAGTGTACTGTCCCCAGCGTTCTAATTTTTCACCATTACTACAATCGATTACTTCATAATCTTTCCATTGATCTGCAATCCACATAGAATTATATCCTCTTTCTTCTCAAATAATAAGTTTTCATATGTTTGTATTCATTGTGTTCGAATCTGTAGAACATATTACTGTCAGCTTTTTGTATAAAGGTTAATATAGAATATAATTTTTGAAAAAGCTGATCAGGAAAAGTCCTGCAGAGGAATTATAGCATGAAAAATTAAGAAATTCAATTTTACATTTCCTACATACACTTTACACACATTTAACAATTCGCAGATTTTGGATTTAACATACGTCTTATAAGATAGCTATTGTCGAAAGCGACAAAGAAAAAAATCAGAATAAAAAAAGATGAGAATCTAAGGAGAGTATGATTATGAAAATGAAAAAGTTTATCGCAGTTTTATCCGTAGCAACAATGGCAGCAGGACTTGCAGTTGGATGTGGAAGTTCAGATAGTGGTTCTTCTGATGATAAGAGCAGCAAAGGTGACTGGGATTCTTCCAATGATATAACAATCGTTTCCAGAGAAGATGGTTCAGGAACAAGAGGAGCATTCATCGAACTTTTCGGGATTGAAGAAAAGAAAGACGGTGAAAAAGTTGATATGACAACAGATGATGCACAGATCACAAACAGCACATCCGTAATGCTTACAACAGTAGCCGGAGATGATTATGCAATCGGTTATGTATCACTCGGATCATTAAATGATACAGTAAAAGCTTTAAAGATTGATGGAGAAGAAGCTACAGAGCAGAACATCAAAGATGGAAAATATAAAATCTGCAGACCATTTAACATTGCAACAAAGAAAGGTGCAGATAATGAAGTGGCAAAAGACTTTATCGCTTATATCATGAGCAAAGAAGGACAGCAGGTGATTTCAGACAACGGATATATCGGAGACGATTCAGCAGAAGCTTATGCGGGAAGCAAGCCATCCGGAAAAGCAGTTGTCGGCGGATCCTCTTCCGTATCACCGGTTATGGAAAAATTGATCGAGGCATATAAGAAAGTCAATACAGGAGCAGAGATTGAGCTTCAGACTACAGACTCTACAACAGGTATGACATCAGCAATCGACGGAAGTTATGATATCGGAATGGCATCACGTGAATTACAGGATGAAGAAAAAGATAAACTGGACAGCCAGGTAATTGCTACAGACGGTATTGCAGTTATTGTAAATAAAAACAATACAACAGATGAACTCAGTAGTGATCAGGTAAAGACAATTTACACTGGTGATGCAACCACATGGGATGAGGTAGTGAAATAATATGAAATCAAAAGCATGGACAGAGAAATTCATGCAGGGAGTGTTTGCAGTTGCCGCCTGTGCTTCAGTACTGGCGGTTGCACTCATTTGTATTTTCTTGTTTGCAAATGGAATTCCTGCAATGAGTAAAATCGGATTCGGGGAATTCCTGACCGGTGAATTATGGAAACCAAAGAATGACATATACGGAATCTTTCCGATGATCATTGGAAGTCTGTATGTAACGGCCGGCGCAATTATCATCGGTGTACCGATTGGAATCCTGACAGCAGTATTCATGGCATTCTACTGTCCGAAAGTAATCTATAAACCACTGAAGATGGCAACAGAACTTCTGGCAGGAATCCCATCCGTTGTCTATGGATTTTTCGGTCTTGTAGTTCTCGTACCGTGGGTAAGAGAAATCGGAAGAACACTTCATCAGGGTGGAAACGGAAGCAGTATGATCACAGCATCCATTCTTCTGGGAATGATGATCTTACCAACGATCATCGGACTTACGGAATCTGCGCTTAGAGCAGTTCCTACACAGTACTATGAAGGTGCGGTAGCACTTGGCGGAACACATGAAAAAGCAATCTTTACTGTTGTTTTACCGGCAGCCAAATCCGGAGTAGTGGCAGCTATTGTTCTTGGAATCGGGCGTGCGATCGGAGAGACGATGGCAGTGATCATGGTGGCTGGTAATCAGCCGAGAATGCCGGAAGGAATCTTCAGAGGAGTCAGAACACTGACAGCAAATATCGTAATTGAGATGGGATATGCATCCGGACTTCACAGAGAAGCACTGATTGCAACCGGCGTAGTTCTCTTCGTATTTATCCTTCTTCTGAACTTCTGTGTAGCACTTTTGAAGAGGGGGAAGAATTATGAGTAGTAATGAAGTAACATGGAAAGATAAGTTAAAAGCATATACCAGAACTCCTGGATCACTGATCGTAATGCTTCTTGTCATGCTTTCTGCAATTATGACATTTGCAGTACTTATATTTCTGATCGTATATGTGCTGGCGCATGGTGTTCCGTATTTGAAACCATCCATTTTCTCACTTCATTATACATCGGAAAATGCTTCGCTGATGCCGGCATTGATCAACACAGTGATCATGACCTTGTTATCACTTCTGATCGCAGTTCCATTTGGGATCTTTGCAGCGATCTTCCTTGTGGAATATGCAAAACGTGGTAATAAATTTGTAGAAGTGATTAGACTTACAACAGAGACGCTTCAGGGAATTCCATCTATCGTATATGGACTGTTTGGTATGCTGTTCTTTGTAAATACCTGTAAATGGGGATTTTCGATTCTGGCAGGAGCGTTTACTCTTGCGATCATGGTATTACCGCTGATCATGAGAAGTACAGAAGAAGCATTGAAATCCGTACCGGATTCTTACAGAGAAGGAAGTTTCGGGCTGGGAGCAGGAAAATTACGTACAGTATTTCGGATCGTACTTCCATCGGCGATACCTGGAATCCTTGCAGGTGTGATCCTGGCGATCGGACGAATCGTCGGAGAGACAGCAGCACTGATCTATACAGCAGGTACTGTTGCAAAGGTGCCGAAGAATGTATTGAGTTCAGGAAGAACCCTGGCAGTGCACATGTATAATCTGTCAAGTGAAGGCCTTTATATGAATCAGGCTTATGCGACGGCTGTAGTACTGCTGGTTCTGGTAGTTGTGATCAATACCCTGTCGGGCATGATCGCCAAACGGATTACAAAAGCATAGCAGCTGTACAGAGATAAATCAGAAAAAAACAGGAAGGAATCATACATGAGTAAAATAAGTATCAAGAACATGGAACTTCATTACGGTGATTTCCATGCTCTGAAAAATGTGAATCTTGAGATAGAAGCGAATAAGATCACAGCATTCATCGGTCCATCCGGATGTGGAAAGTCTACATTATTAAAATCAATCAACCGTATGAATGATCTGGTAGAGGGATGTAAGATTGACGGAGAGATTCTTCTGGATGGCAAGGATATTTTCCGTGATATCGATGTGAATTTATTAAGAAAGAGAGTTGGAATGGTGTTCCAGAAACCGAATCCGTTTCCAATGAGTATCTATGATAATATTGCTTATGGACCAAGAACCCATGGAATACGTTCAAAAGCAAAATTGGATGACCTGGTAGAAAAATCTTTAAGAGATGCGGCAATCTGGAATGAATGCAAGGACAGATTAAAGACCAGCGCACTTGGAATGTCAGGCGGCCAGCAGCAGAGACTTTGTATTGCAAGAGCACTGGCGGTGCAGCCGGAAGTGCTCCTTATGGATGAACCGACATCGGCACTGGATCCTATCTCGACATCTAAGATAGAAGACCTTGCGATGGAATTGAAAAAAGATTATACTATCGTTATGGTAACACATAATATGCAGCAGGCGGTACGTGTGTCTGATAATACGGCATTCTTCCTGTTGGGAGAAGTCATTGAATATAATGAAACAGAAAAATTATTTTCGATTCCGGCAGATAAGAGAACGGAAGATTATATCACAGGGAGGTTTGGCTAGGATATGCGTAATCGGTTTGATCAGCAGCTGGAGTTACTTAATGAGCAGCTTATACGTATGGGTGAATTATGTGAAGTTGCAATCGGAAAAGCAACAACAGCATTAAAAGAAGGAAGTATGGAACAGGCACAGAAGGTGATCGAGGCAGATGAAGAGATCGATCAGGCAGAGACAGATATTGAAAGACTTTGTTTGAAACTGCTTCTCCAGCAGCAGCCTGTGGCAAGAGATTTGAGACAGATTTCAGCGGCATTGAAAATGATCACAGATATGGAACGTATCGGCGATCAGGCTTCGGATATTGCAGAGATCATCATTACAGAGGAGAAGTCGGAAGCACAGGACATTCCAAAGATCATCAAAATGTCAGAAGCGGCCGGAAAGATGGTGCGTGACAGCGTCAATGCATATGTGGAAAAAGACCTTGAACTTTCCAGAAAAGTTATAAAAGATGATGATATCGTGGATGAACTTTTTGAAGAAGTGAAGACAACACTGATCGACTTTATTGCGGAAAATAAAGGAGAGCAGGGGGGAGAGGCGATTGATCTGATCATGGTTGCAAAATATCTGGAACGTATCGCAGACCATGCAACAAATATCGCAGAGTGGGTGGAATTCTCTATCACAGGAATCCACAAGGCTTCTGTAGTATAAAGAAGGAGAAAGAGGAATGATTTTTTGTGTAGAAGATGACAGTAACATACGGGAACTGGTGGTGTATACCCTGGAGAGCACAGGGTTTCAGGCGCGCGGATTCGAAGATGGAAGTTCATTCCTTGAAGCTCTGGCATTAGAGACGCCAGAGCTTGTTTTGCTTGATATTATGCTGCCGGGAGAAGACGGAATGGAGCTTTTGAGTAAGTTAAAAGCATCTAAGAAAACGAGAGAGATTCCGGTCATCATGGTTACAGCCAAGGGAGCAGAATACGATAAGGTAAAAGGATTGGATTCCGGTGCGGATGATTATGTTACAAAACCATTTGGCATGATGGAGTTGATCTCACGTATCAAGGCTGTATTAAGACGCAGCGCAAATGGAAGCATATCCGGAGAGGATGCATTTGAGATCGGAGAGATCCGGCTGGATCCGAAGAAGCATGAAGTGACCGTTCACGGAGAAGTGGTGAACCTGACACTGAAAGAGTATGAATTATTGAAACGCCTGATGAAGAATTCGAATATTGTCCTTACCAGAGACCAGCTTCTGGAAGATATCTGGGGATATGATTTCGACGGGGAGACGAGAACCGTGGATGTGCATGTCAGAACTTTAAGACAGAAGCTTGGAGATGCAGGCGAACAGATTGAGACGGTCCGCGGAGTCGGATACCGTATGAGCAGGTAATAATATGAAACAAAGTATGAGAAAAAAGATCCAAAGCAGCATGATTCTTGTCATTACCCTGACGATGCTCATAGCTTATGCGATCACCACGCTGGTTGTATACCGCCAGACGATCCATATCATGGAAGGAGAGGTAAGACAGGAAGCGGACTATATTAACGTAGCACTCGACACTTCCGGGGAGTCTTATCTGAAGACGATGGATAACGTGCATGTGGACACAAGAATTACCCTGATCGATCCGGATGGTAAGGTGAAATATGACTCAAAAGAAGATGATGTAACCCTTCAGAATCACAAGAACCGGCCGGAAGTAAAAGCTGCGCTGAAAAACGGAAGTGGTCAGGATATCCGTGAATCGAATACATTGAATAAAGAGATGTTCTATTATGCAGTGAAATTGGAAAATGGAGATATTTTGCGAGTATCAAAGACGGTAGATACTGCATTCCGGACAGCAATGAAGGTATTCCCGGCGATGGGGCTGATCGCATTGATCATGCTGGCATTTGCGGGAATCCTTGTAAAATGGCAGATAACGAGACTGATCCGCCCGATCAACAGACTGGATCTTGAGAATCCATTGGAGAATGACGTGTACGAAGAATTAACACCTCTTTTACAGAGTATCGACAAGCAGAATAAAGAAAAAGATGCAGTTGCCAATATGAGAAAAGAATTCTCGGCAAATGTATCTCACGAACTGAAGACACCGCTTACGTCAATTTCAGGTTACGCAGAAATCATGAAAAGCGGACTGGTAAAGCCGGAAGATATGAAAGGTTTTGCGGAAAGAATCTATAATGAAGCAAGACGTCTGATCACTTTGGTAGAAGATATCATCAAGTTATCAAAACTGGATGAGGGCAATGTGCAGCTGGAAAAAGAAGAAGTAGATCTCTATAAGCTGACGAGGGAGATTCTGACCAGACTTTCACCACAGGCAGCGAAGCGGAAAGTGCATGTAGAGGTGACGGGAGAACCGGTAGAGTATGTGGGTATCCGTCAGATCCTGGATGAGATGATTTACAATATCTGTGAAAATGCAATCAAGTATAACAAAGAAGGCGGAAAATTAACCGTCTGGGTAGGTAATACCCTGCAGGGAAAGAAGGTCTGCGTTACGGATACCGGTATCGGAATCCCGGAGAATGAGACGGACCGTATCTTTGAACGTTTTTATCGTGTAGACAAAAGCCATTCTAAAGAAACAGGTGGAACAGGTCTTGGACTGTCTATCGTAAAGCATGGAGCAATGCTTCATGGGGCAAAGATCCATGTGGACAGTAAACTGGGGGAAGGTACGAAGATAGAACTTATATTTTAAAAAATAACAGAAGTTTTTAAGAAATCTTAAGAATTATTTGCGCATGTCTTTAAGAAACGAAGCCTACAATAGCATCAAGAAAAAGATGAGGAGGCTTATTGTTATGGACAAGATCAGTATTATCATCCCGTGCTTCAATGAAGAAGAAGCATTGCCAATTTATTATGCAGAAATGAAAAAAGTCATGGACAGCATGAAAAAACAGACCAGTTTTGAACTGCTATTTGTAGATGACGGGTCATCCGATAGAACATATGAGATTATGAAAGACTTACACAGAAAGGACGGAAGATGTCAGTATCTTTCCTTTTCCAGAAACTTTGGAAAAGAAGCTGCGATCTATGCAGGACTTCAAAACGCAAGCGGTGATTATGCTGCAATCATGGATGTAGATCTGCAGGATCCGCCGTCGCTGCTGCCTGATATGTACAGAATTTTAAAAGAAGAAGCATATGACAGCGTGGCAACCAGACGTTCAACAAGAATGGGTGAACCAAAGATTCGTTCATTCTTATCTAAAGAGTTTTACAACGTAATCAATAAGATTTCCAAGACAGAGATTGTAAGCGGTGCCAGAGATTACCGCCTGATGAACCGTAAGATGATAGATGCAGTGCTGGAAATGAGTGAATATAACCGCTTTTCAAAAGGAATCTTCGGGTGGGTCGGATTCCGCACCAAATGGCTGGAATATGAGAATATCGAAAGATCTGCCGGAGAAACAAAATGGAATGTAAAGAAATTATTCATTTACTCGTTGGAGGGAATCACGGGATTTTCTGTAGTTCCGCTGTCGATTGCAGCGTATATGGGAGTTTTGTTCTGCGGATTATCATTTCTGATGATTGTTGCGATCGTAGTCCGTACATTAATCTGGGGAGATCCGGTGGCCGGATGGCCATCGATGGTTTGTATCTTGTTTGGCGTGGGTGGTGTACAGCTTCTGTGTACCGGAATTCTGGGACAGTATCTTGCCAAGACATACCTGGAAGTAAAGAACCGGCCTGTATACCTGTTAAAGGATTCCAGTAAAGAAGAACAGCGGATCATGATGATGCCATTATCACAAAATCTGCGGAGGAAGAGTTATGGACAAGGTTAAGAGATACATTCCTTACCTGCTGCTTACAGGCTTAACACTCTTTTTTTGCCGGATATTTGTGGGCAGATATGGAATCTTTGGAGCAAAGGTAGACTGGCTCAGTCAGCATAGTGTGCTGCCGGATTATTTCCGGCAGCAGTTTTATGCAACCGGAAAGTTATTTCCCGAATTTGCGGCGAATCTGGGCGGCGGCCAGAATATTTATCATTTTGCTTATTACGGACTATATAGTCCGTTGATTCTGCCGTCATATCTGCTTCCGTTTGTGAAAATGTCGGATTATATCATGGCGGTCAGCATAACAGGTCTGACTGCTTCGGTACTGCTGTTTTATTACTGGCTGAAAAGCAGAAAGACGGATGCAGGCACTGCTTTTATCCTGTCACTGATGTTCCTGCTGGCAGGACCGATGATCGGTCAGTACAGCGGGCAGATCATGTTTGTGGATTATATGCCGTTCTTATGTCTGGCACTCATAGGTGTAGACCGGTATTTTGAGCAAGAAAAAAGTGGTCTTTTTACAGTTAGTGTATTTCTGATGATCATGACCAGTTTTTATTTCAGTATTGGCGGAATGCTGTCATTGGTTCTTTATGGACTGCACCGCTATTTTGAACAAAGAGAAGAAAACAGGGTCACAGTTCGCAGCTTTTTGCGGGACGGATTGTGTTTCGTGCGTTCGATGATTCTGGCAGTACTCATGAGTGGTTTCTTTCTGGTACCGACGGCACTCGCATTGACGGGTGGGAGAAGTAAAGAGCAGAACACATCGTTTGCTTCCTTTTTTATTCCGCAGATCACAGTAGAACGATTTGCTTATAGTATCTATGGAATCGGACTTACGACACTGGTGATCACAGTTCTGCTCACGGGATTGTTGTATCGGAAAGTATATGAAAAGGTACTCACATATGGATGTGTGATCGTACTTGTGATTCCGGTATTTGCTTACTTATTGAATGGCGGACTATATATCAGGGATAAAGTCTTTATTCCGTTTCTGCCATTGCTTTGTTATCTGATTTCCATTTATCTGGAAAAGTGCAGAAAAAGAGAACTGTCTTTTATTGCAGGAATGATTCCATATATCATCACAACGATATTCGTTTATATGGCAAGAAATCAGTTTGTTTCAAAAGGCATAGGGGAAAGTATATGGAAAGTCTTGCTTGCAGAAAGTATTCTGTTTCTGATCTGTTACGTGCTGTATTGTGCGCTGAAGAGATACCACAAAGAGACGAAAGAGATTCTGATGCTGGCTCTGCCGTCGGTGATATGTCTGGCGGTCACGATGAACACTTTTTATCAGATGAAGCCGGACAGGTATGTCAGCCGCAAACTGTACCGGGATGTTGTGGAAGAACAGAATAGACAGGCCGTAAAAGAAGCATTGAAAGATGATGATGGATATTACCGTACAGAACGGATGGGAAGTGATGATGAAAATGCAGCAGATTTAAACCGGATCTGGGATGTGGATCAGAATATTACTTCCATCTATTCATCTGCATACAATCCGGACTATCAGACATTCCGTCAGAAGACATTCGGACTGGAAGAACCGTTCCGCAATGGGATGATGCAGTCTGTTTCGAAAAATCCGGTATTTCAACGGATGATGGGAGTGCGGTATATCGTATCAGATTCGGATGTGCCAGGATATACTCTGGTTAAGAAATGCGGCACAACCGGTATATATCAGAATAAAGATGCAGCACCGGTCATGTATGCAACAGATCGTGTGATGACGGAAGAGGAATATAAGAAACTTACATTTCCATATAATCAGACGGCATTTCTGGAATATGCGGTTGTTGGAGAACATACGGAATCTTCAGATCAGAACATAATGACAGCCTATGAGCCGGTTAGTCTGAAAATGGACAATAATAGAACTACAGGTGGAGCGGAGCAGAAAACGATACAGCAAGAGGGGCAGAAACAGATTCTTTTTTTAAGATTCCGGGTGGACAACGCACATCCGAATAAGGACGTGGCAGTCTGGATCAACGGAATCCGTAACAAACTAAGCGCGAAAGATCATGTATATTATAATGAAAATAAGATATTTACCTATGCAGTGCCGTTAAAGGATGGAGAGGATAGCATTTCTGTGACATTTGGCAAAGGAAAATATCAATTAAGCCATGTACAGGCATATCTCGGCAGTCTGCCGGAACGGTCAGAATTGTTGTATCAGTCAGAAATCCAGGTAGACAAAAAGCAGACAGAAGATAACGTGATCCAGGGGACAATCCATGTAAAGAAAGATGGATGGTTTATTACGTCCATCCCTTATGATAAACATTTTAAGATTTATATTGACGGAAAAGAAACAGAGATACAAAAAGTAAATACGGCATTTCTGGGGTGTAAGATTGAAAGTGGTAACCATGAATTGAAGATCATCTATCATGCACCGGGTACAACAACAGGAAAAATCCTGTCTTTGATCGGAATAGCCGGATTCTTGTTAGTTCTTGTACGGGAAAAAAGAAAACAAAAAAATACAAGGTAGTATACGTTGATATCTATATACAGCAGCAGATTTGCGGAAAATTGCTGCTGTATATTTGCATTTTATAAAAAAGAAGAGTATGATGTTAAATGTTTTTTTTACTTGAATAAGGAAGAAAAATGGAAACAGACAACAGGGTAAGACGAGGATGAGAACATGAAGATCATAGAAACATATGGAAATTATATAGAAAAATGGAGTAATGAGGATCCGGACAGAGCCAGATGGCTTTTAAAGACCGGATGGAAGGCACAGAATCTGAAGTTCCGGTTTGCCCCGGACAAAAGACTGATGCCGGCAGACCGGTATCTGGCAAGACTTATGATGGATACGATGCTTATGCCTTTGGAAAAACCACAGGAAAGTGCAATAGTCAGCATCTTTACTCCTTGCGAACTGTTGCAGGAGGCAGGAATCCATCCGTATAATGTGGAAGGATTTTCCTGTTATCTTTCTGCATCAAAGGCAGAAAGAGCATTTTTACAGCAGGCAGAAAATACAGGAATTTCTGAGACACTTTGCAGTTATCATAAGACATTTATCGGGGCGGCACAGAAGAAAGTGCTTCCGAAACCAAAGTGCATTGTGTACACGAACCTGACCTGTGATGCAAACCTTCTGACGTTTAAAAAGTTGGCGAAAATGTATGAAGTGCCAATCTTTGCAATTGATGTCCCGATGCAGCAGAATGAGGACAATGTACAGTATGTGGCAGACCAGCTTCGGAAGCTGAAAGAGTTTATAGAAAAATGTACGGGTAAAAAGATTACAGACGAGGCATTAACAGAACGGCTGAGAAGAAGCAAACGGACACTGGAGAAGTTTGCACAGTATGAGAAAGAAAGTGCAGATAAATATGTTCCGGCAGATCTGGTTACGCCTCTTTATGTGGGAATGACCAACAATCTTTTGCTTGGCACAAAAGAAGAAGAGGATTATGTGGACCGCCTTTTGAAAGACGTAAAGAATGCTCCTGCAAAAAAAGGAAAGAAAATCTACTGGATGCATACGATCCCATTCTGGTCTGATGCGGTGAAGAACGAGCTATGCTTTCAGGAAAAAGCACAGATTGTCGGCTGTGAACTGAGTCACGTCTGTGAGCCGGATTTTGATCCGGAGAAGCCTTATGAGGCAATGGCGAGACGTATGGTATATCATGCATTAAATGGAAGCGCGATCAGAAGAATCGAAGCAGGAATCCGTCATGCAAAGGAGACAGGAGCAGACGGTGCTGTTTGGTTCGGACACTGGGGATGTAAGCATACCCTTGGAGCAGCACAGCTTGCC
>OLON01001664.1_pt1 | contig 12506 bp, 5 predicted proteins | sample 1672691 | NCBI WGS metagenome assembly OLON01 (sample SAMEA3136714, study PRJEB25190) | human gut metagenome | biome: human gut; feature: human-associated habitat; material: faeces | place: Austria | collected 2013
ATGTCTACTTCGCCGTCGGCATTTACATCACCTGATACCAATTTATCATTTGCTAAATTTGCAATATATTTTGGTACATTCGTTACATCCCATACTGTTCCATCGGTTCTCCTTGCAAATTCATAACTTTTACCATCATATTCATCTTCCCAGATCTGCGTTACATGCGTTAATATAAGCGCTTCATTTTTATTAAGATTATAGTCTTCTACCGCTCCATAATCCTCCAGACTATAATCTCTATAACTACCCACTTCTAATGGGGTTTCTACTGTTCCCGATTCTCCATCCAGTGTCTTCCATTCTCCTGATTTTGTTTTATAAACATATTTTGAAAAAACCGCTAATTCTTCAACATCTGTTGCAATTAATTCCTCTTTTGACTTTCCTTTAATCTTATATAAATTTCCCTCATCAGTAAGATAATATGTAAAATATATAAGCTCTGATTCTTCTGTCCAATAATCATCACATATTGTCTGAATTATGTTTGTTTTTCCCAAATTTATATATTCGCTATCATAGTATCCATTTTCATCACGCCCCCGTACTTTCAGGCATGTGTTTCCGTCTTTATTAATATAATATTCGCCGCCGGAACCATCTATAGAATACTTCAGTACAGATTTTGCATCCGTAAGCTCTGGTTCATCGTTAGAGTCATAAATAGATAGAACTTCTCCATTCTGTCTTACATATCTGCCATTTTCATCAATATCCGTAACTTCAGTATTTACCATTTCAAAGCTGTTAACTTTTTCACTTTTTTTAACTTCCTTTCTTTTCCATAAAGTTCCGTCATTTTTTAAGACATATGTGTATGTTTCTTTACTATAATTATATTGATCTTCTATATATTTTTTTACATTTTCAACTGAATCTGCCTCTGTATTATAAATATTTTTCAATATTCCTTTTTTATCCAAAACGTAATAACCGGAACACTCTTTCACATTTTCAGCAAGTAACTTCCCATCTTCCCAGACTTTATCTTCTGTATCCCAGACATAACCATAACGGCTTATTTCATTTTTGTCTGCATATACCCAGCCACCGATATAATTTTTTACATTTTCTTTTTCTACTTCTTGTCTTGGATATAATTTCCACAATTTTCCATTGCTGTCTAATAATTTCCCTTTCGATCCCGACAATACTTTTATATCACTCTTTTCTCCTACCTTCTGATCTGCCGGAATTCCTTCTACTGTTACAGTAACATCCTTCACATAATTATTATATGATATCTGAAGCGTTACTTCTCCTTCTTTTTTTCCATAGATATGGCCGCTTCCTTCATAATGCGTTACATTATCTGCCCCCTTTTCAATTACAACATTTGGTTCGTCTCCATATGTAAATACCGATTCATCATACACCTCTACACGACCGCCTTTTGCCACTGAGAGTTCGTCTTTTACTCTTGCGATCTGCCATCGTTCATCTGGAGAAATATTTGTGTGTCCTAATTCGATATCCTGAAGTTTTTCCAATTGTAAAAGAGGTTTAATACTTTTAAGGTCTGAATTAGAATACGCAGAAAATGTTGTCATATTCACTGCATATTCCAGACCCGTCAAATCTTCCACTCTGCTATTGCTTACATCTACTCTTTCAATCTTCTCCATATTCTGTTTTGTTACAAGTCCATCATCGCTGATATCAATCCCATCATTTTTAAGTATCTCGATCAGTTTTACATCATTGATACACACATAATTTTCCGGTACATTTTTTACAGTAATATGATAAGCATAAATCAATTCATCTCCACATTTTACTCTTACTGTGGTGTCACCTTCCTGTAACGCATTAATTATAATATGCGTATTCCATCCATCGCTTTCCAAAATCTGACCATTACAAATATTTTGATCATCTGTTTCAACACTCCATGTTCTTCTATCTTCTGACCGATAATCCCAAATGTCAAAACTGTGTCCAACATATGCATTTCTCTCTGTATATGCAATTTCTTTCGCCGCTTCTACACCGTTATTACCTGATTCACTATCCTGTGTCTTCTCATTCAAACTCGCAGCATTACTGTTCTGACCATCTTCTTTTTCCGCACTCTGTTCTTGTTGTTTTTCCGTCTCCTCTGTCATGCTTTCTCCACTGACAACATCTGCTGCCCACGTAGTCTGTCCAAACAACAAACAACCGGTCAAAGCCAAAGCTACTATCCTTTTTGCTCTCATTCGGTCTCCTCCTTACCATTTCTTTTTTATCAGAATTTTCGTTCTCTGTTATTACATCTTTCACTGCACTCCTTTTTAATATATTTTTATAATACACTTTCCTTTCCAGAGACGTATCTGATCACTTTTCTAAGATCCTTAATATCTACTTCGCCGTTTGCATCAACATCTGCTACTGACTTCTGATCTTCATCAAATTCTTCTTTTTCGCACACGTATCTGAGAATTGAACGGAGATCCTGGATGTCTACTTCGCCGTCGGCATTTACATCACCTAATACTACAGCACCACTGTTCAAATCAAGTACCTGTTTTTGAACATCCGTGATTTCCCATAAAGTTCCGTCTGTCCTTATCGCATATATTTTTCTTCCTGTTTCAGCATAATCATCTAAACTAAACATTTCTTTTACATGGGTTAACAATAAAATGCCATTTTTTGTAACATTATAGTCATTTACAACACCATAATCTTCTAACTGATATTCATTATAATTATTATAAATAGATTCAATGGCTACCGGATTTTCTTTTGTTCCTGTTGTATTTTTTTCAAAGCTTCTCCATAAACCATCTTCTCCCTGATACGCCTGAACATATCCATTTACCATTTTCTGTACATGATCAGCAATTTTTTCATATCCATTATCCGTTATCTTATACATTTCATTGGATTCCGTTAATATGTACGCAGTATCAGCGGACCATACTACCATAAAGTCCAAAATTTTCATTTCACCAAGATCCAAAGTTTTCATTTCACCAGTCCATTGGGCCCATCTTTGAAAATATGTGTGTCCATCTTTGCCCACATAATATTGTCCGTAACCAAAAGAGCCCTCCGGCATTACTTCCACATTTTCGAGATCATTTTTACCATCGAACGATTTATAATATCCATTTTGATCTAAATAACCACTGTTATTTATTTCCTTTACATTTTCTGCTATTTTTTGAAATTCTTTTACTTTTTCATTTTTGCCTACTTCTGTTCTTTCCCATAAAGTTCCATCCGTCTTTAAGACATAACAATACTCTGTCCTTTTTTCCCCATTGGTCCAATCTACATTAGTTCGTTCTGACCATGTTGCAACATTTTCAACGATTACTGCATCTTTGTTATAAATATCAATCAATCTTCCGGTATTATCTAATACGTAATGACTAGAGAAATCTTTTACATTTTCAGCCAATTTTGTTTTATCTGACCACAGCGTATTATCATTTTGTAACTGATATGCATATTCTTCACTATCATCTCCTGAATAGATCCATCCACCTACATAACGTTTCACATTTTTTCCTACTTTTTTTGTTTCCGGATATACTTGCCACAATTCACCGTTACTATTCAAAACTGTATATTTGTCAGAATCTTTTATTGTCGAATCACTTTTTTTACCTACTTCCTGATCCGGCTGTATCCCTTTCACTTTAACATGAATAATTTGTGAATTTGAACCACCTGATATTTTTATTGTTTCTTCACCGGCAGCTACTCCAACTATTGTTCCACCTACAATCCTTCCTGCATCTTCACCTTTTTGTTTTTCTATGATTAATTCATCATCATCAAAAAATTCTCCATTTGTGATCCAGTTTGCCTGTTCACCTAATGCCAGGTCAAATTCTGTACTAAATTTTACCAGTTTCCATTTATCATTTGCTGAAATTCCTGTATTCTTCAAATTATATTGCTCAATCTTGTTTAAATTTAATATCGGTTCAATGCTTTTTAATTCTTTATTTCCACTCACATCTATCACTTCAAGATTTTCTGCATATTTCAATCCACTCAAATTTGTAATATCACTATTACTTATGTAGAGATATCTAAGTTTTAACAACTCACTTTTAGTAATAAGGCCATCTCCGTTTTCATCAATTCCTCTCCATGATTCCAGCAATTCTGATTCCAGGTTGCTGTCTTGAAATACAATTGCATCTTCTGGTCTTTCCTTAATTGTCACATCATCGCTTTGAACAACAGTCTGTTCGCTTCCTGCATCCTCTTGTTCTGAATTATCTACCGTCTGTTCTTCCTGCGTAATTTCACTCTGCTCTTTTTCTCCTCCTGTTCCTTCAGCCCATGCAGTCTGTCCAAACATTAAACAGCCCGTCAAGGCTAAAGCCACTACTCTTTTCCCTTTCATTTGGTCTCCTCCTTAGTTTTTTTCTTTTTTATCAGAATTGCCAGTATTCCTGCAATTACGATCATTCCAACAATAACTTTTCTTATTTTATTAACGCTGTAAGATTTCTTTTTTGTTTCTTTCTTTACCTTGTTTTCCGTTTTTTCCTTATTCGTCTCCTTATTTTCTTTGAAACCATTCTTTGTTTCTTCTTTTGAAGTTGCCTTTTCTTGTTCGGAATCATTTTCTTCCTGTTCTGTCTGAGCCGTATTTTCTGTATTTTCTACACTGTCTGCACTGTCTTTGCTTTGACCATCAACAATCTTCTGAAATTCCTGATCTACTCCGGTGGCTGTTCCGGATATCGCATTGCTTTCTGCTGTATTATCAACGATTTCATCAATTTTCATTCCTATCGGAAGCTTATCTGTACAATCTTTTTTTAATTTGAATTCAATGTTTACAATCTCTCCATCTGCTTTCACTGTATCCGCTACAACATATACGATTTTTATAAAAGCTTTGTCTTCTTTGTGGTTATAATCAAACAGGCTATTATTGTCATTCTCAATCAGTTTTCCTTTATTTAGTCCCACAAACTCCAAAGCTTCCTTATTATAATATACAGATAATTCAAATCCACCTACTTCTTCTCCACTATGAATCTCAATCGGAACGGTTACCGTTTCATTTTTCTTTCCTTTTTGGTTTTCTATTTGAAAAACGGTTGTTTCCGCATATACAACATTTTGCAACATCATCATACACAGAACTATTAACGTAATATAATATTGAATTTTATACTTCATATTTTTCTTTATATCCTTTCTACCTTTTTCACAATTATTAAATCCAATTTTATTCTCCATTAATATAATGTCATACCCTGTTGACCACATTCAATATGTGCTCGTAATTGTGCTCGCTTTCTTTTTTGTCTTTTCTTTTGTTTTCTTGACCATTGACCAACAAATATATTAAAATTTTTAAAAAGCATGCACAATTCTATCGGTTCTTTCTGCACTTTGGTTATCCATATCTTGTTAGTATAAAATGCCGAAAATGGAACGACTGCATGACTCAAACTGTACATTTTGCCACCCACTAAAAGATGCAAATGAGAAATGGATTTAAAGGAGACGAGGTATGAGGAAAAAAAGAGTTTTACCATTTTTATTAAGTTTATTGATTTTGTGTTCAAGTTTACAGCTGCCGGTTGATGCAAAAGAAATGGATGCATCAGGAAAACAGGATACAAGCAATATGGAATCAGAGATTTCGGTACAGGGAACGGATTCTTTTGGAAATATGGTAGCAGAAGCAATAGATAATAAAGTAGAACAGCAGGAAGAAAATGAAGGCTGCAATATTTTCGAGATAACGATGTCCGGCACAGAGGCAGAGGTTGATTTTGAGACGAATAAGGATGCATCATTAGTTGTTGGAATCTATGACGAAGCGGGAATAAAGATGGTGGCTTCCGGACATGCAGAAGTAACAACTGACGAAAAGACAGTAAAAATCAATATAGAAAACGGACAGTTACCAGACTACTATTATGTCAAAGGCTTCCTGGTTGATCCGGAAACATTTGAACCTTATTGTACGGCTTATGAGACCCCGAATTACACCAAAGAGATGCAGGAATTTTTCTCAAAGACAACAGAAGACTTTGCAGGGCACGAGATACTGAATCTTGATGATGACACTACGAATAATTTTGCTGTGTATGCAGATGGAACTTATGTAGTAAAAGAGTCAGAAAGCGAAGTAAAACTCAGTGAAAAAGACGAAGATGCAGGCAAGTATGTTTTTGAAAATGCAGATGAAGCATTTTTAGCATTGAAATCAGGGGATATCCTGTCTTACGAGTGTGCAGATGGAAGCCTGGTTATTATCAAAATTGATTCCGTGTCAGTAAATGGAAAGACGGTTACGCTTTACGATAAAGATACGGAAATGGAGGATGTATTTGACTATGTAAAGATAGACAGTGCTGCTTCTACAGAAGAAGCGACGGTGGATGCTTCTACATGTGGAGAAGGAGTTACATATAATGGATTAGTGGATTCAGATGAGATCGCACCACAGAAAATAGATATTGATGTAAGTGAGAGTAAGTCACATTCTTTTGATGTAAAAAATAATGATATAATCGGAAGTTTTAAACTTCAAATGAAGACAGGATTAAAATTATATATTACATCATCTTATAGATATCTGGAACTCCGAATGGATTATACGAAATCGGTGAGTATATCAATTAAGAAAAAATGTAAGAAAGAGTTTCCTTTGATTACATTGGGGTATAGTCCAGTCCCGGGAGTGTATATAGAGGTTAAGCCAGTGTTCGTTGTTGAAGGAAGTGGAAAAGTCAGTTTAAACGGAACACTGAAAGGAACAATTGGATGTGCAGTAGAGAGTGATACTAGAATAAGAAATCTGACAAGTATGCCATCGTTTGAAACCGAGTTAAAAGGAGAGGTAACAGTATTTATAGGTATTTCTTTAGAGCCTAAAGTTAAAGTCCTCAGTGACGAAGTGGCAATGGTAGGCGCAAGCGCACAAGTTGGTGGAGAAGCGAATGCAACATTAGCAAAGGATAAAGGGCCCACGCAGAAACATGTATGCAAAACCTGTGTAGAAGGAACGATAAATGCCAAAGGCGAAGTGAATTTTAAAGTCAGCTTTTTTAATAATGACAAGTTAACATACACACAAGGTACGTCTCTTAAAGCTAAAATTGGAGATTTTTATTATTCTGAAGATTTTAATGAATTCGCTTTTACAACGTGCCCGCATATTTCATATCGGATAATAGTTACAGTAAAAACTAAACAAGGACAGGCCGTAAAAGATGTATTGGTCAATAATGAAAACAGAACGGATCAGAATGGTCAAGCGACTCTGTATCTGCCAAATGGAACGCATACGCTTACTGTTACGTCACAGAAGGGAACAGAACTTGGAAACAAAGAAATTACAGTGAAAAATAATGAAAAAAAGGTTGAAGTAGAAGTAGACGATAATGTGATAGACGGCTTGAAAGTGGAGCAGGTAAGTCTTGGCAAGTCTCACAGTGGAGCAATCACAGAAGATGGAAGTTTATGGATGTGGGGATGGAATTATTTTGGACAATTAGGAAATGGAACAAATCAGAATAGCAATACACCGATAAAAATTATGGACAATGTAAAAGCAGTAAGTCTTGGTGAGTCTAGTAGTGGAGCAATTACGGAAGATGGAAGCCTATGGATGTGGGGATATAATTATAATGGAGAGTTAGGCGATGGAACAAATAAAGATAAAAATATACCAGTAAAAATTATGGACAATGTAAAGGCTATAAGCTTTGGTAGTGCTCATAGTGGGGCAATTAAAGAAGATGGAAGTTTATGGATGTGGGGATACAATTATAATGGAGAGTTGGGCGATGGCACGAATGCGGATAAAAATACACCGATAAAAATTATAGACAACATAAAAGCGATAGATCTTGGTAATAGTTATAGCGGAGCAATTAAAGAAGATGGAAGTTTATGGATGTGGGGATATAATTATTTTGGAGGATTAGGAGATGGAACAAATAAAAGAAGAAATACACCTGCAAAAATTATGGGCAATGTAAAAGCTATAAGTCTTGGTGAGTCTAGTAGTGCAGCAATTACAGATGATGGGAATCTATGGATGTGGGGATATAATAATTTTGGACAATTAGGAGATGGAACAAATAAAGATAAAAATACGCCGGTAAAAATTATGGACAATGTAAAACAGATAAGTCTTGGGACCTATCATAGTGGAGCGATTACAGATGATGGAAGTCTATGGATGTGGGGATATAATTATAATGGACAATTAGGAGATAAAACAAATAAAGATAGAAATACGCCTGCAAAAATTATGGACAATGTAAAACAGATAAGTTTTGGTGAACATCATAGTGGAGCGATTACAGATGATGGAAGTTTATGGGTGTGGGGAGATAATTATAACGGAGAATTAGGAAATGGGACTGCAGTCAGTTACCCGATAAATATCACAGATCAGTTTAACCAGACCCAACAACAAAACACAGACGAACCAGCTGCAAACATTGCTTTACAGTCAACAACCCCAACAACATCTTTCAAAAACTTAAATCCTAACGGAATATACAATTTCTACATCATGAAAGATAAAGGAGCCCAGCAGCCATTTGATAATGGAAATTTATTATACATCAATCAATATCAGGCACAGTCCGATGGAACTCTTTCTGTTAACTATGAGACGACAGGAGACACAAGTAATGCGGAAGCCTTCGTTGTTGGAGGCAATACCGGCGATGAATCGCAGGAGATGAAATTTAAAGATGTATCCCAAAATGACTGGTTCTATTCATCCGTGATGTATGTAAATAAAAATGGACTGATGACAGGATTAAATGAGACAGAATTTGGACCGGTACAATCACTTGCGCGTGCACAATTTGCAATGATCCTTTACCGTATGAATGGATCACCTGCTGTTGATTATACGAATAAGTTCAAAGATGTAGCTGCCGGAATATGGTATACAGATCCAATTATGTGGGCAAGTAATAAAGGCGTTGTGACAGGATACAGCAATGGGAATTTCGGCCCTGGCGATAATATCAATCGTGAGCAGATGGCGGTTATGATGTATCGTTATGCAAAAAACCAGGGATATGATGTGAGCGCATCGGTGGAATTGGGAAATTATATGGATGGCGCGAACGTCAGCGGCTTTGCAAAGCAGGCAATGCAATGGTGTATTGCAGAAGGAATTATAACTGGAAAATATAATGGCACACAGCTTGATCCACAGGGAAATGCGATAAGAGCCGAGTGCGCGACGATCATCAGAAGATTTGTAGAGAAATATGAGTAATAATTAAAAGTACATAATAAAAATAAAAAAGTGAATAAACTGGAATCGATTCTTTCTGGACTTTGGGCAACATAATCCCTCCAACATAAGAAAGAACCATTTCAGGCACACTACATATGAGGGAATAAATCATGTCAAAATTTAGTGATAAATGTAAAGAATTACTTACAGAAAATGGATATAATGTATATCGTCTTTCACAGACCGCGTCATTGGAACGCACAGCACTGCAACGGATGATTACCGGCAAACGTTTACCCGGAATTGAATTCGTAGAGGCTTTCTGTAATGCTTTAAGGATTTCTCATTCTGATAAAAAAGAACTGATTGAATTATATAAGATGGAACAAATGGGAGAATCAACCTATCGGAATCATGCTACGATCTTTCAACTTTTTCATACATTGTCTGACATTGAAAAAGAAGGATCTGTACACAATCATATAATTGTAGACAGCCGGAATGTAAAGCTGACTTCTCCTGTTTCCGCTAATAAATATGAAACAGAAATATTAATGCAATACCTTTTAAATGAAGCCATTCAGGAAGAAGAACCTCTTCTTTATCCGAATTTACCCGGAACCAACACATTACTGCCGCATCATTTGAAGATTCTGGTATCACAGTATAGTCATAAGACCGTTACTGTCAAACATATGATTCAGTTTCAGACGAATATTGCTTATGCTTATGAAAACCTCGAGACACTGCAGCAGATTATTCCTCTGTGCTGTTCCCGCGGCATTCATTATATTCCTTTTTATTACTATAGCAAGATTTCCAGAAATGATCAGAGCAATCTTATCTATCCGTTTTATATTATAACGAAGAATTATGTATTGCAGTTTTCTTCTGATCTTTCAAGCGGAATTCTTCACTCTGATCCTGTAATTTTGCAGCAGTATAATCAGGAATTTCAGATCTGTTTAGAACATTCTGCTCCTTTATTACAGCAGACAAATACGATAGACGAAGCACTGCAGCTTTATATGGCTTCTTGTGATACGATAAAAGATATTGTATCATTGGCTTCTACTCCCTGTACGGCAGATCTCATCAAACCAAGCCATTTATTCCGTCTTCTTAAAGAGCAGTCTCCGCAATACCTTCGACTTATTAAGGTATTTGAACCTTTTTTAGACGTTTTAAATAATGCAGACCGCACAGATTTCTTTACTTATAACGGATTCCAGAATTACTGTAAATCCGGTGAATGCTCCGGTGCCTATAATATCGTTATTCCTGAGATTCCACCGGAAGACAGGATTCAATCGTTAAAACATTACCTGAAACATTACAATCCGGATACCTCTCAAATGCTTAACCCACATTTTAGTTATCCCAATACCTTATATACAGAGTTCCGCAATCACAACTCTCTGTATCTTATCAATCTGGCAGATAAAGAAAACATTTCTTTTATTATCATTCAGGAGAGTAGTATCTGCCATGCATTTACTGAGTTTTTCCAGTTATTAACGAACTCCGAATATATTGTCCCGGAAGAAGATACACTGGATATATTCCAGAAAAATATTAACATTCTGGAACAAAAGTAACCTTTCACGATTCCACTTATTGATTGTGATATGCCACCGATAATTTTTCTTACATATTTGGGCACTCATAAAAAGAGGAATGATATCAAATCAATATCGTTCCTCTTTTTGTCCTCTCTGCTCTGTCTACCGCTCAATCCCAGCATACTCCGTATACTTCTCAAATGCCGACGGTATCGAATATTCTTTTTTTATCTGCTCCGGATGAATGAACAGAAAACCTTCCTCATTCGTCTTCTCCAGTTCATCTACGGTCACTTCATAACCTGTCATATGCCATTCAATATGACTGAAGATATGTTTCGCCTCCGGAAGTTCCTGTATGCGGACCGGCATCAGACCAATCTTCTTGCTGTATTCCGTAACTTCAGCCATTGAAAATTTTCCTTCCAGATTCGGAAATTCATATAATCCGGCCAGCAATCCTTTTGCCGGACGTTTTCGGATTGCAATCTGTTTACCGTCTTTGAAGATCAGTACAGTTCTTTCTTCGATCTTTCTGGCCTTTGCTTTCTTCTTTACCGGTATCTCCGCTGTCAGATTCTCTGCATGTGCAATACAATACTCTTTTACCGGACATTGTTCACATTTCGGTCCCCCGTTCGGAACACACACAATTGCCCCCAGTTCAATCAGTCCTTGGTTAAAATCGCTGGCGGCATCTGTAGGTATCACCTGTTCCAGTGCACTTTCTATCTTTTTGCGGACGCTTTGTTTCATGATATCTTCATAGCTACCCGTAATTCTGGAAATCACCCTGAGCACATTGCCATCCACTGCCGGTTTCGGGATTCCATAGGCAAATGCACTGATCGCCCCCGCCGTGTAATTGCCAATTCCCTTCAATTGCAATATTTCTTCATAAGTATCCGGAAACCTTCCCGCATGATCAACCATGATCTGCTGTGCCGCTTTCTGCATATTTCGTACACGATTATAATATCCTAATCCTTCCCACAGTTTCAGCAGTTTGTCTTCTTCTGCTTCTGCAAGATCTTTCACTGTCGGAAGTGCTTTTAAGAACCGGTCATAATATCCTTTTACTGCTTCTACCCGTGTCTGCTGCAGCATGATCTCGGATACCCATACCCTGTATGCATCCGGATTATGGCGCCACGGCAGATCCCGTTTATTCTCTCGATACCAGTTCACCAACGGCTTTACAATATTTCTAAGCTCTGCCTCTGAGGACATCTTCGGTTCCTGCAGTTCTCTGTCTTTTTTTGATTTTGCTTCTTCGACTTTCACTTCTGTTTTTTTCACTACTTTATGTTCCATCTGTTTCTCCATTGTCCATTTGGGAAACAAGTGCCTTTGCTGTTGTTTCCTCACTTATTTTATTTTCGAACATATGGTTTATTATAACTTATCTCTCTATACAACGTCAAAGCCCTTTTCCTGGAAATGTCGTCTTGGGGAAGACACTTTCAGGAAAAGGGCTCTTAGAAGGGAATGTGGCTGATCCTTGCCACTAACAATATTATCGTTTGAATTTATTATATCCCCGTTTTCTTTAAATTACCAATTGGTTATTCTCATGTACTTATAGACATTTTCTATATGTCATATTCTATTGAATCTTTTCATTTTTTCTATTATTATAGGTATTTTCTATTTCATTTTATCATTATAGGAAAAACCAATTGGAAAATTCATTTAGAAAAGCCTATACTATTCATAGAAAATAAATATGAATATTTAGGAGGTATTCGGTATGTCAA
>OLON01001675.1_pt1 | contig 12440 bp, 9 predicted proteins | sample 1672691 | NCBI WGS metagenome assembly OLON01 (sample SAMEA3136714, study PRJEB25190) | human gut metagenome | biome: human gut; feature: human-associated habitat; material: faeces | place: Austria | collected 2013
ATGGTCCATCCCCATGGAGAGGATGCTGCGCACATGGTCATCGTCCAGTGCGTAGTAAACGGTCTTTCCGTCCCGGCGGAACCGCACGAGCTTCGAGTCCTTCAGCACCCGGAGCTGGTGGCTCACCGCAGACTGGCTCAGCTGCACCGCATTCGCAAGGTCCTGCACACACAGCTCGCTGTCGTGGAGCGCATACAGGATCTTGATGCGGGAGGAGTCGCCGAACACCCGGAACAGGTCGGCCAGCTCATACAGCATTTCGTCATCCGGCATCACGAGAGGCCCCGGCTGCGCGGCGGGCAGAGCGTCTTTGGGGTCGTTCATGGCAATCTCTCCTTTCGCGGCACATTCATGTGAACGTTTGTTCATGTGTTCATAGTATCACGCAGAAGAGACCCTGTCAAGGCTTTTTGCAAAGATTTTGAGCAGAACCTCGAAATTGTAAAAAAATACCCCAATACGCAAGAAAACTGCGATTTCAATCTGCAAAAAGGGTGCGTTTTGAGCGTGGAAAAAGTAAGCGGAAAAAGTGTCAATGTTTTCGTCGATTTTCGGTAAAGTTTTTTGCTGCCCATGGCAGATACATCACCGCCAGTGCCGCAGCGATGGCGGGCAGGAAGCCGAGTATATAATACGGTTCACCCAGAAATCTCGTGAAGGCACAGGTGATGACGTTGGCGGTTGGGTTGTTCAGGAAATAGAAGTTCGTGTACAGAGACTTGTTGAGAAAATAGATGGGCAAGGCGGTGCCGAACAGGAAAGCCAGTACCTGCGGCACCCGGCGGGGGCTGGGACGGTAGCCGCCCACAACGAGAAGGACCGGGTAAAGCACCAGCAGGGCGTGGATGGAGACCGAGTGCAAGTTGATGAGCGTCCACCATGAAGGCACATCCAACCAGCTTGGGCAGAGCAGGGCCAGCGCCGCGCCGGGGATGCAGAGGGCGTAAAGTTCCTCTTTGCACCAGTTCTGGTCGAACAGGGTGTTGTACAGGCAGACGAAAACGTTGATGCTGCATAGGTGGAGCGGGAGATAGCTCCAATTCCACTGGCCAGTCAGGGCCATGCCGAGCAGAAGGGCCGCTTCGTCAAGAAGCAGAAGCACCGTGACCCCCACCAGGATGCGCCGCCGCTGTTTTGGCCCGCTGTGCCTGTACCAGAGCGCAGCACTCAGGATGAAGATCAGTGAAAGCGCCAGTTCGGTGAGATGGATTCTTCCATACAGTGGGTAACACTGATAATTCACTCCGTACTCCAGCGCGGTGATATCGTAGGATTTCCAGAAGTCGTTCATAGGCGTACCCTCCCCCATTTTGCCCTATCATAACGCGTTTTGGGCTGACAGAAAAGAGGAAAATGCAGAAATCCACCAAAAACAGGTGCATCGACGCGGAAAATGTGGTATCCTATCAGGAGGTCGGAAATTTACTGCCGCAAGGCGATTCTGGAAAGGAAGTTTTTTATGTTGACTATTGGCATTCACGGCGAGCAGAGCCAGCTCGTGACGAACGAAAACACCGCAAAGACCATGGGCAGCGGCACACTGGATGTGTTCGCAACGCCCGCACTGGTGGCACTGGCCGAAAAGACCTGCTGGATGAGCGTCGCGTCCGAGCTGGACGAGGGCTGCGGCTCGGTGGGCACGAAGCTGGAACTGGAGCACACCGCCCCCACCCCCGTGGGCATGACCGTGACCTGTGAGAGCGAGCTGACCGCCGTGGAAGGCCGGAAGCTGGTGTTCAAGGTCTCGCTGCACGACGAAAAAGGCCCCGTGGGCGGCGGCGTGCATGAGCGCTTCGTCGTCAATGACGCGAAGTTCGCGGCGAAGGCGGAGAGCAAGAAAGGGTGAACCCTCTCAGTCACCTTCGGTGACAGCTCTCCCTTCGGGAGAGCCACTGGCGAATCGGTAGTGGTCGTGCTGGACGAGCGAAGTTTTTTTCGATCGGGAACGGTCGGGCTCCGCTGTCTCGATTCACGGCTGCAATACAAATGCCGCTGCCAATGAGAGCAGGGCCCGGCACCTTGCGCCCCATCGGGCCCAAGCGAACAGCAGGGCTGGCCCGTTCTGCCAATGCCTCGCCCTTCGGGAGAGGTGGCAGTGCACAGCACTGACGGAGAGGGTCAGTCCCGCAGCCACTTCACGGTTTCCGAGGGGCGCCCTCCCGTGAGTGGGGACGGAGCGGTTCTTCCAACCGCAGCGGCGGTTCATCCTCCGCCATCACCTGTTCTTCGGCCCGCTGCTGGGCCTCGTGGAGGAGGCGGGCGGCCTGTTCGCTGGCGCGGAACAGCTCAAAGTACAGCGTTTTATAATCCGGCGCGGCAAACACCCCCTTCCCTGTCTGGTTGGGGATAGTCTGCCCCGCGCTGAGGCAAAAAATCAAAAGAGGAATCAGATCTTATGAAAAAAGTCAATCTTTCGTGGGCGGGCGCCGTGCTGGTGTTCGCTCTGCTGCTGTGGTGCACGGCGGCAACACCCGGCACCATTGCCGACCCGTCTACCTACACCTGCGCCGTGTACAGCACGGCGCTCTCCCTGCTGCCGCCGGTGGTGGCCATCGTGCTGGCACTGAACACCAAGGAGGTCTACACCTCGCTGCTGGTGGGCATCGCGACGGGTGCGCTGCTCTTTGCCAACGGCAACCTGGAACTGGCCCTGAACACCCTGTTCTTCAACGAAGACGGCGGCATGGTCGCCAAGCTGTCCGACTCCAGCAATGTGGGCATTCTGGTCTTTCTGGTCATGCTGGGCATCCTGGTGGCCCTGATGAACAAGGCGGGCGGCAGCGCGGCCTTTGGCCGCTGGGCGTCCACCCACATCCACACCCGCGCGGGGGCGCAGTTCATGACCCTTGTTCTGGGTGTGCTCATCTTTGTGGACGACTACTTCAACTGCCTGACCGTAGGCTCCGTCATGCGGCCTGTGACCGACCGGCAGAAGGTCTCCCGCGCAAAGCTGGCCTACCTCATCGACGCCACGGCGGCCCCGGTCTGCATCATTGCGCCGATCTCGTCCTGGGCGGCGGCGGTCAACTCCTACGTCCCGGCGGGCAGCTCGATGTCCGGCTTTGAGATGTTCGTCCGCACGATCCCGTTCAACCTGTACGCGATGCTGACGCTCTACATGGTGTTCTTTACCTCGCTGCTGGGCTTCGACTTCGGCCTGATGAAAAAGCACGAGCGCAACGCCGCCCACGGTGACCTGTTCACCTCGGGCGGGGAGGCATTCCAAAACCAGGAAATCAAGGACCCCACCGAGGACGGTAAATTCGCCAAGGGCAAGGTCATTGACCTGATTGCACCGATGATCGTCATGATCTTTACGGCCATCGCCACGATGATCTGGACCGGCTACCTGAACGGCGGCACGAACCTTGTCGAGGACTTTGCCAACTGCTCCTCGTCGGAGTCGCTTGTCTTTGCGGGTCTTGTCACGGTGGGCTTCCTGCTGCTGTTCTACCTGCCGCGCCGCGTTATTGGCTTTAAGGACTTCATGAACTCTGTGCCCGAGGGCGGCAAGCTGATGATGCCTCCCATCCTGATTCTGGTGCTGGCCTGGACGCTGAAGGGCATGACCGACGCGCTGGGCATCGGCGACTTTGTGCGCCAGGCCGTCAGCCTGAATGAGGGTCTCATGCGCTTTGTGCCGCTGCTGATCTTCTGCATTGCGATTTTTATTGCGTTCTCCTCCGGCACCAGCTGGGGCACGTTTGCGATTTTGGTCCCCATCGTCGTCAATATGTTCTCCGAGACGGACCCCACCATGATGATCGTAGCGGTATCCGCGGTGCTGGCGGGTGCGGTCTGCGGCGACCATATTTCGCCGATCTCGGATACGACCATCATGTCCAGCTCCGGTGCACAGTCGAACCACATCAACCACGTGCAGACCCAGATGCAGTACGCCATGGTCGTCGTGGCGGCCTGTGTGCCCGGCTACCTGATCGCGGGCTTTACCGAAAACTGGCTCATCACGCTGGTGTCGTCGCTTGCCATTCTGACCGCAGCCCTGCTGTATCTGCGCAGGCGCAGTCTGGCCGAGGACGCCAGGGCATAAAGAAAAAGCAGTGCTTTCCAAGCGGAAGGCACTGCTTTTTTTGTAGGGGCGACCATTGGTCGCCCGCAGCCGTTTGCGGCGGCGAAAAGCCCCGCGGGTCGTCGAGGACGCCGACCCCTACACTGTAGGGACAAATTCCGTATCCGCCCGGGCCAAAGCCTTTACTTCAGCGTACCGTCCAGAATCTGCTGGTAATACCACGGCTTCTCGGCGTGGAATACCCGCCCGGAGAGATGCGCGAACCGCGGGTCGCTGATTTGCGCAGGAAAGCGCAGCTCCCACGCGCAGAGCGCCTGATACTTGAACCGCAGCTCGCGGTTGGCGGCGTTGTTGCCGTACTTGGAATCACCCAGAATCGGGCAGCCGATGTGTGCTAAATGCGCTCGGATCTGATGGGTGCGCCCGGTCACAAGCTCGACCTCCAACAGAGCCAGCCGTCCGCTGACAGCCAGCGTTTCATACCCGGTGATGACCTCCTTCGCGCCGCCCGCCGTCGTGTCGGTGATGCGCACAATGCCGCGCTCGGCGTCCTTCAAAAGGTAGTCGCGCAGCAGGGCGGCGGGCGGGTTCGGGCGGCCAAACGTCACGCAGAGGTAGCGCTTTTCAATATCGCGCGCTTTAATGGCGGCGGTCAGAAACGCCTCCGCCGCACTGTTCTTCGCCAGCAGCACCAGCCCGCTTGTACCGGTGTCCAGCCGGTGGCAGAGCACGGCGTGGGCAGCCTTGCCCTCGGCGGTCAGCTTCGTTTGCACGCGGCGGAGCAGCGTGTCACTGTCCGGGCCGTCCACAGCGATGCCTGCGGGCTTGCTGGCAATGATGATGTCGTCGTCCTCATACACAAACACGGCGGCGGGGGTGGGGCGGTTCTCCAGCTGGTCATCGTTCAGGAACAGCTTGATAATATCGCCGTTCTGCACGCGGGTGGAGAGCGGCTGCTTCTTGCCGTTCAGTTTGATCTTGTTCTCGCGCAGGGCCTTGTTCAGCCGCCCCATGCCCAGAGCGGGGAACTGGTCCATCAGGTACTTGTCCAGCCGCACGGGCAGCAGGCTTTTTACATGCAGTTCTTTCATTTTGTCGTCAACTCCTGATCCCACAAAACCGTGGCATCCTCAATATCCAAGGTGACCATCAGCCAACCGGCGTCGTGGTCATCGACCTTCAAAATCGGGTATTCCTGCCCGCCCGCGCAAAGCAGCGCCGCACCGTCCAGCTTGGCACGCGCAAACGGGGAATCCTTAAAGCAGACCGTCTGCTTTGTTTCATCCAGCACGCCGCGGTTCCACAGCGCGTCGGTGTAGTCGGCCAGGCGCAGGGGATAGTGCTCGTCGTAGAGCGTGCACAGAGCGTCAAATGTTTGTCCCTGCAGCCCCGGCGCAATGACATACCAGCTGGCGCTGCCGTCAGCGCTCGTCACGCGCCCGCACCAGGCCAGCGCCTTGACCGGTTCCACGGCCTGCAAAAAGGCACCCTCGTCCTCGAACAGGTAGAGCGTGTCACTCTGCGGCGTGCCAGCGTCCAGAGCGTCCAGCGCGGTCTGGCGCTCGGCGGCAAGAGCAGTCTCGTCGTAGCGGGCGGCGAACGGATCGTTCGTCGTCATGCCGTTGTCGGCAGCCCACAGTGCTAAGTGCAAGCTGTCGGCCTGCATGCCCTGCACGGATTCGATGTGGCGGTACTGTGCCGCGCTCTGCCAGAAATCGCTGCCCAGCTCGGACGGGAACGCGTCCGTGACCTGCGCGGCCTGCATGGCGTCGTGCCGCTGGCAAAGCGCCGGGCTTACATCCCACAGCTGCACGGCGGCAAACAGTGTGACCCAGACAGCCCCGCGGGGCAGACGCGCCAGCCCTGCGAATGCTGCCAGCGTCAGCAGGTAGTAGACGGGCCAGAACAGCCGCCCGCCGGAGCGAAAGACCGAGAACAGCTTAATAAAAGAAGCGGGCAGCGGCAGCGTGGCCAGCGTCACGCCGTTGGCAGTGATGACGTTGCTGACGGCAAACGCGGTCAGCACAGCGCAGACGGCGAACAGCGCCCAGTGACGGCGCACAGCGGGCAGGATATGCCGCCGCGCTGACACGACCACGACAGGCAGTGCAGCCAGCACGCCCAGCCCCAGATAGGCAAAGGCGTCATAGTTGCCGCCGACCTGATTCTGTGCGGGCAGCAGGCGGCTGTACAAAACGCCGTTCACACCCGCCGGGTTCCACAGCGCGTTCAGGTTCATGGCAAAATAGCCGTACAGCGCCTGCCCGCCGCTGGTGGCTGTGCCGTAAAGCAGCCCCAGCGCCCAGCCCAGCGCCGCGGTGCAGAGCATGTTGCCGCCCAAAAACAGCGCGGGCCGCAGCCATTGCCGCTGCTTTACGGCGTACTCAAGCAAAAGCGCCAGTGTGACAGCGTAGGTCATGGGCAGAAAATACGGGTGGATACCGACGGCCAGAATGTTGATGACAAACAATCCGCGCGACGCAAACCGGCTCTGTCGGCGGCAGACAAAATAACAGTACAGCGCCGCCAGCACAAGCCACTGCGCGCCGAGCGAGGTGTGCCGGAATGCGCGCTCCAGTAAAATCGGGCTGGCCGCAAACACAAGCGAGCCCGCCAAAGGGGCGGCAAGTCCCTTGGCAAACAGCCCGCACAGCAGCGCCGCAAAGCCGCCCTGCAAAGCAAAGCAGACAAGGGTAAACCAGCCGAAATACTGGAACGTCCCGCCCAGCGCTGCCGCCAGCGGGCGGCACAGCACAGCCAGCAGCGGGATAGAATCGGTGTACGCAACGCTGACGCCCTGCGGCGCGTTGATGGCCTGCGTTACGCCGAGCGGCCAGCCCGGCGCACTGCTTCGGTAGAACAGCCAGCCCGCGTAGTGCTGCTGGATGTCCTTTTCAATGTAGCCGCCGCGGCAGAAGGCGTCGTTGGCTACGTCCAGCGGTGCAAGGCCGTACACCAGCAAAAATACGGCAGCGCCGAGCAGCGCCCCCAGCCAGAACAGCCGGGCGCTGCGGGTAGATTTATGGTTCAGCATACCATGCCTCACAGGGTCCAATAGAAAAAGCCGAAACAACCGGTAAAGCTGTTTCGGCTCGGGTAAATGCCGCTGACCGGGATCGAACCGGTACGGTATCGCTACCGAGGGATTTTAAGTCCCTTGCGTCTGCCAGTTCCGCCACAGCGGCATAATATATGTATTGTAGCGCAAGAAGGCGGAAATGTCAATCTTCCCGCCGCGTCTTTTTGCCGTCTTTTTGTGGGAACGGGTGCAAAAAGCGGATTCCCCGCCCGACGGCACAAAAAATTCACTTTCTGCCGCTTGTGCTTTTACTTCGAATTTGTTATACTAATATGGTATGTTTGGATAGGTGCGCCCATTTGGGCGTTTATATAAGGAGAAATTCACTTGGAAAAACTGACCTACACCCACAACGATGCCGCCGCTAAGGCGCTGGCGGCGTTCTATGAGACACCGCCGCTGGCGTATGTACGCAGCTACGGCTGCCAGCAGAACGTCAACGACGGCGAGAAGATCAAGGGCGTTTTGCAGGATGTCGGCTACGGCCTGTGCGACAATGTCGAACACGCCGACCTCATCCTGTTCAACACCTGCGCTGTGCGTGAGCACGCCGAGCAGCGCGTTTTCGGCAATGTCGGCGCGCTGAAAAAGCTCAAGGAGCAGAACCCGCGTCTGATGATCGGTGTCTGCGGCTGCATGGCCCAGCAGGAGCACATCGTCGAAAAGCTGCGCCAGAGCTACCCCTATGTGGACCTTGTCTTTGGCGTGGACGGCATTGACCGGCTGCCCGCCATGCTGGCCGAGCGCATCCGCAAGGGCAAGCGCTATCTGGAAAAGCCCGCCGAGCGCAACGCCGTGGTCGAGGAGCTGCCCATCCGCCGCGATTCCGGCTTCCGCGCGTGGCTGCCCATCATGTACGGGTGCGACAACTTCTGCACCTACTGCATCGTGCCCTACGTCCGCGGGCGGGAACGCAGCCGCGAGCCCGCCGCAATTCTGGCAGAGTTCAGGCAGCTTGTCGAGCAGGGCTATAAAGAGATCACCCTCCTGGGCCAGAACGTCAACAGCTACGGCAAGGGGCTGGAACATCCCATCGACTTTGCCGACCTTTTGAACCTGCTGTGCGAAGTCCCCGGCGACTACCAGATCCGCTTCATGACCAGCCATCCCAAGGACGCCAGCCGCAAGCTGATCGACACCATCGCCGCGCAGGAGCATCTGTGCAAGCACATCCACTTGCCGGTGCAGTCCGGCAGTGACCGCCTGCTGAAAGAGATGAACCGCCACTACACTGTGGCCCAGTATATGGACCTCGTCGACTACGCCCGGGAAAAGATCCCTGGCGTGACCTTCTCCAGCGACATCATCGTCGGCTTCCCCGGCGAGACCGAGGAGGACTTCCAGGCAACGCTGGACCTCGTCCGCAAGGTGGGCTATATGCAGCTGTTCACCTTTATCTACTCCAAGCGCACCGGCACTAAGGCTGCCGAAATGCCGGACCCCACCCCCCGCAAGGAAAAGACCGACCGCATGACCCGCCTGCTGGCTACGCAGGACGAGATCGCCATGGCGCTGGTCAAGGCGCAGGTAGGGCAGACCGTCCGGGTATTGGTGGAAGGCTTTGGGCGTAATGAAGGCACCCTCTCCGGCCGGCTGGACAACAATCTGACCGTGGAGTTTGCCGCCGACCCGGCACTGCTGGGCAGCTACGCGACCGTACATCTTACCGGTGCCCGCGCCACCGTGCTGCTGGGTGAAGTGGAAGCATAAAAACGTGATTCCGGGGCAAACTGCCCCAGAAAGAATAAAAACAACAAGGAGAACCCAATCATGGATTGCATTGATCTTTTCAAGCGTGCCGCTATGGCACTGCAGACCGACCCCCGCTACGTCATTCTGGATCAGGCCCGCAAGGCAAACGATAAGGATGAGGAACTGCAGAACCTGATCGGCGAGTTCAATCTGGCCCGCATGGATCTGAACAACGAGATCGGCAAGAACGAGCGCGACGACGCCCGCATCGCTGAGCTGAACGAGAAGGTGAACAGCCTCTACGGCCAGATCATGGGCAACGAGGGCATGGTGGCATACAACGAGGCCAAGCGCGAGTGCGAGAACCTGGTCAACTATATCGATGCCATCATCAACACCGCCATGAACGGCGGCGACCCCATGACCGTGCAGGAGCCTTCTGCCTCCTGCACCGGCAGCTGCTCCACCTGCGGCGGCTGCCACTGAGCAAACTTTTTTGACCGGAACGCGGCTGTGCAACACAGACCGCGTTTTGTTTGCACCGGCGGTTACAGCCCGCAAACCGGCTGACGGAACCATACAAGGGAAAGAGGAAAAACCATGGCAGAGCTTTCGCCCATGATGCAGCAGTATCTTGAGATCAAAAATCAACACAAGGACGAAATTCTTTTTTACCGCATCGGCGATTTTTACGAGATGTTCTTCGACGATGCCGTCACGGCGTCCCGGGAGCTGGATCTTACCCTTACCGGCAAACAGTGCGGCCTTGCGGAGCGCGCCCCCATGTGCGGCGTGCCCTTCCACAGCTACGAGGGCTATGTGGCGCGCCTGATTGCCAAGGGCTATAAGGTGGCCATCTGCGAGCAGGTGGAGGACCCCGCCAAGGCGAAAGGCCTTGTCAAGCGGGACATCATCCGGGTGGTCACACCCGGTACGGTCATCGAGAGCAGTATGCTGCAGGACGACCGCAATAACTACATTGCCAGCCTGTACCTCAAGGGCAAAAAGGCGGGCCTGTGCTTTGCGGACGTTTCCACCGGTACGGCACATATCACCGAACTGACGGCGGATAAGATCGCCCCGGCGGTCATTACCGAACTGTGCCGTTACCACCCCAGCGAAGTGCTGCTGAACCCCGGCCTGCTGGACTGCCGCGAGGTGACCGCATCAAAAAGAACATGAACTGCTCGGTGGAACTGGTCGAGGACGAGCGCTATGCGCCGGGGCTGGTGGCGTCTGCGCTGGAAGAACAGTTTGGCCGCGACTGGCCGCAGACCACCGGCATAGCTGCCGAGGGCCTTGTGCGCTTTGCTATGGCCGCACTGCTGGAATACCTGCACGATACCCAGATCAAGGGTGTGGAGCGGTTAAAGACGGTCATTACTTACAACGAAGCCCAGTTCATGCGGCTTTCGCCGGTTACCCGGGCAAATCTTGAGCTGACCGAGACTCTGCGCGGCCGCGAAAAGCGCGGCACCCTGCTGTGGGTGCTGGATAAGACCAGCACCGCCATGGGCAAGCGGATGTTGCGCAGCTGGATCGAGCAGCCGCTCATTTCCAGTCAGCTCATCAACCACCGCCTGAACGCTGTGGAGGCGCTGGTGCGCCAGACCATGGTGCGCGGCGACCTGACCGAAGAACTGCACTACATTGCGGATCTGGAGCGCCTGATGACCCGCACGGTGTACGGCTCTGCAACCCCCAAGGAGATCTACACCCTTGCCCAGACCTGTGACCGTCTGCCCGGTCTGCGCAAGCAGGCAGAGGGCTGCAACTGCCCGGAGCTTGCCGAGCTGGCCGCAAGTATCGACCCGCTGGAGGATATCAAGGCGCGCATTTACGCCGCAATAGACCCGGATGCCCCCTCCACCCTCAAGGATGGCGGTGTCATCGCCAAGGGCTACCATGCCGAGGTGGACGAGCTGCGCTCCATCCGCGATAACACCAAGGGCGTGCTGGCGCAGCTGGAAGCCCGTCTGCGGCAGGAGACCGGCATCCCCAAGCTGAAAATTGGCTATAACCATGTGTTCGGCTACTTCATCGAGGTGAGCAACTCCTACAAAAACCTTGTGCCGGAGACCTACATCCGCAAGCAGACCCTCACCTCCGGCGAGCGTTACATCACGCAGGAACTGAAGGAGCTGGAAAGCAAAATTCTTGGCGCGCACGAGCGGCTCATCTCGCTGGAACGCCGCCTGTTTGACGAACTGCTGGAAAGCATCGGAGCCCAGCTGGATCGCATCCAGCGCACCGCCAACGCTATTGCACAGCTGGACGTGCTAGCTGCGCTGGCGCAGGTGGCTGCGGAAAACAACTACTGCCGCCCCGTGGTGGACGACAGCGATGTGCTGACAATCACCGAGGGGCGTCACCCGGTGGTGGAACAGGTGCTCAAGGGCAGTATGTTCGTGCCCAACGATACCCCCCTCAACTGCACCACCGACCGCTGCCTGATTATCACCGGCCCCAACATGGCGGGTAAATCTACCTATATGCGTCAGAATGCTCTGATTGCCCTGATGGCGCAGATCGGTTCCTTTGTACCGGCTGCCAGCTGCCATGTGGGCGTGGTGGACGCCATCTTCACCCGCATCGGCGCCTCGGACGACCTTGCCGCAGGTCAGTCCACCTTTATGGTGGAGATGACCGAGGTAGCCGAAATTCTGAAAAACGCCACCGCCAAAAGTCTTGTGGTGCTGGACGAGATCGGCCGCGGCACCTCCACCTTTGACGGCATGAGCATCGCCCGCGCCGTGGTGGAGCATATCGCAGACCCCGCCAAGGGGCTGGGCTGCAAGACCCTGTTCGCCACCCACTACCACGAGCTGACCGAGCTGGAAGGCACCGTGGAGGGCGTAAAAAACTACAACATCGCGGTCAAAAAGCGCGGTGAGGATATCACTTTCCTGCGGCGCATCGTGCGCGGCCCTGCCGACGACAGCTACGGCATTGAGGTGGCAAAGCTGGCCGGTCTGCCCGGCAGCGTGACCCGCCGTGCCCACGAGGTGCTGCGCACGCTGGAGGCTTCTGCTCCCAAAAACAAGGTGGAGCAGATGGATTTTGACGCTTTGCAGGAGTATAATTCCCCGGCAGTGCCCAGCGAAATGATGGAAAAGCTGGAAGCCGTGGATGTGGAAACGCTTACTCCCATTGAAGCACTGAACTTTTTGTACGAGCTGAAAAAGACCCTCAAGGGCAGCCTGAACGGCTGAAACTGACCAGATACCAACGAAAAGGGGAGGGAACCTATGGCAGTCATCCATGTTTTGGACAAACACACCGCAGAGCTGATCGCCGCCGGTGAGGTCGTCGAGCGGCCGGCTTCGGTGGTCAAAGAACTGCTCGAAAACGCCATCGACGCCGGTGCCGCCCAGATCACGGTGAGCATCGAGTCCGGCGGCGTCAAACTGATCGAGATCAGCGACAACGGCACCGGCATCGAAGCCGCCTACATCCCCACGGCGTTCATCCGCCATGCCACCAGCAAGATCCAGACCGAGGAGGACCTGAACCATATCCACACCCTCGGCTTCCGAGGCGAAGCACTGGCCTCCATCGCCAGTGTGGCGCGGGTGGAGGTGCTGACCCGGACCGAAGCGGACGAATGCGCCTCGGTCTACCGCATCGAGGGCGGGGAAG
>OLON01001689.1_pt1 | contig 12397 bp, 11 predicted proteins | sample 1672691 | NCBI WGS metagenome assembly OLON01 (sample SAMEA3136714, study PRJEB25190) | human gut metagenome | biome: human gut; feature: human-associated habitat; material: faeces | place: Austria | collected 2013
AATCTGAATTTACTGGTGCAATATATATTGGCGTATATTCTGACAATACACAAGCAGATAGTGGAAATTACAAGGATTACACTTGGTCAAAAATCAAGGGTGATGATGGTAAAACGCCAGTAAAAGGTGTTGACTATTTTGATGGTACATCTTCATATTTATGGATTCGTTACTCCGCTAATTCTGATGGAAGTGGTATGACTACGACTCCAAGTGCAGATACAAAATATATAGGTACTGCAACTACCACAACAAACACTGCGCCAACTGCAATAAGCAATTATAAATGGTCTAAATATGTAGGCGAAAACGGAACTCCTGGAAAGAATGGATATGTTCATATTGCTTATGCTGACTCTGCCGATGGAAAAACTGGATTTAGTAAAACAGTTGGAACGGGTAAAAAATACATTGGTCAATATACCGACAATATTGAAGCCGATAGTGATGATTCGACAAAATATACGTGGACTTTAATTAAAGGAACGGACGGAAAGACACCTATTAAGGGTGTAGATTATTTCGATGGTACATCTTCTTACCTTTGGGTACGTTATGCTACTGATGCAAATGGTACTGGAATGACTGCAACTCCATCATCAACGACAAAATATGTTGGTATAGCATCAACTACCACTTCAACCGCACCAACAAAATCAAGTGAATATAAGTGGTCTAAATATGTAGGTGAAAATGGCATCCCTGGTGAAAACGGATATATTCATATAGCTTATGCCGATTCCTCTGACGGTAAAACTGGTTTTGATACGGTTAATGGAACAAATAAAAAATATATCGGACAATATACTGACAATATTGAGACAGATAGTAAAAATCCCACAGATTACACTTGGTCAAAAATCAAGGGTGATGATGTTACTATTACTTCTACCAAAGTAGAATACATCACCACAACAGAAAATTCTTCTGTCCCACCAGAATCAGTTGAACTTGTTACAAATGACGGGAAATCATTGATTGACAGTTCTTCTAATTTATTCGTGACAAATAAATGGTCAGATGAAATCCCTGATTTAGTAGATGGCATGTACCTTTGGACAAGAACAACCGTTCAATATTCAGATGGAAATTCTACTGTCTCATATACCAATGCAAAACAAGGCGATATTGGTGATGCCGGAAGAACTTATTTCTTAGAACTTGATACAAGTGCTGTAAAAATTGACGGAAATAATATTATCACACCAGATACGATAAAAGCAAAAGGATATTACAGGGACGGTGATGGGGATCGAGTTGTTTACCCATGCCGTTTTATTATATCAAAAACCTATAGTGATAATCGTACAGAAGAAATTATAAGTTCATCAAATAATATTTCCGAACAAGTATTTACCATTTATGGCGAAGCTGACATGCCAGCTTTCTATACTGTAGAAATGCATAAGGCTAATCAAATGCCAACTGAAGATAACCTACTCGATATTCAGACAGTTCCTATTTTGGTCGATAGTGCGAACATGATGATTGGCGCACGAAATTTATTGAAGAAATCCAATGAATTAGAAGGCTGTCATTATTATGGCACTAATAATGTGTACAACATTATTGAAGATGAAATTGATTCAAAACATGTCATCAAAGTACAGTCTGGTGCAGGATCTAATGCTGCAAAAGCTGTTTACTATGAAGTATACACAGATAATCTTGTCGGCACAGATATTGGTACAAAATTAACTGTGTCTATGAATGTTTATTCAAGACAAAACCAAACTATAAATGTTAGTCTTGCAAATATCAACGGTGTCATGCAAACAACGGATATACAACAAGTCCAGCTTTTATCTGGTTGGAATAAAGTATATGTTGTATTAACACTTGAAGATACTGAATTCGAGCTTGTAACAGACGAAAGAATAAGTATTGCAACTTCAACAAATCAAGTCTTTTCTACTGGAAATGTTGGCATTGTATCTAATGTCTTACGAATTACAGACAGTATGAACAGTGGTGATTATTATGCAATCAATTATATTCAATTGGAAAAAGGAAATCGTCCAACAGATTATTACCCTGCCCCAGAAGATTTGATTGATTATGCTGATAAAATTACTGGCGATATGTCGGATGAGTTGAAAAACATTATTGCCGATGTATTAAGCCAAGTTACTGCAAATAGAAAAGATTTCGATGATTTGACTGGCGAAGAAGGTCGTATTGAGGAAATACGAAAAAGTAGTGTAACGACACAACAACAGGTTGATCGGGTGCAGACGGATATCAATACATACATTGTGCAAGTTGATGCTTTGAATGGACGGATTATGGACATAGAACAGACTACAGAATGTTTTTCTATGGAAGATGCCGGATTGCGTATTACCCGAAAAATTCTAAGTCAAGATCCCGATAAACAACTTTCTATGCTACTTAGCGAACAGAAACTCAGCTTCTATCAAGGAACTGATGAGGTAGCATATTTTAGTAACAATAAACTTTATGTAACTGATGCTGAAATTTTAGATAAGTTACAACTTGGAAAATTCGCATATATTCCTCGTTCAAATGGAAACCTTTCATTCCGTTATTTGGGCGGTAAATAATGCGTCTAAATAACTAAATGGAGGTGAACCTATATGGCATTAAGTGGAAAGGTAACAACTGGCGAATATTCTAATCGTAGTGTTACATTGAATTGGTCTGCAACACAAGATATTGCGAATAACAGATCTACAATTAGTTGGAATCTTAAAGGTAGTGGTTCATACTCTGGATGGGTTCGAGTAAGTGAGGTTAGAATCAAGATAAATGGAAGTCAGGTCTATTATCGAGATTCTAGCCATCATACAGATGCTTATAATGGTACTCAAATTTGTAGTGGTTCAACAACAATAGGGCATAATTCTGATGGTTCTAAATCATTCAGTATATCTGTTGAAGCTGGTATCTATCAGTGGGCAATTAACAGAAGCGGTAGTGGAACTTTTTCACTCAATACTATTCCGAGAGCGTCCTCTATTTCTTGCGGAACATTTACAATGGGTACTTCTGGAACAATTTCCGTATCTCGTGCTAGTACAAATTTTACTCATACAATTACCTATTTATATGGTACGAAATCTGGCACGATATGTACAAAGTCATCCAGTGTTAGTGTATCATGGAATCCACCACTTGACCTTGCATACATGATTCCAAATAATACATCTGGTGTTGGTACATTATATTGCGATACATATAATGGCAATACAAAAATTGGAAGTAAATCTATATCTTTTACGTGTAATATTCCAACAAATATGAATCCGTCATGTAGCATTTCTGCTTTAACAAACACAAATAATGTATTTAACTGTTATGCTAAGTTATTATCTGGTGTAAAAGTTAAGCCCTCTGCTTCCGGTACATATGGATCTAGTATTAGTAGCATTACTATAGAAGTGACTGATAAATCGAGTAAATCTGCAACTAGCGGAACAGAATATACTTTTGATCCATTTTCTTCTACTGGTAGTAAAACAATTAAGGTATCTGTAAAAGATAGTCGTGGAAGAACTGCATCTACATCGAAAACCATTACTGTTTCAGATTACAGCTATCCTACGGTTAATTTGTCGGCATCTCGTGGTGATGGTTCAACTGTTGAAAGTTTCGTAGCATCTGATACTGGTGCATACGCAAAAATTGTATCTAAAGGATCTGTTAGTAGCATTAGTGGAAATACTTTAACTCCTGTTCTTCAATATCGTGTCAATGGATCTTCTGCGTGGACAAACTTAAGTATTAGTACAAGTTCATTATCGTTGTCAAATACGCAAGTTATTTCTGCATCTGATACTGAAGCATATGATATTCGATTAACAATAAGAGACAAAGCCGGAAAAGAAGCTGTAGCCAACATGACATTATCTAATGGGTTTGCAACAATGGATTTTAAGGCTGGTGGTGATGGTATTGCATTTGGAAAAACTGCTAATCGCTCTGGTTTTGATTGTGCTATGCTGATGCGTATTTTCAAAGGTGTAAATTTAATGAATGAAAATACTCCCGGTGGATATGGATGGTCTGATTGGTACTATAACAATAATGGAACTCAAGGAAAACGTGGACGTATTTACGCAAATTCAGATGGCATACATCTCAAAGCGGAAAATGGAAAGGGATTTCTTGATGGAACATGGAGTGGTTCACTTTCCGATAGAAGAATGAAACGTGATATTGAACCAATTGTACAAAATATCATAGACGCAGTAGGCGAAGTGCCATTTAAACAATTTAGAATGTCTGCACCAGATTACGATCATGAAGTGCTTTATGTTGGTATATTGGCACAAGATTTACAACGATCATTTCAAAAACATGGAGTAGCTGATAAGTTACTTATGTTAGATACAAGAAAACTTAATCCTGATGACGAAGATGAGTATTACTGTATTGAGTATACTCATTTTTTAATTGTCAGATTACTTTACGATGAGATGAAATTGCAAGCGTATGACGAACGCTTAAAAAATATCGAAAAGATACTTGGTATATAAAAATGGAGGAAATATACTATGGCAAATACGACTCGAATAAAAGATCTTTCTAGTGTTACCACTCCTTCCGATTCTGATGTCATCGCTGTAGATGGCGCAAACGGAACTAAAGGTATCACTTTGGCGAATCTTGCAACAACAATTTTAAACAAATTGTCTTCAAAAACTTATGGACTCGATCAAGGTACAAAAACGTTACCAACGGCTGTCAATGAACTTTATAAAAGCTCTGTAAGAAACAGTGCTGCTGGTCACAACTCTATTTTTAGAGGTAAGAATCTTGGAACTTCTTATACTTCAGCTATGTCAAAAGCTATTCAAGATGGAACTTTTGATGATTTATATGTTGGTGACTATTTGACAATCAATGGCACTGTTTATCGAATTGCTGGTTTTAACATCATTAAAAACTGTGGTGATAATGTGTCAATTGGTAATAATATGTGCCTTGTTCCTGATTCTGCTTTATATAACGCACAAATGCATAATACAGATAGCGGACAGTATGAATCTGGAAGCACAGCAAATAATACAACTGGTGCATATGCAAACTCAGATATGAGAACATCTAACCTTGCACAAGCTACTCAGAAAATTGTAAATGATTTTGGATCTTCTCATGTTATATCATACAGAGATATTTTACCGAATGCTACTGCTGACGGACAATCTTCGGGCTGGGCGTGGTATGACTGCAAAGTTGAACTGATGTCAGAAGTAATGGTATATGGAACTAAAGTATGGGCTAACAGTGGCTATGAAGTTGGATGTATCAACTCTCAGCTTCCATTGTTTGCATTAGCACCAGAATACATTCACCGTCGCTTCAACTATTGGCTTCGTGGTGTGAGGAGTGCGACTTCCTTCGCTGTTGTGGGCTACGGCGGTCACGCCAACGGCACCGACGCCTCTTATTCTCTTGGTGTTCGCCCGCTCTTCTTCGTTAATTAAGATGTTGACGGAAATATAAAATAATATCTGTAATCCCATCCACCTTTAGGTGGGTGGTGTTACAGTCATGCATCGAAGGAGATAAAAATGTCGGTATTAAAAGCAAATCGAAAGCCATCTCCTTTTGAAGTTGAACATTATGCATATAAAATCAGAACTGTAATAACTGATTTAGCACTTCGTAAATTTGGGTTGAAAGAATATACTGAAAAGCCTAAACCAGAAGCATACAATAAATGGAATCAACAGCAAAAGGACGGTTATGATAAATCTGTAGCAAAGAATAAGGAACGCTACGAAGCATTCATTGAATGGTTTGTACCAGATGAACAGAAAGCCATATTAAATTTATGTAGAAATATGATTCATGAAATATTTCTTGCAAATGAAATATACCCACAACATCTATGTGAATGCGATGAACGTAGAATTCATCAAGATTTAGCACTTGGATATTGTGAAAATTTAATCCAGGAATTACAGTATGTTATTACTACTCTTCCTGTAAATATAGAAAAATATGAAACAATCACAAAAATGATTGTTCATGAGCAAAATCTTATTAAAGGATGGCGTAAATCTGATAATAAGGTTCGTAAGAAAATTCTTGAGAAAGAATTGACTGGGCAATTTACTGAAAGTAAGTTGCGCAAATTTTATAATTTGTTAAAAGAATTATGGGTGACTATCATAACACCTGATTTGCCAACCTCATAATTCTATTTTATTAGGGCTACTTCTACATGTTTATGTACTGTTTTGTCGCTTCAACTATTGGCTTCGTGGTGTGAGGAGTGCGACTAACTTCGCTAATGTGAACAACAACGGTAACGCCAACAACAACAACGCCTCTAATTCTAATGGTGTTCGCCCGATTTCTTCTGCCTGTTTAATTATGCTATATGCAGATACAGGAAACGAAGAAAGGAGAAGTTGTCCTTGCGTGTTATATGATACGCAAAAAGATAAAGGCGATGCAATTCGTTACGACTGATTGCTATATACGTCAAATATAAATAAATATGATTACGAAAGAAAAGATTATGAAATGAATAATGAAAATGCTCAAGACAATGTAGATAATATTGTATATGATTTGAACTCATTATATTCTGCATTTCTCGCAGCCAAGAAAGATTCTGATTGGAAACCACAAGTACAAAAGTATGAAATTGACTTTTTACCTAACATTGTATCAAGCAAGGATTCATTAAAGAATAGAGAATATCATTCAAAGCCATCTTCTGAATTTATCATCAATGAACGTGGTAAAGTTCGACCAATTACAGGGTTACAAATGTCTGATAGAGTGATTCGTCATTCTCTTTGTGATAACATTTTATCTCCATCCCTCATAGATTACCTTATTTATGATAACGGTGCTTCTCTCAAAGGTAAAGGCATTGATTTTAGCCGGAAACGCTTTGAAGAACATTTACATAAATATTATCGAATGTATGGTAATGACGGATATATTTTATTGATGGATTATAGTAAATTTTACGATAATATTCCACATGATATAGCTTATCAAGAAATTGCCAATCATGTAAATGATGAATTTTCTCTTTGGTTGTTACAACAGATTTTTGATAATTTCAAAATTGATGTTTCGTATATGAACGATGAAGAATTTTTGAATTGTATGGACGTTCCATTTAATTCAACTGAATATAGATTGAAAATTCCTAAATCTGCTCATACTGGCGAAAAGTACATGCGTAAATCTGTAAATATTGGAGATCAATGTTCACAGATTATAGGTATCTTTTATCCAACGAAAATTGATAATTTTGTCAAAATTGTTAAAAGTCAAAAATTCTATGGAAGATATATGGATGATAGCTATGTTATACACTATGATAGAGAATTCTTAGTGCAGCTTGAATCTGAAATTGCTAAAAAGGCTAATGATTTAGGTATGACATTAAATCGTAAGAAAACAAGAATCGTAAAATTGTCAGATTATTATAAATTTTTACAAATCACTTACTCTCTTACTGACACTGGCAAAGTCATTCGCAAGATCAATCCAAGAAGAATTGTTGATATGAGGCGAAAATTGAAGAAACTCAGCGTAAAAGTTAAGTGTGGAGAACGAACACAAGAAGAAGTTGAAAATATGTTTCGTTCATGGATGGGAAGTCATGCTCATCTTATGAGTAAAATACAGCGAGACAATTTAAACCTTCTCTACTTTGATTTATTTGGAGGTTTTATAGATGGAAAATACTATTTACAATATTATCCTCGCAGACAAAACGGAAATTCACGCCACAATGAATGGCAACAATTATATTACAGACGATGTAGTTAGCATGGAGATTTTGTCTGATAACAATTTAGCAACCGTTAATATAGGCGGTGTTGATTATACCGATATGATATGTACAAATATTTGGCAAGAAGATGGTCACACAAGATTTATTCTTCGAGAAATGTCAGAAATAGAAAAAATGAAACGTTGCATTATCGAAATGAGTTCTTTGTTATAGGAGGAATTGTATGATTCAATTAGTAAATTTTTGGACTAATCTTGTTAAAAATGAAGAAAAAAAATTAGATGATGTTCCTGATAAAATAAAAAGCTCTGTTGTTAGTGAACTTATTAAATTGGGCATAGTGACAGATGAAAATATTGATGCTGTAAAGGAAGCAAAGATTGCTGAAATGAGTATTGTTTGTAATGAAGTAATCGTGCAAGGATTCGATATAACATTATCTGATAAACAAAAGCACCATTTTAGTTTAGAAGTTTCCGATCAATTAAAAATTTCTAAACTTAATGACAGGGCAAATGCCGGTGTCACTGTCCTTCCTTATCACGCAGATGGAGAACCTTGTAAATTTTATTCAAAGGACGATATTGTAACAATCAATACCGAAATGGAAAACTGCATAGAATTTCAAGTTACATATTTTAATTCTTTAAGGGATTATATTCAAAGTATGACCGATATCAATAGCGTATGCAATGTTGAATATGGCATGGTTATACCAGAGGAATATCAATCTGAAGTTTTAAAAGCGTTATACGCACAAACAAACCAAAATAAATGATTAACAAGGTATTCAATATGAAATATATAAGTGAACGAGAATTTAACTCAAAAATGAGAGTGATTCAACGTAGGAACGAATCAATTGATAGATATAACAAATTAAAAGATGAAAAGAAAAAAGTGTCTATCAATATAAAGAAACCAACAACAGATAAGTTAATTGCAATTTATCTGTTCATTATATTAAATGTGATCCTTGTGTATTCCATGATAAGCATGTGGAATTTTGCAGATTTATCTTGCCTGGGTGTTTTAATTACTGATATTGCTGGTCAAGTAATCACCTATTATATATATGCAAAAAAAGCTACAGCTCAGAATACCAAAGGTGGCATTACATACGACATGGCGATGTTGGAGCATGGATTATCAGACGTAAATAATGATGTTGGCACTTCTGATAGTTCTGCACAAGGTTAGGAGGAAACATTATGCAGGGAGTACAGAACTTTTTGCAGTTGTTAAATGACAACTGGATTACAATTCTTGTTTGTCTTGGTTGTGTTGCTGGAATTGTGAGAAAAACTGTTGATTTCTTTTCTAAGTCAGATGACGAAAAAGTGGAAATTGCAAAATCTCAAATTCAGGAAACAATCTTGAAAATGATTTCCGATGCAGAATGTGAATGGGAAGATTGGAACGCTGCTGGTTCTATTAAACGTTCACAGGTTATCGAAGAGATTTATAGAAAATATCCTATTCTTTCAAAGGTTAAGGATCAGACTGCTTTGACAGAATGGATTGATAATCAAATCAAAGAATCTCTTAAAACATTGAGAGAAATCGTTGCGACAAACACAGAAGATTCTAAAACTGAATAAGAACTGTTGATTGAGGGTGGCTGATAACCACTCTCTTTTTTATAAGGAGTAAATTATGAGTTTACATGGAAATTCTGTAGAGGAAAGAATATGGAATTATCTTTATGAAAAAATCGGGAACAAATTTGGCGTAGCTGGTTTAATGGGCAATCTCTACGCTGAATCTGGACTCATTTTTAATCGTGTAGAAATGCTTTGTTTGAAACGATTAAAAGAAAACGGAAAAACTTATACGGATGCCACTTATACTGCCGATGTTGACAGTGAAAAGATTAGCAGAGCTGAATTCTTAAATCCACTTCCAGGCAAAGTATATGGCTATTCAATCGCCCAATGGACAAGCACCAATAGAAAAGCCGGATTATATGATTCTGCAAAAGCTAAAGGTGTTTCTATTGCAGACGAAGAGAACTGTTTGGAATTCTTATTAACAGAATTGAATGGTTCTTATAAATCTGTAATGTCTGTTTTGAAAAATGCAAAATCTGTCCGTGAAGCATCTGACATTGTATTGAAGAAATTTGAAGTACCGGCAAACATGGGTACTTCTGTTCAGGAGAAACGTGCTAGTTACGGACAAAATTATTACAATAAATACGCCAAAATAAATAGTATATCATCATTAGGAGGTAACACTATGACTGAAAGCGAATTAAGACGTAAAGTTGCTACTTGGCTTGACAGCTATCTTGGTTGTGCTGAAGGTTCTGCTAAACATAGGGAAATTCTCTCTATTTTCAACAACAGTAGACTTTGCACACGATATACCATGACAGTAAATGATGCTTGGTGTGCTACTGCTGTTTCTGCTGCATTTATCGCATGTGGTCTGACAAGTATTTTTCCATGTGTTGAATGCTCATGCAACAATATGATTACAAAAGCGAAAAATGCCGGAATCTGGATTGAGAATGATGCCTATGTTCCAAAGGTCGGAGATGTTATTCTCTACGACTGGCAGGATAATGGTGTTGGTGACAATATGGGTTCTGCCGATCATGTTGGTATTGTGTATAGTGTTTCCGGCAATTCATTTGTCGTAATTGAAGGAAACTATTCTGACACAGTAAAGAAAAGAAACCTTGTTGTAAATCAGAGATATATTCGTGGATTTATTGCCCCGAAATATTCTTCAAAAGCAACATCTTCTACTCCGTCTACACCTTCTACCCCTTCCAAACCTACAACTTCTACTTCAACAAAATTGAATAGTACAGTTAAGTGGAAAGGTACTACTATCACAGAACTAAATGTAAGAAAATGGGCTGGTACAGAAAATGGCACATGTTCATTCAGTCCGCTTAAAGCGAATGTTTCTGTTGATGTGTGTGATTCTGTAAAAGCAAAAGACGGATCTACTTGGTATTACATCAAGTATAACGGAAAATATGGTTTCGTACATAGTTCATATGTAAGAAGCACTTCTGCTTCTACCAGTTCACCGGCTACATCAAGTTCAAAAGTTGAAGGGGCACAGAACTTCAATAAGACAATCGCCGGAACTTACAAAGTAACTTCAAGCGATGGTCTGAATCTGAGACTTGGTGCAGGAACTTCAAAAGGTAAAATCCTTGCTATTCCTAGTGGTGGTACAGTGAAGTGCTATGGCTATTACAATGTATCTGGTGGTGTGAAGTGGTACTATGTTGCCTACAAGACATACACTGGATATGTTTCAAGCCAGTATTTGAAAAAACAATAAGAAAGCTATGATGGTGGTGGGTTTTCTGCCACCATCTAGTATGGAGTGAAGAAATTGATTGAATATATAGAATATTTGAATGTTCCAACAAAGGTCGCACTCTCCATTGTTGCATTATTCCTGATAACACAAGTTGTTGGTGAATTGATGGAATTACAAGGAAAGGTTGTTCCTGAGTTTGTGAAGATTCGTAAATACTTTTCTCGCAAAAAGCAAGAAAGGGAAATTCTGCGTCAAGTTCCAGAAACACTAAGGGAAGTTCAACAGTCACTTAATGAATTCAAATCTCACTACGATACGGATAACATTCGTATGAGGGATGATTGGATTAAAAGTGTAAATGAAAGTCTAAAAGAAAATGATAAATGGATTAAGGAATTTGATAAGAAACTAGATAAAAATAATGCCGATACTCTGTCTCTACTCATAGAGAATAAGCGAAATACTGTTATTGCTTTTGCATCGAAAGTTGTTGACGAAAACAGTTCTGTTACGAGAGAGGAATTTACCCGTGTATTCAAGCTGTACAAAGAGTATGAGGATATTATCAAAGACAATAATCTGACAAATGGTGAGATTGATATTGCATATCATATCATTATGGATGCTTATGAAACCCATATGAAAAATCACTCATTTGTTGAAGATGTGCGTGGATATAATATCTAATTGCATATCTGTTTAATAGAGCGGAAATTTGACATCCGCTCTATTTCTTATCTCAATAAGGAGAAGTATAAATGAGTAAAAAAGTATATAAAAATGTAATTTTATTTATTGTTGGCTTCTGCCTGTATATCACTATAGAAGTATTGTTTAGAGGATATTCATATCCTCTCATGGGTGTTTGTGCCGGTTTAGTAGTTGTTGTGTTGGATAAAATCAACGATCATATATCATGGGATATTGATATTCTATTACAGTGCATGATAGGCATGTCAATGATTACGGAACTTGAATTGATTATAGGGAACATTTTCTTGAATACTGATTTGTTGCCTGTAATGTGGGACTATTCAAATTTGCCACTCAATTATAAAGGAATTATCTGTGTGCCGTTTATGCTGCTATGGATAGTTCTTTCTTTTTTGGCAATAATCGTTGCTGATTCAATAAACTACTATGTCTTTGATGAAGAACCAGCACCATACTATAAACTGTTCGGACGTACAATCATACAATTCAAAGAAAAGTAGGAGAAAGTAAATGAAAAAGTTCAAGAAGAAATATGTGATAGCTGTTGCGGTTATTGCATTGGTGATTATTTTGCCATTACTTTTTTCTATTTGGTCGGAATAATAAAAGAGAAAGTTGTGAATAAATTTTAAGGCTGTAGATTATTCTACAGCCTATTTTTTTACG
>OLON01001690.1_pt1 | contig 12382 bp, 8 predicted proteins | sample 1672691 | NCBI WGS metagenome assembly OLON01 (sample SAMEA3136714, study PRJEB25190) | human gut metagenome | biome: human gut; feature: human-associated habitat; material: faeces | place: Austria | collected 2013
GCGATTCCTGCAACTGCTGCAACTGCGCCTATGATAGCCAGTACCCAGAGGACTGTATTTTTTTCTTTTTCGTCTTCTTTTTTCTTTAAAGCAGCAAGTAAATCCTCAATTTTCTCGTTCAGGTTTAAATTATTCAGATTCATGACGGGCACCTTCCTCTCACTCATTTATAGGTCATAGTATACCACTAATCCATCCATTTTACCATATTTTCTCGCAAATTTTCGATTATGTTTCTGCACCTTATCCATCCAGAACTTCTGATACACCAATCCGCTCCCCAAGTTTTACTCTTGTCTCAATTCCCTTTTCGGAATTCATAAAGATGTCTGGATCAGGCAGTACCCGTTCCTTCTGTGTCATCAGTATAACCGTCGAACCACCAAATGCGAAATTTCCTTTTTCTTTTCCCCGTTTTACACGGCCACGAAGTGGTACATTCTCAATCCTGCCGACCATCAACGCTCCGACTTCCATCATCAGAACAGTTCCAAAATTCACAGTCTTCAACAACGCATATTCTCTTGTATTTTCTTTGTAGATTGGATACACATCATTGGCGACCGGATTGACCGTATGCAGTTCACCCGGAATATGCACTCTCCGGGATTCAAATCCATCATCTATATAGATATATCTGTGATAATCGTCCACACATAAACGGAACACCCAGAGAAGTCCGCCTTCGTATCGTTTCGCCAGAACCGGATTCTTCAGAAGTTCAGCAACTGTATAGGATGTATGTTTGATTTTCACATGACAGTTCTCACTGATCGGATAAACACTCACCCTGCTGTCGCAGGGACTGACAAAAGCTTCCGGTACCATATCAATTTCTCTGGCACCCTCTCGAATCTGTCTGGTAAAAAAATCATTGTACGACCAATACTTTTTCGGTTCATAATCTCTCATATCAATTCCTGCATGTCTTATAAATGCCGGAACCGCCAGTGCAGATACTCTGGAGTCCAGAATTCTGCCCCCAATCTCTGAAAGTACAGGATTTACAAGAGGTTTAAGTAAAGCCCTGCCAATCGCAGAGCCATACATTTTTTCCAGGAATCTGTCCTGAAACGAATCATTTTCAGTTACATGACCTTTTCGGTCTGCCGTATATGTTGTCATGCTGCTGCTCCTTTCAACTTCCTGACCGTATGATAATGAGCCCACCATCCTTCTTTGTAAAAAAGAATAAACAATACCGCCACTGCCACAACTGCAACCAATACCACCAGTTCCTGATTGGTCGGCTTACGGAAACGGAAATTAAAAATAAACAAGAATCCTACGATCAGCATCGCTACATGAAGCAATCCCACAAAATAACGAAATCCCGGGAAAAATACCGATGCCACAAACAGAAGTGGCATGATCACAGCCATAGATGTGATTGGAAGTCCCTGATAGTACTTGCGGTTCTCAGATGTCTCGCTCTGGCGTTTTGCCTCCATCACATTAAAGTATGCAAGACGGATCACTCCTGCCATCCCGTAAAATGCAAGGATCGCAATGCTGTATGCTTTACACATTCCAAGTTTGTAGCCCAGAATGATTGGAAAAATCCCAAAACAGACAATGTCACAGAGAGAATCGATCTGAATGCCAAAGGATTTCTCATCATCGGTCCGGTTCTTCTTTGTCCGGGCTATCTTTCCATCAAACATATCACACAGTCCGGAAAAAGCCAGACAGGATACTGCCAGAGTAAGCCTCCCGTCGATCGCACAAAACATACCCAGGATGGATGAAACAAGACTGATATATGTAACAACTACTGTATAATCATAAAATCCTATCATTCGTAACTCTCCTTATTTTCTTTGCCATGCCCCTGCCCGATCGTAAGCTGTGCCACAATCGTAAAAAGTGCACTGATCAAAAGCTCCCCATAATAACCAAGTCCTCTGCTGAGAACCATCCCCGGCAGAAGTAATGTGCCAAATACCGGGGTGAATATTGTCAGGAACAACGTCTCACTGATTCCCATACCTCCCGGAAGCGGAAGCATATCTACAGAAACCGAGATCACTGCCTGAAGAAACAGCACCGTCCAGAATCCTGTCCCTGACAGTGAAAATGCTTTATATACAAACCATGTTACTGCAAACATTGCCATTCTCTGTACAAATGTGATTGCAATGATATTCACGATCACTCTCGGATGTGTCTTCAGATAAGCAGCTGTATCTCTGTAAGTATCCATGGAATCTTCCAGTTTTTTCAGCCTTCCTTCTTTGTGACGAAGAATACGGAATTTCTCAAGAATCGAAAGTCCCCATACAAGAAATGATCTGGCAAGCAGTGGATGAAATACCAGAATCGTCATAAAAGTCACACAGAAAATATTCAGTCCCAATCCCAGATAGAAAACAGGAAGAATTCCTTCCAGATACTGATGCAGGAATCCTCTTCCAAACACAGCCACTCCGATACCGACCACCACCAGCACCAGCTTATAGGTGATCGTAATGATCATCAGAATAACCGCAGAAACTGGAATAGATATGTTTTTCTTTTTCATATAATATGCCTGCATTGGCTGTCCACCACTCGCAGATGGTGTAATACAGCTGAAAAAGAATCCTACCGATGAAAAAAGAAAACAGGTTCTTTTTTTTAGTTTTATTCCATAGGACCGCATCATATACCATATGATGATCGACTCACCCCAGATAAAGAATGCCACCAGTGCAAGCCCGGGCACAAGCCATCGTTTATCCGCACTCCGAATGGCATCCATCATAGCTCCGAGATCTTCTCCATGAAACACTCCATAAATTGTGAGCACAAAGACAATGATCAGGAAAGCTCCATTAAAGATCACTCTTTTATTTTTTTTCATAAGCAGCTCACCCTTCTGTAGATTTCAGAATCTTTTTCTCGATCCTGCTGCCAAATTTTTCGTAAATTTTGTACAAATTTGTGTTTCTTCCGATACAGAAACACAGTTCTGCAAGAAGGATTCCTCCTACCACGTCCACCAGAACATGCTGTTTCGTCAGCAATGTAGAGACAAACACAAGAATTGCCAGCACTGCCGACACGCTCTGGTACCATACCGGAATTTCTTTTCTTCCGCGGATACCCAGATAGCAGAACCAGCTGACCAGACAATGAATAGACGGAAACAGATTATCTGCTGCATCAATAGAGTACAGCCACAAAGCAAGCTGATTCCATAATCCTCCATCTGTTATCACTGGTCTAGTATTCGTTGTGGGATACAAAAGAAAGAAACCAAGGCAGATACATCTTGATATAAAATCTCCTGTAAAAAACTGGTACACACTGTGTCGATCCTGCCTGGCAATCAGAATGTAATTGACGATCCAGAAAAGATAGCATCCAAAATAGATAATCAGAAACTGTGGGACAAAAGGAAGGCTCCTGTCCACAGCAGTTTCTATATTGTGGTGGTACCATCCACCTGCGATCATTCTGGAACCTGAATAAACAAGACAATTAAATACAAACGAAAAAATAACCGGGAAAATTCCATATGCAGGGAGTATCCTCGTGAGGCCTTTTAAAATTTTTTTCATTCTGTACTCCCTTCGAATTTTCATGTATCCAGTATATCATTCATTAAAAGGTAAAACAACTAAAGTACAGAAACTTTAAGATTTCTTAAGAAAATTATAAAAAGTTATATTCTTTTCAGCTTTGCAAATGCTGCAAACATTTTTTTTGTACCAAAGCGGTCAAAATCTACGGTAACCTCATAATCTCTGCCGCCTTCTACGATATCCTTAACGATGCCAACACCAAATTTAATGTGACGGACCGTATCCCCAACACCGTAATCCAGGGAATCCGCTTTCGTTACCTTAAAATTCTGCGGCTGAAATGCCTTCGTATGGAAGCTTTTCTTCATCTGCAGATAGCTGTTGAGCGGAGATTTTGTCTCCGGGATCTTTGGTTTGTGTTCCTGAACAGTATGTCCAAGATCCACCAGTTCCCGTGGAATCTCTCTCACAAATCTGGAAACGCGATTATACTGCGTTTCCCCACGCACCATACGCTGCTGCGCACTGGTCATAGTCAGTTCTTTCATGGCTCTGGTGATTCCCACATAACAAAGCCTGCGCTCCTCTTCCAGCTCCGACTGGTCACCGGAAAAGATGCACATACTGCTTGGGAACATACCATCTTCCATTCCGGCAAGGTATACATATGGAAATTCCAGTCCCTTTGCACTGTGCAAAGTCATCAATACTACATAATCCTGATTCTCATCTACAGAATCAATATCCGCGATCAGCGCAATTTCTTCCAGGAATCCGGATAATGTTGCTTCTCTGTTCTCAGCCTTCATTGTCTCTTCATAAGAAACCGTTTTGGATATCAGCTCATCGATATTCTCCACTCTGGCTCTGGATTCTTCTGTATCTTCTGCTTTCAGTTCATCCACATAACCAGTCAGATCTATGATTTCCTCCAGAAGCTCCGATACAGAATATGCCTGTGCTTTACTCTTAAGTGACTGGATAAAAGTAACAAATCCCTCCACTTTTGAAAGACTGCGTCCGATCGACGGCACTTCCTCTGCCACACGAAGCGCATCATAAAAACTGATATTCATCATGTCGGCATAATCCTGGATTCTGCCGACCGTTGTTGCTCCGATTCCACGCTTTGGTACATTCAGGATTCTACGTACCGCAAGATCATCCGCTGCATTGTCTACCGTTTTCAGATAGCAGAGCAGATCTTTGATTTCTTTACGTGCATAGAAGTTCACTCCCCCTACGATCTTGTAAGGAATGTTTGCAAGCAGACACTTCTCTTCAAAAAGACGGGACTGCGCATTTGTTCGATAAAGTACTGCACAATTATGATACTCTGCCGTTCCTTCTCTGTGTCGTCGGGCAATGTCCCCTACAACAAATTCGGCTTCCTCATATCCATTCATAAACTGTCGGAAATGGATTTTCTCACCCTCCGGGTTCTCTGTCCAGAGTGTTTTTTCTTTACGCTCTGTATTATTTGCGATCACACCATTCGCTGCATTTAAGATATTCTGCGTAGAACGATAATTCTGCTCCAGACGAATAACTTTAGCATCCGGGAATACCCTCTCAAATCCCAGGATATTTCCAATATTGGCTCCACGGAATCTGTAAATGGACTGGTCATCATCACCGACTACACACAGATTCTCATACCTGGATGCCAGAAGACTTACAAACTTAAACTGTGCCGTATTGGTATCCTGATATTCATCTACCATAATATAGCGGAAACGTTCCTGATAACTCTGCAGAACATCGCCACAATTCTGGAACAATTCCACTGTCTTGCATATGAGGTCATCAAAATCCAGTGCATTATTCCGACGCAGTGCTGCCTGATATTCACGATAAACCTGCGCCGCTCTTTTCTGGTTAAAATCAGCGCCTGCATTCATTTCCATTTCATCCGGAGTCAGCAGCTCATCTTTTGCATGTGAGATCTGAGCCAGTAGTGCACGTTCCTTCACTTTCTTGGTGTCGATATTCATTTTGCGGCAGATTTCTTTGATCAGTGTCTTCTGGTCGTCCGCATCGTAAATCGTAAAATTATTATCATAACCGAGACGGTCTATATGGCGTCGTAAGATCCGCACACATGTCGAGTGAAAAGTTGATACCCATACACTTCCCCCTTCGCTTCCTGCGATCTTGTCCACACGTTCTCTCATCTCGTGGGCCGCTTTGTTGGTAAATGTGATTGCCAGAATATTCCACGGATTCACACCCTTTTCTGCGATCAGATAAGCAATCCTGTGTGTCAGTACTCTGGTCTTTCCTGAGCCGGCTCCTGCAAGAATCAGAAGTGGTCCATCTGTATGCAGAACAGCTTCTTTCTGTCGGTCATTCAATGTATCATAAATTGTATTCATCAATTATCTCCTGTTTCTTTGTGGTTACTTATTTCGAACTGATGTTTTCTTGCTATCTTTTTAATTATACATGAAACCTGGTATGGGGTAAAGGAATTTTAAAATCATTTGCAAAAACCATTTACAAGTAGTATTTAAAACTATATAATAGAGCGTGCAGGTATTAGAAATCCATTCTGCCTTTATTTCAGACAAAGGAGATGAATTTATGTCAGTTAACACAGACTCCATGATCCGTAATATTCTGGATCGTGTTTCCAGAATCGGTTATGTAAAACCAGAGGATATTCCCAATATAGATCTTTATATGGATCAGGTCACTACTTTTATGGAAGCACAGCTTGCTCATTCCAAACGCTATGAAGATGACAAGATTCTTACAAAGACCATGATCAATAATTATGCCAAGAATAATCTGCTTCCTTCTCCTGAGAAGAAGCGCTATTCAAAAGAACACCTGCTGGTTCTGATCTTTATCTACTATTTCAAAAATATTTTATCGATCAGCGATATCCAGACTCTGCTCGGACCACTGACCGATAAATATTTCAAATCTATGGATGATATGGATCTCACTGCTATCTACAACGAAGTATTCAGTATGGAAAAAGGACAGATTGAATCTCTTCAGAAGGAGCTTCTGGAACGCTATGAAATTGCTCAGGGAACTTTTGAGAATGCACCGGAAGAAGACAGGGATTTCCTGAAATTATTTTCTTTCATCTGTCTTCTCAGCTTTGATGTTTACGTAAAAAAAATGCTGATCGAGCAGATGATCGACGAACTCCGTGCTTCCACGGATACAGACACAAAACATAAGAAAAAATAATACAGCATCAGAAGTACTGATCCTGTATTACGTAAAAATTACCTGCATCACTGCAGGTAATTTTTATTTACATAGCCGCTCTTTCCAAGTCTGGAAGAATATACATACCAGTAAGTACTTCCACTGGAATCCTGGACCTGAACGGTATCGCCGTTATTCAACTGTCCGATCTCGTTTGCATCATCATACGCTTTTGCATTACGAAGTGCCAGATAGCCACTCTTGACTTTCACTGTCTTTGTAACAACCGCAGATGCTGTATTGTCTTTATTTTTTACCAGATAATCTTTGTTTACATATCCGCCCTTTCCAAGTCCCGGTACATATACCAGCCAGTAGGTACTGTCACTGGCATCCGCGATCTGTACCTTATCTCCTGTATAAAGTTCTGCAACTTCATTGGACGATTTAAACGCCTTGGCATTACGAAGCGCCAGATATCCACTCTTGACACTTACATAACGTTCACTTGAAGAATTCGCCAAATATCTGCGATTTACATATCCGGATTTCTTGAGTCGTGATGCATATACATACCAGTAGGTGCTTCCACTGGAATCTGTCACATCAACGGTATCACCTGTATAAAGCTTACCGATCTCATTCTTGTCATCATAAGCCTTTGCATTACGAAGTGCCAGATAGCCATCCGCTACTGTAACTGTGTAGGAAGTGGTGGCCGCCCATCCTGTCTGCACCGTCATCGGCATAGCAAGTGCAAGTGCGATTACACATGTGAAAATACGTTTCAGGACTCCTGACCTCTGCATTGTGGAAAATCTCTTCTTCATAATGTTGCCCTCCTTTGTATTTAGTTTTTGCTCCCCGTGACAAGTCTTCGAGCAGATACGACACCGAACCGTTCTTGTCAAATTTTTTATTATAGTTTATCATATAGGAAACAACTTTCTGTAAAATAAAATTTCTCGGGAGGATATATATTCATGCGCAAACTATTATCTGTTTTTCTTGCCGGATGTCTGCTTTTACTGCTTCCTGCCACGATCTGGGCTTCTGCGGAAACCACCTATGAAAGCGAACAGGGACAGGCCATGATCAAGGCTCCATCTTCGGCTTCTCCAAATGCTTCTGCCAATACTGAAGCCGATGTCGATTCTTCAGATGACTCCGAAGGTACTTTGAGTCCTTCCGGTTCTTCCTCAGGCATGGACTGGTCTGCCGCAAACACGGCTTCAACTCCGTCTTCCGGTTCCAGACAGTTTACCGTCTGTATTGATCCGGGACATCAGGGAAGCTGGGTAGACATGAGTGCACAGGAACCTATGGCTCCAGGTTCATCTCAGACCAAAAATAAAGCTACGACCGGTACTACCGGTAACTACTCCAAGGTTCCGGAATATGAAGTCAACCTTGAAGTTTCTCTTGTCCTTGAAAAAGAACTGACTTCTCGCGGGTACAAGGTTGTCATGACCCGCGAGGATAACGACAAAGCCATCAGCAACAAAGAACGTGCAGAATTTGCCACAGAATCCGGAGCCGATATCACGGTCCGCATTCATGCAAACAGTGACAACAGTGCTTCTGCTGCCGGTGCTCTTACCATGGCACCCACCAGTTCCAATCAGTATCTGGACAAGGAACTCATCGAAAAAAGTAATACGCTTGCATCCTGTATCATCGACAGTTACTGCAATGCCACCGGACTTGCAAACAAAGGCGTCATCTCTGCCGACAATATGACTGGTACCAACTGGAGTACAGTTCCGGTTGCCATCCTCGAAATGGGATTTATGAGTAACCAGAATGATGATCTTTACATTACCAATTCCGCAAATCACGAAACTATGGCAAGGGGAATTGCCGATGGAATCGATGCATATTTCAATACTGTCGAACCGGCTATTACTACTGTCGGAGAACACCTCGCCGATCTCACCTCACAGCTGGAAAAGAACTATACGGATCCGCTTGAACAACAGGGAGAACTCTGGGCAATCGCAGCTATGGATCTGAAGACGCAGGCCTACAGCACAGTCAATGCCGAACAGTCCATGCAGTCTGCCAGTGTTATCAAAACATTTATCATGGCCGCTGTTTATGACAAACTGATATATCCAGATGAAGGAACTACGGTTTCATCCGATTATGAAAGTACTCTGAAACCTCTCCTCACCAGTATGATCACAGTCAGTGACAATGACTCTGCCAACGAACTGGTCCGCAAGCTCGGTGGAGGCGATTTTCAGACAGGAGCTGCTATTGTCAATGAGTTCTGTCAGGAGCGGAACTACACCTCCACGCATCTTGGCCGCAAGTTCCTGGCTTCTGATCCAACTGATGACAATTACACAAGTTCTTCCGACTGCTGCCGACTGCTCTCTGATATTTACAACAGTTCTCTGGTAAACGCAGAAGCATCTGCCGAAATGCTTGCGCTCCTTACGAGCCAGACAAAGACAGCCAAGATTCCGGCAGGTGTTCCTTCCGGCACCGCAACTGCCAACAAAACCGGAGAACTTGCAGACTCCGGAAAACTCGGTGTTGTCGAAAACGATATTGCCATTGTCTTTGACAAAGAGCATCCATATGTGCTCTGTGTACTCTCCAATAATATCAAGAATAATTCCAGTGCACAGAATACGATCAAAAAAATCTCTGCAGATGTCTATACATATATGACCAGTCAATAAGATTTCTACACAGATACACAAAGTTCTCCATATCGTCAGACTAATTCTCTGACAATATGGAGAGCTTTTCTTTAACTTTTTATGGAGGTTTCATGTAATTCCTGTTTTTGGATTCTTAACTACTTTCTCAATATACGATCAGTGTCTTGATCTCAAACGGTCTGATCTCAAGAGAAGCTTTATTCTCTTTCATCGTAATTTCTTCCTTCTTTTCTTCCAGAAGATTAGTCTCATAAACATGTTCTACCGGTTCGGACAGCTGTAATTCAAAGCGGCTTCTTCTGTTCCAGCACTCATACATACGAATGATCATTCCATCTCCGTCCTCTGCTTTCTTGACTACTTCAATGACTACGTTCGGTACATTTACAGAAACTGCCGAATATGTTTTTGTAAGGCTGCCGCCGTCCTTCTGTTTAATAACTGCCCTGTACGGATTATTCAGAAGATAAGCTTTGGCTACTATCTGATTCTCCTGCCATCTTCCGCTGTGCGGGCACAAGGACCAGGTAAAGCTGTGGTGTTCTTTATCGGCATCCGGATTCGGATAGGTCGCAGATTTCAGCATGGTCAGACCGATTCTTCCATTATGGACATCACATCCATATTTACAGTCATTTAATACGCTGATTCCATAGCCATCCTCGCTGACATCCAGCCATTTGTGTGCACAAACCTCAAATCTTGCCTCATCCCAGGAAGTATTATAATGTGTCGGGCGCTTTACATTTCCATACTGAATCTCATAAGTTGCCTCGTTTGTATGAATATCGACCGGGAAATATGCACGGAGAAGGATTTTTTTCTCATTCCAGTCTATCTCATTGCGGATATCGATCTGACACAGATCACGGTAGAAATATACATATTGCACAACAGTAGATTCCAGATATTTCCGTTCAAAACGTACACATGCACGAACCGGTCCCTGCTCTTCTACAGAAACAGAAGTCACGTCATCCACTTCCCATGCTTTCTCAGTATAGTAATGGTTGATATCCCACGCATCATAGTTGTGCGGACGGTCTTCATAGCTCATTATCACATTGCCCTTCTCTCCCGCAGGAAGAAGTTCACGGTCTGCCTTTTTGTCATAGATGCTGATAAACTGTCCCTTCTCATTCCATGCCACATGGAAAAACGGTGTCTCTGCATGACTCTGATCCACACAAAGGATTTCTTCATCCTCATCCGACTGTTCCACAACTTTAAAGGCTGCATATCCCTTGGAAGGAATGTGGTCTACAACTGCCAGCTTACTTCCATCGATTTCCTGTATCTGATAGCTTCTCTCTCCGTCTGTTAGTGCATTTCCACGGATTTCTGACGGCAGGATCACCGGTGCCGGTACACTCTGGCTGTTCGGGTTGAAGATCACCAGATCCCCAACTTCACCTGTGATTGCGGTCGTCAGGCCTTCCAGGAGATCTTCTGTTGCTGCACTATTCTCTTTGAACAGTTTCTGATACTCTTCTTTGGATTCTTCATAGACTTCTTTGATTGAAGAACCTGGAAGGATGTCATGAAACTGGTTACGAAGCAGTACTTTCCACATTTCATGAAGTTTACTGCCTGGATATTCTTTGCCCGCTTTCTCTCCGAGGATACCATATAATTCCAAATCCTGGCAGTCAAATTCCGCGCGGCGGTTGAAGCGCTTATTACGTGCCATCGAAGTATAAGTTCCACGATGGTATTCAAGATAAAGTTCCCCTACCCAGCGCATCAGTTCTTCTTTGCCTTTTACATTCTCTTCAAGCTTCTCAAAGAACTGTAATGCCGTACATGGTTCCGTCTTCGGGCATCCCGGAATTCCTTTCGCAAGTCGTCTCTGATTTTCCAGCATATCTCTGGTGACACCACCACCGCCATCTCCATAGCCGTAACTCATAAGTACTTCATGGTTCAGTTCTTTCTGGCTGTAACGCTGCCATGCACCCATCATGACCTGGGACGGATTCAGATAGCCATTATACGTTGTAAAATGCTCGGTCTCCGTTCCGTCTTCCTGTGCCTTGGCGCCATAATCTCTGGTCGGGATAAAATGTGTCAACACTTCTGTACCGTCGATTCCTTCCCACATAAAAGTATCATACGGCATCTTGTTGCGCTCGTTCCAGCTGATCTTGGTCGTCATGAAATAATCAATGCCACTCTTTTTCATGATCTGTGGAAGTGCCGCTGAATAACCGAACACATCTGGAAGCCATAAGATTCGATTCTTTACCCCGAATTCCTTTTCAAAAAATCTAGTTCCATACAGGAACTGTCGTACCAGTGCTTCACCGGAAGAGATATTGCAGTCTGCTTCCAGCCACATACCACCCTCTGCTTCCCAGCGTCCTTCTTTAATCCTTGCTCGAATCTCTTCGTATATTTCAGGTGCATTCTCTTTGACATATTCATAGAGTTGCGGCTGGCTTGACATAAAGACATATTCAGGATAATTTTTCATCAGTTCCAGCACGGTCGTGAAGCTTCGGACTGCCTTGTCCCTGGTTACGCCCAGTGTCCACAGCCACGCTACATCGATATGGGTATGTCCAACACAGTATACTGTCGGTACAACCTGTCTTCCACAGTATTTATTGTAAAACTCTTCCTGTATATAGCTTTCCGCTTCTATCAGGCTGTTGTAAAATTCTTTTGAATATGCTCTTCGAAGGTCAAGCCGGCGCAGAGACTGATCCAGGCATCTTATGATCAGCGTCCTGTTTTCATCGGTCTCCGGCAGAAGTCTTGCCACCTGATATGGCACTGCCAGATCATAATAATACGTCTCAATCTCTGAATCGAGGATCTTGATTTCAGATTCCATATGCAGGAAAAAATTATGATCTCCTGAAAATGCCTGTAAAAGGATTTCAAATCTCTCACCGCCTTCTGCGCATTCCGTGAGCAGGATTTCTCTGTGATTCACATCCAGTCCCATCCGCGGCACACCATTTACATATGCATAAAACTGCGGATTGATCGCATCCCATTCACCTTCCCGTCCTGTACGAAGCTCATAGACTACTT
>OLON01001693.1_pt1 | contig 12367 bp, 5 predicted proteins | sample 1672691 | NCBI WGS metagenome assembly OLON01 (sample SAMEA3136714, study PRJEB25190) | human gut metagenome | biome: human gut; feature: human-associated habitat; material: faeces | place: Austria | collected 2013
CAATGCGGAGTCATGGATTTGACATTGACATTGTAAGTGATGAAGAGTTTGAGGCTGCAAAAGCAGATCTTATCGCTCAGCTGAAGGATGCAGGGGCAGAGGAATCCGTTGAATGGTGGAGCAATGCATGGGCAGAAGCGAAAACTACCATTGAGGGAATGACCAAATAAGGCATAAAAAATTTATTCAGGCGCTGCTGCATGTGAGTAGAAATCCTGCAGCAGCGCCTGCTGTGTAAAAAAGAGAAAGGAGAGGAACAGATGGCAAGATCAAAAACCGCCACAGTAGCTCCTGCGAGAAAACCGAAAAAGCAGTATAAATTATTATTTATGGTACTGCCTTTTATGGTGATCGTTCTGCTGTTTAACTACGTTCCTATTTTTGGATGGATTTATTCCGTATTTGACTATGTTCCAGGTGTACCGATCCTGGAGTGTGACTTTATGGGGCTGGATTACTTCAAGATGATCATGAAGGATGCCAATGTCATAAGGGCACTGAAAAATACCTTCATCTTTGCAGGGATCAGCATTATCCTGACTCCGCTTCCCATGATCTTTGCCATTCTGCTGAATGAGTTAAGAGGAAAGGTATTCAAAAGTGCGGTACAGACAATTTCTTATATTCCTCATTTCCTTTCTGTAGTAGTTATCTGTTCCATGCTAAATGGATTTGGCTCTACTACCGGACTTTTCAACGATGTGAGAGACTTTTTGGGAATGGCGAGAGTGGACATGAATAATGGAAGCCAGTATTTCCTTCCTTTATATCTCGGTTCACAGGTATGGCAGACAGTAGGATGGAGTTCCATCATGTATTTGTCTGCACTATCCAATGTAGACGTAACCTTATATGATGTAGCAAATATTGACGGTGCAAACCGCTGGCAGAAGATCAAAAATATTATCTGGCCGACTATTAAGCCAACCACTACGATTCTTCTGATCATGAATCTTGGAAACGTGCTGAACAGTGATTATACCAAGATCCTTCTGATGCAGAACGACACAAACAGAAGTCAGCTGGAAGTAATCGGAACCTTTGTTTACCAGAAAGGTATCGTGGAAGGTAAATTCTCGTATGCAACAGCCGTAAACCTGTTTATTTCAGTCATTGGTTTTGCTCTTGTATTTGGAGCAAACATGATTACCAGGAAAATCAACCCGGAAAACAGTTTGTGGTAGGAGGAAAAATTCATGTCATTTGGAAAAGCAAAAAAACAGAATAACAAAATACATATTGGCAGCAGAGCATTTGACGTGTTCCTCATTGCATTCATGATCATTGTATCGATTATATTTCTGTATCCGTTCCTGAATGTAATTGCCACTTCACTGTCTAGCAACCGCATGATCACAACCGGTCAGGTTACTTTCTTTCCAAAGGAATTTCATTTGGACGGATACAAAGCTTTATTCAAGGATGAGAATATCCTGGGAGCTTACTGGAACACGATTGTAATCGCCGTGGGAACTATGATCGTCAGCCTGGTGCTGAATTCCCTTATGGCTTACGTTATGATGGCACCGGAATTCGTACTGAGAAAACCATTGTCCATTATCCTGCTGATCACTATGTTTTTCAGTGGTGGTACAGTTCCTACTTACCTGCTGATCCAGAATCTGGGTCTGTATGACAGCTGGTGGTCACTGATTTTGCCAAATGCGGTAAGTGCTTACAATATTTTCATTTATCGTTCGTTCTATCAGGGAATTTCCCCGGAAATAAGGGAAGCCGCCCGAATTGACGGAGCCAGTGAGTTCCAGATTCTTACAAAGATTTATGTGCCCCTTTCAAAAGCATTGTACGCAACCTTCGGTCTGTTTTCCGTTGTTGGCGTATGGAACAGCTACTATGAAGCACTTCTTTACATTAAGGATCCTGCAAAACAGCCGATTCAGATGCTTCTTAGAAAAATTGTATTTACATCTGGTACTGCAAACATGAGTGATGCACAGCAGATGATCAGTAACGGTAACCTAAACAGTCTGAATGTACAGTATGCCTGCGTAATCGCAACCATAGGACCAATCCTTCTGGTATATCCGTTCATCCAGAAATACTTTGCACAGGGCGTACAGGTAGGAGCTGTTAAGGGCTGATATTCAGATTATACGGAAGCTGGGGGACAGCTTTCCTTATAAATAAAAGACACACGTTTACTATTCAACAATGTCTAAAAAAGAAAATGGAGGAAATTATGAAGAGAGAAACCACCAAAAGACTTACCGCTATGGGAATGTCAGTAGCAATGGCTGCAGGACTTTTCACAACCATGGGAACAACTGCTGTATGGGCAGAGGATTCAGCACCAAAAGCAACAGCTGCAGATAATGGCATTGAGCTTCCGGAGCTTGAGGACGGAACCTTACATCTGGAAGTAAGCATCGCAGATTATCAGCAGTCTTCTGATGGAACACTGGTTCAGGAAAAATGGCAGGAGGCTATGGAGAATTACCTTGGCTGCAAGCTTGATATCACATGGACAAGAACACCTGCAACGGACTATCAGGCAAATGAGCTGGTTGTACTTCAGTCCGGTTCAGTTCCGGATATTGCTACTGTAACAAAGGGATCAGCTGTCAATGAGTACGGTGAGGACGGAACCTTATTAAATCTTGCTGATTATTCCGATTATATGGTTTACTATCCGGAATATATGAAAGAGACAAACGGTGGCGAGAATTTTGCAAAGAATGAGGACGGATCCATGTATTACTTTATGGATGGCTTCTACAACCCGGATGATATCCAGGGAGCACAGTCCTTCACAGCATTTGCATATCGTTTTGATCTTCTTAAGGAAAACGGCTGGCAGCCGGCTGCTACACTGGATGAGTTTACACAGCTTTGCTCTGACATGCAGGCAAAGATTGACGATGGATCACTTGATCTTGATTATGTTATTATCAACAACACAAAAGATTATTCCCTGTACCGTGGATTTGTTGGAATTTTCCATACATGGGACTGCCTGTACTACAATGGTGAGGAATGGGTATTTGGACCGATCGAGGATAACTTCCGTGAGTGCCTGAAATATCTGAACAGCTTATATGAGGCTGGATATATTGATCCTGAGTTTGCAACAGCAGACTTCAATCAGGGCCAGACAAAGGCTACCACAAATGTTGGCGGTATTTGCCCGACACTTTGGTCTGGATCTGTAGCGAGCTGGAATGCTGCTAAGACAGATGACAACATGGAATGGGGTCTTGCATATCTTCCAGAGAATACAGAGTATGGTACTGCCTGGAAATGGGGTTCCAGACAGGCAGCAAAATCTCTGAATGCAAATATGGGTATTTATATCAGCGCAGAAACCGAGCATCCGGAATATGCAGTAGCAATGATTGACTATCAGTATTCTGATGAGATGGTAAACCTTATGAACTGGGGTGTTGAAGGCGAAACCTATACAGAAGCTGATGGAACTAAGACTTTCGTAGATGATATTCTGAACGATGCAACACCTGCAACAAAATCCGCTGAGTATGGACTTACCTCTTCTAGCGTTTGCAGAACCGGTATTCCATTTAACCCGATTGATTTCAACGCAATGCTTGAGGTTGCTTCTAATCCGGAGCCATGGTGGAATGCTGAAAAAGGTTACTATGAAGGAAAATACTGGGTTGAGTCTGATGCCAACGGCGGAGAGGATTCTGTTTCCCCATACGACAGAGCACCGGTTACCTATCTGACTGCCGAAGAGTCTTCTGCAAAAGCAGAGCTTGGATATGGCGGAACCTGCGAGACACGAGTAAAAGAGCTTGCGCTTCAGTTTATCACAGGTGAGAACGACATTAATGATGACGATGCATGGGAAGATTACATTGATGACATCAAGAGCCAGACAGATGAAGACTTTGATGAAATCATTGAAACTCTGAATGAGAAAACTGTTAAATAAGATAAACAATAAGGCTTTAAAAATTCTGCTTTCATAAAGAGAAGCCCTCTCCAGCGGAAAGGCACAGGTTATGTGCTTTCGCTGGGGAGGGCTTTTTAATGTGGGGGATATGAAAAATCTACATAGGAGATATACGTTTTTTCCATTCAAAATATATCAGGTAAATTTTATAATAAATTATCCATAAAGAGGGAGGAATATGCAATGAAACTGTACGATCTGATGACAGATAATCGCCGGGAAAATATCCTGGTAGGAAGTAAAAAACCTGTATTTGGCTGGAGAGTTGAGACAGAAAAAAGGAATGTGCGCCAGGAAAGCTATCGGGTGCAGGTCTGGGATGAGCAGGGAAATTCTGTTTGGGACAGCGGAACTGTAGAATCTTCCCGGATGGCTGGAATTCAGTATGAAGGAAAGGAGCTTCAGTCAGGAAAAAGAATGACCTGGCATGTAAGCTGTATATTTTCCAGCGATGAGGGTGTGATAACTGCAGAGGAAGAGAGCTCCTTTGAGACCGCCTATTATAATCGCGAGGACTGGAAAGGGAAGTTCATTGGTGAGACAAAGGACCATGAATATCACCTGTACCGGAAGAAATTTGGCTGTAAAAAGGCGGTGAAGCTGGCCAAGCTTTATGTGTGTGGAATGGGGGCTTTTGAGTGTTGGATTAATGGAGAAAGAGTGTCTGATCATGTAATGGAACCTGGCTGGACAGACTTTCGAAAGACCTGCTTTTATACGGCATATGATGTGACAGAATATTTTGCAGAAGGGGAAAATATAGAGAATATAATTCTGGTAAAGCTGGGGGATTGTATGTTTAATGTTCCGGGAGGTCGCTATGTGTATTTCCAACGCTCCTACGGAAAAGCCAAGTTTTTGTGCCAGCTGGAACTGGTTTATGAGGACGACAGCCGGGAATATGTGGTGACGGATGAATCCTGGAAAAGAGCAAAAAGTCCGATTAAATTTTGCTGTATTTACGGTGGAGAAGATTTCGATGGAAGAAGATGGACAAAGGAATATTTGAACTCAGATACATCGGAAATTTGGGAAGCTGTCGTGTGTGTGGAACCACCTTCAGGGGAACTGAAACCGGCACCAATGGAACCATTAAAGATAAAAGAAATCTATCAACCTGTTAGTGTGAGAGAAGTAGAAACAGGGGTATGGCAGTACGATCTAGGAAAAAATTTTTCCGGATGGGCAAGGATTTTCCTGAAAACAGATGGCAGAAAAGCAGGACAGAAGGTGATTCTGAAAACTGCGGAAAAGTTAGATAAAAACGGACGGATTGATCAGTCTATAACAGGAAAAGACTACGCCTGGACATACATTTTAAATGGGGAAAAAGAACAGGAATTTGCACCGGATTTTACCTATACAGGGTTCCGTTATGTGGAAATGATGGGAGCCATACCAGAGAAAGAAGTTACCCTGCAGGGTGAATTTATTTACCCTGATATCGACCAGGCAGGTGATTTTTCTTGCTCTAATACATTGTTTAATCAAATACATGAGATTGTTTTACAGGCAATCAAAAGCAATACGAAAAGTTATTTCACAGACTGCCCGCATAGGGAAAAGCTGGGCTGGCTGGAGCAGACACATCTGATCGGACCTTCCATTATGTATAATCTGGATGTGCATAATTTGTATGCAAAAATTGAAGGAGATATGGCAGATTCCCAACGGGAAAATGGTCTGATACCGGATATTTGTCCGGAATATGTGACTGGATTTGATAAATGGCATAAGGGATTTCTGGATTCACCTGAGTGGGGAAGTGCCTGTGTGCTGGCTCCCTGGTATGCATACAAACGCTACGGAGATCTTGCATTACTGGAAAAATATTTCCCGGTAATGAAGAAATATGTGGAGTACCTTTCTTCCAAAACGCACCATGAAGTGCTTCATCACGGACTTGGAGACTGGCTGGATATCGGTCCTTGCACACCCCACTCTCAGAATACACCGGTTCCGGTTGTGGCAACCTGTATTTACTATTATGATCTTCAGGTAATGTCAGAAATTGCCGGACTCCTTGGGAAAAATGAAGATGCAGAGGAATATAGGAAGAAGATGAAATCTGTCTTTGAAGAATATAATCAGCAGTTTCTGGATGATCAAACCGGGCGTTATGCCAACGGGAGTCAGGCAGCCCAGGCCATGAGTCTGATTGTGGGATTAGTGCCGGAGAAATATCTGGAAAAAGTAGTCTCACAGCTGAAGGATGATGTGGTAAAAAGAGGATATGCTATTACAGCAGGAGATGTGGGACATCCGTTTTTGATTGCTGCGCTGATGAAATATGGTATGTCAGATGTGCTGAATGAGATGACAAATATTACAGATAGACCAGGATACGGCTATCAGGTAGTAAATGGAGCAACAACCCTTACTGAGGAATGGGATGGACCAGAACCTGGGAACATTCATGGCTCTCAGAATCACCTGATGCTTGGAAGCATTGAGGAATGGTTTTATGGATCTCTTGGAGGATTGGAGCTGGTTCGCGATGGGCTCCCATTTGAAGAAATTCGAATTCGTCCGCACCCGGAAAAAGGCGTGGACTGGGTAAATGCCTGGACTATGCATCCCTATGGAAAAATCAATGTAAAGTGGAAAAAGGAAAATGAGAAGACCAGAGTTTTCTGCGAGATTCCGCCGGGACTTACGGCGCATTTGGAATCACCAGATGGGAAGGAAATCATGACTGTGGGAAGCGGATATTATGAGTATGAGATATAAATAAGAAAACAATAAGGATAGATCGTCGGGGGAATAAGCAATGAGAAAACAGGAGCTGATATGGCTGGATACGGCAGAAAATCCAGAGGGACAGATGGAATTGACCATAAAATACAGAGAAAGTACAAATGAAGAAAATGTTGCCGCCTTTCTGGAAATCAGAGATAAAAATAGTGTCCTTGTGAAAGAAAAAGGTGAGCTCAGACAAGACACTGCCAGAGTGAAAACGGCTGTATTTAAATGCCAGGGAGTACAGTGCTGGACACCTGAAAATCCGGCTTTGTACCAGGTGAATATAGTGCTTGAGTTATCAGATAGGAATAATGAGAAGACCTATATAAGGCATGGACAAAAGCTTGGATTTCGTTCTTTGAAGCGGCAAAATCAGCAGGTTTTTTGGAATCATAAGCCTGTAAAGCTGCTGGGAATCTGTTACCGTGAACCAGATTCTAAGATGGAAAATTGGGAGACTGTTTTGCGCCGTGATCTGGAATTATTTAAGGCAGCACACATTAATTTTATCCGCAGTATTTACTATCCATTCAGTGAAAAAATGTTGGAGCTGTGTGATGAAATGGGCTTCTGGGTGGAAAATACAGCTCCTTTCTATGAACTGGGACAGACCAAAAAAAACATCAGTGAGCTGCCACATATGCAAAAAGAATTTGAAACAGCAGCAGAAGAATTGCTTGCAAATGGAAGCCATACCAGTGTGCTTCTCTGGTCACTGGGACATGATTGCGCATGGGGAGTAAATTTTGGAATCATTCGTGACCGCATCAGGGAACTGGATGATATTCGCCTAATGACCTTCCACTTGCCAATGTCCATTCCGGAAGAAGAACCACAGATGGATGTATGGCCGGTTCATGATATTGACTGGCGCCTTTCTTTTGACAAGACATATGATCAGATGGTGATTTTCCACACACCCGGGGCAGAAAATGAGATTGGATATATGATTGCAGATGCAGACTATCCAGTGCCTGTACTTCACGAGGTCTGGTCACCGGTAGTATGTCATAACCGGGATGAAATTCAAAGAGATCCTGGAATCCGTGATTTCTGGGGAAAAAGTATTCGTACTTTTGTAGAAAAATCAGCTCGGACTTCAGGGTGCCTCGGTGGAGCAGTGCTGGCTGGCGTGGATGAGGACGGCAGCTTTGAAGGGCTGATGGATTATGAATGGGGAATTCTGGACGTGAATCATAATCCGAAGCCAGAATATTATCACTTGAAAAATGCATATGGAGCAGCTTCAAAAGAAGCATACGCGGAGTTGGAAAATGAGAATTCTGTGGTGGAAACAAAGATAAATTGTTTCAGAAGGCAGAATGAAATCCGTAATACAAACTGGAAAATTCAGTGGACGGAAGATGCTCTTTACATAGAAAATGACAATACTTTTTATGTTTTTTCCAGAAAAAAATGTCTGCTAAAGGAAGCTGGGCTTATACAAAAACAAGGAAAAAAAGTACTGATAAAAGGCGGCCCGTTTTTGAATACAGCAGGATTCTTACTTGGAAAATGGATAGGGAGAAGCCTTGAAATTTGTTCTGTGGATGGGGCAGAAAATGTACAGATAAAGATAAGCGGAACCTATGAAAATACCCTTGATCTTTGTTTTTATCTTACTCTTTTTCAGAATGGAATACTAGAAACTGCATATGAAGTTCAGAAGCTATTCCGCCATATGCCACACCGCGTGAAAGCAGAAATCGGCATTTCAAGTGGTGGCTTAGGAGAGAAGGGTGGAGCTTATTATGTAACAGAACCGGATAGAGTACGAATGGTTTTTCAGGGGTGTAAGGTTCGGTTAGAACCGGCACCTGAATTAACAGAAGGAGCTATTGTAAATAATTTGGATCCGCGAATAAATTATGTAGGTAATTGGATAAAAATGGAAGATTACTGTGGAAATCTTAACGGATCTGAGACATTAAGCAATACAGCAGGAGATTACGCAGAACTGAGTTTTACAGGGACAGGGATCACTGTTTATGGGCCATGGGATATTTTATATGGGATGTGTAACGTATATTTGGACGGAGAACTCTGGAAGAAAGATGTGAGTCAGTACCCACCGAAAGTAGATTTTCCGGGAATGAGCAGAGGCTATGAAAAACGCTACAGACAGATACTGGCAGAAGTACATGGACTGGAAGAAAAAGAACATACACTTCGCATAGAAGTAACCGGAGCAAAAGAAGAAAAAGCGCAGAATACATATACTTCGATTGATTATGCAGTATTGGAAGGAAGCAGCTACACAGGTGGATTCAAAATGAATATTGCAGTAGATTTCAATTATCCCAGAATGGTACGAGGCTGCGTTCGAAGACCTGATGTAAAGCTGATTCCAGGCGTGCGGGAGTCTTTCAGAATACAAATGCTGTTGGAGGAAGACAAATGAATATGACTATAGATGAATTAAAAAATTATCCTATGCCAAGAGTGATTCCCCTTCCAAAATGGAGTAAAGCGGCAGAAAATTCAGTAATCTGCCTGGATGGAAGCTGGAAAGTAACAGACAAAAAAGACGGTGCAGTACAACAGGTTCAGGTGCCCTTTGACATGGGAATTCTTCACAAAAAGGGATTATCACAGCACTACAGCTATGAGAGGAAGATACAGCTTCCAAAGAGAGAGGAAAATAGCCGTATTGTGCTGAAATTCCAGGGGATTAATGGTTTTGCCACAGTCTATGTGGATGGAAAACAGGTGGCATATCATGAAAACGGATTTATTACATGGAATGTGGACATTACGGAGGAAGTATGTGGAAAACAGACGTTTTCTCTTGCTATTGATGTGGATGAAGAAGCAGATATTGTCAGTGCCTATAGCCATGGAGGAATGCTTCACAGCAGTTGGCTGTATGTATTGCCGGAAGCTTATGTGAACGCACTTTATCTGTCACCGTTGTTTGACGAGGATATGGAAACCTGCAGCCTGCGGGTGGATATGGATCTGGCAGATATGCCTGGAAGCATAGATAAGAAGGGGAAAATACAGTCTGCAGAAATGGCTGTCGGGAAGGAAAAAGGTCAGCTTGCTGGTAATGCTGTATATAAAGCTGAGTTTGCTTTATATGATCCAAACGGTATAAAAACAAAGGAGAAATCTCTGGTTTTAGACAATAAAATAAAAGGCTATTACACCGATCAGCTGTACGTAGCCAACCCGGTTCTCTGGGATGCAGAGCACCCAAGACTATACAGATTTGAACTTATATTATATAAATTAGATTCTATCTCTGGTACCTGGGAACTACTGGAAAAGGCAGAAAAAAAGGTGGGTCTCAGAAAGCTGGAACGCAAGGGTAATCGTCTATTTGTAAACCATAATGAGGTGAAATTACGCGGTGTGTGCCGCCATGAAATCAGTCCAAGAAATGGACGTGCATTGACCAATGAGCTGATTGAACAGGATGTAGCATTGTTTAAAGAAGCAAACTGCAACTATATTCGAACCTCCCATTATCCGCCAAGCGAATATTTTCTTGACCAGTGTGATGAGCATGGAATTTATGTGGAGGATGAACTGGCACTGGCATTTATTGCAAGGACATTGCCCTATACACAGCGTGATCCTAAGGAAACAAACCGTTATCTCAGTCATTTTGCAGAAACAATGGCAAGGGATTACAATCATCCTTGTGTAATTATCTGGTCTCTTTGTAATGAGTCCTTTGGAGGTCATAACTTTGATCTTCTTAATCGCTTTGCGCATTTGAAGGATCCTACCAGAATGACAAAATTCAGCTATCCAATGACTATTCGGGAAGAACATGAAATGCCGGATATCTGGAGCATTCATTACTCTGAATACAATGCTGATCTGGCAGGAAAAAAGGACAATTTAAGTGTGGGAGGTGCACCTGGAAAAGATATGCCTGTGCTTCATGACGAATATGTGCATGTAGCCTGCTACAACCGTGAGGAGATGCGAAGAGATCCAAACATCAGAAGCTACTGGGGCGAAAGCATCCGTATTTTCTGGGATAATATCTGGAATACAGAGGGTGCTCTTGGCGGTGCAATCTGGGCTGGAATCGATGAAACGGATCTTTATGATGGTGGGAACGGACAGATGGAATGGGGAATTATTGATGTCTGGAGAAGAAAGAAACCGGAGTTTTACATGACCAGAAAAGCCTATTCTCCAATTAAAGTTATTCACAGCGAAGTAAAGGCTCAGGAGAAAAAGGTTCTGTTGATTATAGAAAATCGTTTCTGTCACACCAATTTAAATGAAGTCAAAGTGCAGTGGAAATGCGGTGACGAAAACGGTATCTGGAAGCTTCCGGAATGTGCGCCGGGAAAGGTGATTAAGGTTTTACTGTCGCTGGAAAATGCAGAGAATCAGTCTCCGGTGACACTGGAATTCCTGGATAGAAATAACTGCCAGATAGATGAAATGAAGGTGTTTTCCCGAGATTATGTGGAAGCTCCGCTGTTTGAGTTAAGTGCAGATGAAACAGAAAATATAAAAGCTTTAAAGATTCATAAAGAAAACCAGGAAGTTTTCATAACAGGAAATGATTTTAAGTTTTCTTTCAATGTTAAAACCGGTCTTCTGACCGGCGGCTGGGCAAGGCAAAATAATAAAATTCTGGTTGGCGGTCCAATATTAAATGTACCATACCTGAAGCTTGGAGCCTGGTATATGACTTCTTTTGCGGTGAAAGAAAAACAGGATTTTGTAGAAGTTCGAATTCAAGGCAGATATGAAAAAACGCTATCTATAGAGTGGATAATAGAGATTCAAAATGACGGAACCTTCTACACAACATATCAGATCCTTCACCTGGAAAAGCATCTTCCCAAGCAGATGAAGCTTCGTGTAGGCGTAGATTGCGGCGGGCTGGATGAGCTTGGAATAGCATATATTCTGGATCCATCTGTGGACACTTTATCCTGGAGAAGAAATCTGGATCCGGATCAGGAGGGACGAATTTCTCTTTATCCCACGGACCATATTTCACGAAATCAGGGAACTGCAAAGCGCTTTACCAGATCCAATATCTGGGGTGAAATGCCAGTGACTTCCTGGGGAGAAGACATGCGAGATGATATTCTTTTTGGGCGTTATGATGGAGAATATCATGGAAGTAATGATTTCAAAAGTACCAAAGAGGATGTTGCAGAAGCGTATGTTTATAATGAGAATCGAACTAAAATACAGGATGCATTTAATAGGGAAAAAGATGCTGAAAAAATTGGAATGCTGAAAATATTCGGTGCCAAAAAGAAGTCCGATCAGAATGGAAGTCGGGAAGTCTCCAAAGCTAATATCCGTTTGGAAGTGCTCGATCCGAAAGAAGAAAAAATTCTGGAATCTGATTCGCGAATTGCCTATACCGGAACCTGGTATCAGGTAACGGATAAGAAGGAAAGTGACCACGGAACGGAGATGTGGAGCAGGGAAAAAGGCGCCGCATTTACCTGTAAATTTCAGGGCACCGGAATCCTATGGTACGGCCCTCAGGATCCTGCGTTTGGTATGGCAGACGTATATGTAGACGGGGAAAAGAAAGCATCCCATATCAGCCAGAGAAGTGCCGGAGTTGATTTCTCCTGCTGTTCTGCAGGTTACGATAAGTGTTATCATTTGCCGATTTTTTCTATTAAAGACCTGCCTTATGGAGAGCATACGATTCGTATTGAGGTGTGCGGGGAAAAAGCAGAAGACGCCACGGATTGT
>OLON01001699.1_pt1 | contig 12353 bp, 9 predicted proteins | sample 1672691 | NCBI WGS metagenome assembly OLON01 (sample SAMEA3136714, study PRJEB25190) | human gut metagenome | biome: human gut; feature: human-associated habitat; material: faeces | place: Austria | collected 2013
GAAAGTTTTGACGATGAGATGCTGGTGATGTGCCAGCTTGGCAGGCAGATGGATCTGCTGCTTAATTATCTGCGCAAAGAAAGAGTGCATATACCGTTAAAAGCGGTGCTGACACCGGTGAATCAGGAATGGGATTCTGTAAGATTATATCATGAGATTAAAAGTGAACATGAGCAGATGACCGGACAGCCTCTTAAAAAATAGAGAGGATCAGTCCGGCTGCTACTGCAAAGAAGTAAAGGAGACCTACGATTTTAAGGTCTTCTTTACGATTTTTATCGACTTCGAACAGGACAACGAGTCCGACACCTGCATTGGTGCAGAGACCAGCAACGACAGAAGCAAAAGACAGTGTTCCACTAAGGTATAATTCTGTCAGTACTACGGATGCTGCACAGTTTGGAATAAATCCGATCAGTGCGGCCAGAAATGGCTGCAACAGGCTCCCACTTAACAGAATGGTTGAAAGTGTATGCAGATCTGCATAAGCAATGATCAGATTCAATAAGCCTGAGAATACAAAAATGTATGCAAAAAGCTTCAGTGTATGCTTGAATGCCGGAAGTACAATGCCGTGATGCTCATGGCAGCCACAGTGGTCGCAGAGATCACCGAAGTGCTTTGGTGTGGAGATTCGCTTCGCCAGAAACAAATCTGTGATATAACCGGCAATTACAGCGATGAGCAGTTTAGCTGTCAACAGTGTCCAGATACTTCCTGCGCTTTCCGGGTGACCGAGCAGAAGCAGGAGCGCTTCATCGGAAGTCGCCAGAAAGACAGCAAGCATCGTACCCAGGGATACGACACCGCTGGAATACAGATTCGCAGACATAACGGAGAATCCGCACTGTGGGATACAGCCAAGGATAGCACCGACTAACGGACCCGCTTTATTAATCTTTATCAGTGCCTGATTGATAAATGTTGTTGAGTAATGTTCCAGAGTCTCGATCAGCAGAAATGCCGCAAATAAAAAAGGCAGCATATGCAGGCTGTCTGATACGGTATCCTGGAGAACATCCAGAAATATATTCATAAGTAACCTTCTTTCTTATTATTAAACTGGTTTAGGAATATCTTTTTTATATTACCAAGTTTCAGAGGAAATGTCAAATGAATGATACGATTTCTCTATAATAGGAAAGAATACGGATGGCGGCTTTACTTTTTGTGATATTTGTGCTAAAACAAAGTTTAGGACTAAAAAAGGAGAGTGTATTAAGATGACAAAGATAGATATTATCAGCGGCTTTCTTGGAGCCGGCAAGACTACGTTGATTAAAAAGCTTTTGAAAGAAGCATTTCAGAGCGAGCAGGTAGTACTGATCGAGAACGAATTCGGTGAGATCGGTATTGATGGAGGGTTTCTGAAGGAAGCCGGAGTAGAGATCCGTGAGATGAATTCCGGATGTATCTGCTGTTCATTGGTAGGTGATTTCGGTACTTCTTTAAAGGAAGTAATTGAGACATACCATCCGGATCGTATTCTGATCGAGCCATCCGGAGTTGGCAAGCTGTCTGATGTGATCAAAGCAGTAGAGAATGTAAAAGACAGTGTAGATATCGTATTGAACAGCTACACAACAGTTGTAGATGTGAATAAGTGCAAACTGTATCTGAAGAACTTCGGTGAGTTCTACAGCAATCAGGTAGAAACAGCAGGAGCTATTATCCTGAGCCGTACTGATGTGGCGAAGGAAGGCAAGGCTGAAGAGGCTGTTAAGATGCTTCGTGAGATGAATGCAAATGCGGCAATTATCACAACTCCGATTGAACAGTTGGATGGTGCTAAGATTCTGGAGACGATGGAACATGTGGATTCTCTGGAAAAGCAGATGTTAGAAGAGGAACTGCGCCATCAGCATGACCATGAACATGACCATGAACATCATCACGAGCATGGCGAGGACTGCACCTGTGGCTGCCATGATCATGACCACGACGAGCACGAACACCATCATGAGCATGATGAACACGAGCATCACCATGCCCACGACGAACACGACCATCATCACGAGCATGATCATCACCATGAGCATGATGAAAACTGTACCTGTGGTTGCCATGATCATGATCATCACCACCATGGACATCATCATGCAGACGATGTATTCTCAAGCTGGGGCAAAGAGACTGTGAAGAAATTCAATAAAGAAGAATTAAAAGTGAAACTTGCAGCACTGGATGCAGCCGATACTTATGGTGTAGTATTGAGAGCAAAAGGTATGGTTGCAGGTGATGACGGACAGTGGATTTACTTTGACATGGTTCCGGGTGAGCAGGAAGTCAGAACAGGAGAGCCTGAATTCACAGGACGCATCTGTGTAATCGGTTCTGAACTGAAAGAGGACGCACTGGCAGAATTATTTGAGGTATAGGTGACTGATTATGCAGATGGTAGATGACGCAAGAGTAGTAGTTTATCTGATGACTGGATTTTTGGAGAGTGGTAAGACTTCTTTCCTGAAACAGACGATTGATAAACAGTATTTTAAAATAGACGGAACGACGGTTATTATTCTGTGTGAGGAAGGCGAAGAGGAATATGAAGAAGACCTTCTTGCACGTGCAAAAGCGAAGATTGTTACCGTAGAAGATCCGGAAGAACTGACAAAGGAATTCCTTCAGGAAGTAGAAGATAAGTACCATCCAGAGCGTGTGATCTTTGAATGTAATGGTATGTATCCGGTCAGCAAGATGGAGGCGCTGAATGTGCCGGATGGCTGGGGGCTGATCCAGGAGATCACAACCGTAGATGCAAGTACATTTGATGTGTATATTGCCAATATGAAATCGCTTTTTGTAGAAATGGTGCGTAATGCAGATATGGTACTGTTTAACCGTTGTACGGAGGATATGCCGTTAGCCGGTTACCGCAGAAGTGTAAAAGTAGTAAATCAGGGAGCACAGATTATCTTTGAGGGTGCAGAAGGCGAGATTGAAGATATCTTCAGCGATCAGATGCCTTATGATCTGGATGCACCGGTTATTAAGATTGAGGATATGGATTACGGTATCTGGTATGTAGATATGATGGACAACCCGGAAAAGTATAAAGGCAAGGTTGTGGAGATTCAGGGAAGAGCAAGAAAGGCCAAAGGATTTCCGAAGGGTGAATTTGTACTTGGAAGAAGTGCTATGACCTGCTGTGCAGATGATATTACATTCCTTGGCTTTATCTGCAAGCATATGGCAATCGAAGATATGAAAGCCAATACCTGGGTAAGAGCCAGAGGTAAAGTAGGCTTTGAATTTAAACGTGCTTACCGTGGCAGAGGACCGGTGATCACACTGGAATCCTTGGAACCGATTCAAGAGCCGGAAGACGAACTGGTATATTTTAATTAACCGATATTGTTATCTGGCATAAGATGACAATGTAAGATGAGAATACAGGAGAGTATATGAATATATTTTTGGGTATTATGATACCGTTTGCCGGTACAGCGCTGGGTGCTGCATGTGTGTTCTTATTAAAAAATGATATTCGGGCGGGAGTCCAGAAAGCACTTCTGGGTTTCGCGTCCGGCATTATGGTGGCCGCCTCTGTGTGGTCACTTTTAATTCCTGCTATGGAAATGTCTGAGTCCATGGGTAAGCTTCGTTTTATACCGGCGGCACTCGGATTTATGGTTGGAATACTTACGCTTCTGCTGATGGACAGTTATGTGCCACATCAGCACCTCGGACAGGAAGAAGCGGAAGGCGTAAAGAAGAACTGGAGCCGGAGCATGAAGATGGTCATGGCTGTGACAATCCATAATATCCCGGAAGGAATGGCTGTGGGAGTTGTATTTGCAGGAATCGCGGCTGAGCATACAGATATCACGCTGGCGGGAGCATTTGCATTGGCGGTCGGAATTGCGATCCAGAATTTTCCGGAGGGAGCCATCGTATCCATGCCGCTTCGAAGTGAAGAGAACATGAACAAAGACAAAGCATTTCTGTACGGAGCGGGATCAGGGATCGTAGAACCGATTGCAGCTGGAATTACGATATTATTGAAAGATGTGTTGATACAGGTACTTCCCTATCTGCTTGCATTTGCAGCAGGTGCCATGATCTACGTAGTTGTGGAGGAACTGATACCGGAGACAAGCGAAGGAGAACACAGCAATATAGGAACGGTGGGATTTGCACTTGGCTTTGTGGTTATGATGGTACTTGACGTAGCGTTAGGATGATTGAACAATTCATTAAGGAAAGTTTCATACTTTCTTCATAGACATGAAAGAAAATTGGCGTATAATGGAAAAAGATGTTGAGAAATAACGTCGGATAAAGTACAGGAAGTGAAGATAGATAATTATGGCACTTAAAGGTAAGAAACCAGTAAAAAGACGGACTGCGGAGGAGCAGCCGAGACGCAGAGAACGGATTACGCCGGAGAGGTATGATCCGGATTATCATGAAGGACTGACGACGAATCAGGTTATGGAGCATCGGTTGCAGGGATGGCGGAATCTGTCCGTGGAGGCTCCGTCTAAGACGACCAAAGATATTGTCAGGGAGAATACATTTACTTACTTCAACCTGATATTTTTCGTGCTGGCGGTGTTGCTGATCATTGTAGGATCATTTCGTAACCTGACATTTCTGCCGGTTATTATTGGTAATACGTTAATCGGTATTTATCAGGAGATTCGGGCGAAGAACATATTGGATAAGATGAGTATGTTGAATGCGCCTCATGCCAAGGTAGTGCGAGACGGTAAGGTGCAGCAGGTGGCTTCGGAGGATCTGGTGCTGGATGATATCGTGATTTTCAGTGCAGGCAATCAGATCTGTGCAGATGCAATCGTGTCTGCCGGAGAGGTGCAGGTGAATGAATCACTGCTGACCGGTGAATCAGATGAGATCACGAAGCGCAGAGGAGATCAGCTCATGTCTGGAAGCTTTGTAATATCCGGCAAGTGTCATGCCAGACTTGACAAGGTTGGAGAGGATTCCTATATTTCCAAGCTGACACTGGAAGCGAAGAAGATGGGCGAGGGTGAGCAGTCAGAGATGATCCGTGCACTGGATAAGCTGGTCAAATGGGTCGGTATTGCGATCATTCCGATTGGTATTATTCTGGTAGTGCAGAGCTTTTTCTTTAACCACGATCCGTTCCAGAGCAGTGTGACTTCGATGGTAGCGGCAGTGATCGGTATGATCCCGGAGGGATTGTATCTGCTGGCAACTGTTGCATTGGCGGTCAGTGCCATGCGTCTTGCCAAGCAGCAGGTACTGCTTCACGATATGAAGAGCATCGAAACACTTGCCAGAGTCAATGTGCTGTGTGTGGATAAGACGGGAACGATTACCGAGAACACCATGGCGGTCCATGAAGCAGTCGAGACGTTAGATTATTCCAGTGGGAAGGAAAAGGAGAAGTACCCACCTCTGGATCAGATGATCGGTGATTTTGCGGCAGCGATGACGGCTGATAATATCACTATGGAAGCGTTGAAAGCTTACTTCACAGAGAATACAGGGAAGAAAGCAGTGAGCATGACTTCATTCTCTTCAGCGGTGAAGTATAGCAGTGTTACATTTGAGGATGGGGCCTATGTACTCGGTGCTCCGGAGATGGTGCTTCGGGATGACTACATTCTCTATGAAGCAGAGATAGAACAGTATGCGAAAAAAGGATATCGTGTGCTGGTATTTGGTAAATATGAAGGTGAGATTGACGGTAAGAAACTGACTGAAAAAGTAGTGCCGTTAGGATATGTCACGCTTGCCAATCCAATCCGTGACAAGGCAAAAGAGACGTTTGAATATTTTGCGGAGCAGGATGTGCAGATCAAGGTCATTTCCGGTGATAATCCGATGACCGTATCTGAGGTCGCAGCTCAGGCGGGGATTGCCGGAGCCGAGCACTATGTAGATGCGTCTACTCTGCAGACGGATGAACAGGTGGCAAGAGCCATGGAGAAATACACCGTATTCGGCCGTGTAACGCCGAATCAGAAGAGACAGTTTGTACATGCACTGCAGAAAGCAGGCAACACGGTTGCCATGACCGGAGATGGTGTCAATGATGTGCTGGCACTGAAGGATGCGGATTGCAGTATCGCGATGGCATCCGGAAGCGAGGCAGCTACCCAGGCTGCGCAGGTAGTGCTGTTGGAGTCGGATTTCTCCTGTATGCCTTCCGTAGTATTAGAAGGACGACGTGTAGTTAATAATATCCAGCGGTCAGCGAGTTTGTTCCTGGTTAAGAATATATTCTCGTTACTGCTGTCAATCCTGTCTGCGGTATTTATGATCAGCTATCCACTGGAACCGTCGCAGGTATCTCTGATCAGCATGTTTACGATTGGTATTCCAGGATTCTTCCTGGCGTTGGAACCGAATAAGACTCGTATTAAGGGACATTTTATGACCAATGTCCTTCTGAAAGCACTTCCGGCTGGACTTACGGATGTGTTTGCAGTGGGAGCACTGGTTGTATGCGGACATGTATTCGGACTCCCGTCAGAGGATATCGCAACGGCAGCTACGATGCTTCTGGCGATTGTTGGATTCATGATTCTGTATAAGATCTGTCAGCCGATGAACAGTGTCCGCCTGGCGGTATTCATTGGCTGTATTGTGGGGATGATTTTCTGTGGAGTATTCCTGAATCAGCTGTTTGCTATGAGTGGTATGTCCACAATTTGTATTTTGCTGTTTGTCATGTTCTCGTTTGCAGCAGAATCCTTCTTCCGTTACCTGAGTATTCTGGTAGAAGACGTAAGGCTTCTGGTTAAAAGGATACGCGGTGATATTTCCAAAGAGGAACTGCTCCATAAGCTGGAAGGGGAGGAACTTGACAGATAAGACAGATTCTGTTATGTTAGGGAAGCTAAAACCTGTATGGATTTTTCTGGTGTAACCATTTTCGCCATACGATCACTATGATAGTGGTTGTATGGCGATTTTTGTATTGCGACGAGATATTAAAAGTTATGAGGGAGGATATGATGAACGATACATTTATGAAAGAGAAGCCGATTTTGCCGCTGCTGACATCTATGGCATTACCGATGGTAGTGTCCATGCTGGTAAATTCACTTTATAACATTGTGGACAGTCTGTTTGTAGCGCAGATCAATGAGAAGGCAATGACGGCATTGTCACTTGTATATCCGCTGCAGAATCTGATGAATGCGATTGCAATTGGTTTTGGTATAGGTATTAATGCAGTAATTGCATTTCATCTGGGAGCGGGTAACAGAGAAAAAGCAGATATTGTAGCAACGCATGGATTTATATTTGCATTAATCCACAGTGTGATTATGATGGCAGCAGGGATTCTGTTAATGCCGGTATTTCTTAGAATGTTCACCGGAGATGTAGAAGTGATCGAAATGGGTATGCAGTATTCTGTAATCGTATTTTTATTTGCACCGACGATTATGATCGAGCTGGTATTTGAAAAGTTATTTCAGGCGACAGGTAATATGAAGGTTACCATGCTAAGTCTGATGTGTGGATCGATTGCGAACATTATTCTGGATCCGTTGATGATCTTTGGCATTGGTCTATTTCCGGAGATGGGCATCCGTGGGGCGGCACTGGCAACAGGACTTGGTCAGCTCCTGACCTGGGTAATCTATATTGTTGCGTATCTCAGCCCGAAGCAGACGGTGCATTTCCGATGGAAATACCGTCATCTGGATAGCGCGATTGACCGGAAGCTGTACGGCGTGGGGATTCCGGCAATTTTCAATCTGGCACTTCCGTCACTTCTGATCTCGCTGTTAAATGGACTGCTTGCAGCGTATTCGCAAAGCTATGTAGTAGTGCTTGGTATTTATTACAAGTTGCAGACATTCTTGTATCTGCCGGCAAATGGGATCATTCAGGGAATGCGCCCTGTAATCGGTTATAATTACGGAGCGGGTGAGAAAGAGCGTGTAAAGAAGATTTATCGATTGACACTCTATATGACAGGAAGTATTATGATTCTTGGTACGATACTCTGTCTGCTGGCATCTGGCCAGCTGATTGGATTCTTTACGACGAATAGCGAGACAATCCGGATCGGACAGACAGCACTTCGTGTGATTAGTATGGGCTTTGTGATCTCAGCAGTATCGGTGACCACATCGGGAGCACTGGAAGGACTGGGAAAAGGAAGAGAATCTTTCCAGATTTCATTGTTCCGATATCTGATCGCAATTGTTCCGGCAGCATGGATCTTATGTCGAATCGGTGGCGCGGAATGGGTATGGCATGCATTCTGGATTTCAGAGACGATCACGGCATTGATTGCATGGAGAATTTACCACAAATCAGTGAAAATGAACTAGCTGAATACAGGGGGATGAGGCATGGCAGGAAAAGAGAACACTTTGCAGGAATTTGGAAAATACGTGTCACAGAGCGTGCTCAGTCAGCTTGGTGTATCCTGCTATATTCTGGCTGATACGTATTTTATATCGAAAGGTGTCGGGGCAGATGGCCTGACGGCGCTGAATCTGGCAATACCGGTATTCAGCGTGATGAACGGCTGTGGCTTTATGCTGGGTATCGGAAGCGGAACAAAATACGGCATTATGAAGGGCACGGGAAATGAAAAACGTGGCGATGTGCTGTTTACAAGCAGCTTGTGTGTGGTGACGGTGCTGGCTGTAATCTTTATGTTGATCGGTCTGCTGGCAGCAGATCCAATCACGGCACTTGTGGGAGCCAATGCAGAAGTATACGATATGACAAGAACGTATCTGCAGGTGATTTTATTATTTTCTCCAATGTTTATGATTAACAATCTGCTTGGTGCTATGATCCGGAATGACGGCAACACGTCTCTGGCAATGACTGCGATGCTGAGTGGATGTCTGTTTAATATTGTATTTGACTATATCTTTGTATTTCCGATGGGACTGGGACTCTTCGGTGCAGTACTTGCAACGGCAGTTGCTCCGATCATCAGTATATTAATATTGTTGCAGCATTTTGTAAAAAAGAAGAATCAGTTTCGATTGATACGTGTCCGACCTGATGTGAGACTCGTGGCATCGGCAGCAGGGCTCGGTGTGCCGTCCCTGGTAACAGAGGTGTCATCCGGACTGGTAATTGCAGTATTTAATCTGCTGATCCTTGGTCTGGCGGGAAATGTAGGCGTGGCGGCATATGGTGTGGTAGCTAATATATCCATTGTCGTAATTGCTATTTATAATGGTATTGCACAGGGTGTACAGCCGCTTTTGAGCCGTGAATACGGGCGCAGCCAGGAAAAGAATGTGCATAGATTCCTTGGTTGGGCAATGATGCTTACGGTTATACTTGCGATGGTGATCTACGTGGGGATTTACTGGAATGCAGATGTGATTGCAATGATCTTTAACAGCGGTCGGGATATGGATCTGCAGAGAATAGCAGTAGAAGGACTTAAGATTTATTTTACAGCCTGTCCATTCGTAGGAGCGAATATCCTGCTTGCGATATACTTCGCGGCAACAGATCAGGCGGCTCCGGCACAGATGATCTCATTGCTTCGCGGGCTGATCGTGATCATACCGCTGGCATTTATCATGGCAAATGTGGCAGGGCTTACAGGTGTGTGGATGACATTTCCGCTGACGGAGTTGGTGGTATGTGTTGTGGCTTACGGATTATATAAGAAGATGAAAAAGAACTTATTTAAAATGAATGAATAATAATTGATAAAATTATGTTAATGTGATATAATAGCTATGTTGTCGCACCCAATCTGGCAACAGAAAGGGGGTGCATTTGTGAATAGCATGGTATCCTTTTTGGTTTCCGTTGGGGCGGGTATAGTTAGCTACTATATTTGTAAATGGTTAGACGGAAATGACAGTGACAACTAGCCTAAAAAGAAAGCCTCAGAGGTGACGTCTCTGGGGCTTTCGCTTTGTGCACCTGTGGCACGATATCCTTTAGCTGACGCTAGTATAACATATGCGAAAGCTAAAATCAAGTATATACAGACATTGTGAAAATATTCATTGGCATATTTAAAAATCATCTCAATGCTTCTACAATCTCCGGGAATTCCATTCCGTGAGATGCCTTGATCAGCACATTATCTCCATCTTTCAGAATATCTTTTGTCTGTGCAAGGAAGTCTGCTTTTGTCTCGAACCAGAGTGCCTTTGTGCCATCTGAAGCAGCACCTTCGGCAATCTCCTTTGACATCGGACCGATGGCACATACCAAATCGATACCAATCTCTGCAGCATATTCACCGACAGAACGATGAAGTGCTGCATAATCCGGTCCCAGCTCACCCATATCGCCGAGTACAGCGACCTTACGTCCGATACCCATATTCAGTACATCCAGGGAGGCCTTCATGGATACAGGGTTAGCATTGTAGCAGTCATCCAGCAGGATCAGGCGATCAGTCTGGATGATATGGTTGCGTCCCGGAATGGATGGCAGAGATTCGATGCCGCGTTTAATCTCTTCGGTAGTAAGTCCGAGTTTGGAACCGACTGCGGATCCTGCCAGTGCGTTGGATACCATATGGATACCAGGAATTGGTACAACGCAGGAGAAGCTTCCTTCCGGCAGATGAATGGTGCAGGAAGTTCCTTTCAGTCCTAATGGTTCTACATCTGTAGCGTATACCGCGTTCTTATCCTGATCCAGTCCGTAGAAGATCGGATCAGAACCTTTTACAGGTCCGATAGTGGAAAGGAGCGGATCGTCTCCATTCAATACAACGGAACCACCCGGCTTCATATCCTGGAACATCTGTGTCTTTTCCTGCATGATGCCTTCGCGTGTCTTCAGGAATTCCAGATGTGCTACGCCGATATTAGTGATTACGCAGATATCAGGGCTTGCAACAGTGGAAAGCTTGCGCATTTCTCCAAAGTGATTGATACCCATTTCCAGCACGGATACCTGATGTTCTTCGTTCATTTCGAAAATAGTCAGTGGAAGCCCACATTCATTATTGAAGTTTCCCTGTGTTTTGTGAACGTTGTATTTCTGAGCCAGTACGGATGCGATCATTTCCTTGGTACTGGTCTTGCCGACGCTTCCGGTAATACCTACGACTTTTACGTCGAAAGAGTCACGGTAGAGTTTGGCGATGTCAAGTAGAGCCTGTCCGGTAGCCTCTACCAGTATGTAAGGATAATCGGTATCACCCAGATCTTCGTGGGATACAACGCAGAGTGCGCCCTTCTCGATGGTATCCGGGATGAATTGGTGTGCATTAAAACGCTCTCCGTTGATCGCTACAAAGAGAAAGTCCTTTTCTACCTTGCGGCTGTCAATGGTAACGCCGGCAACTTCCCGGTCTAAGAGACTTTCGTCACCGTGATAGGTACCCTGGCAGGCGCGGGTGATGTTTCTTAAAGTAAGATTCTTCATGTGTTCGCTCCTAATTCTGGTATCTGGTTTCTAATGATTTGCGGATGATCAGTTCGCAGAATTCTCCGTATTCGTATCCGGCAGCTTTTGCAGCTTTCGGGAGAAGACTTGCACTTGTCATACCAGGAAGAGAGTTGACTTCCAGACAGTAGAATTCTCCGGTGTGGTTATCTACGATAAAGTCTGCACGGGAATATACATCCAGACGCAGTGCTTCGAATGCTTTTTCGCCGGCAGCCTGAATCTGTGCAGTCTGCTCAGCATTCAGTGATTGTGCAGGACAGATCTCGCTTGCTCCCCCAATCTGATATTTATTTACGTAGTCAAATACGCCGTCCTTTGGAATGATCTCAACCAACGGAAGAGCTTTGCCGTCTACGATACCGCAGGCGTACTCACGTCCGTCGATAAATGGCTCGATGACTACTTCGTCTTCTTTTTTAAATGATGTTTCGATGGCATCACGATATTCCGCATCTGTATGTACGATGTGTACGCCGATGCTGGATCCGCCGGAACAAGGTTTTACAACTACCGGAAGATGGAATCCCAGTTCATCCAGCGTGCAGTCTTTGTCCTTGCGGAACAGATGTGTACCGGCTGGTGTTGGAACGCCCTGTGCCTGAAAGATTTCTTTGGTAACACCCTTATCCATAGACAGGGCACATCCAAGAGAATTCGGTCCGGTGTAACGGATGCCGAGGATATCAAAGGCAGCCTGCAGTTTGCCATTTTCTCCCAGACTTCCATGCAGAGCCATAAATGTAATATCTGCCATGGAGCAGAGCTCTAATACATTTGGTCCCAGATAACTTAAAGAATCACCCGGGCGGGATGCCCACAGAGCATCCAGATCCGGCTCTTTGATCTGGATATCGGCAGCGATGCCAAGACCGCCGTCTTCCTGGTTAAATACTTCTTCTAATTTGTCGGAATCCCAGTCAAGTCCCATGAATGCGTCCAGCAGATAAGCCTGGTGTCCACGTTCACGCAGTGCCTTGCAGACACTGACACCGGAATTCAGGGAGACG
>OLON01001702.1_pt1 | contig 12349 bp, 10 predicted proteins | sample 1672691 | NCBI WGS metagenome assembly OLON01 (sample SAMEA3136714, study PRJEB25190) | human gut metagenome | biome: human gut; feature: human-associated habitat; material: faeces | place: Austria | collected 2013
TCGTAAGAAAACGTATATTATGTAGGAGCAAGCGCCCATCAGCGCAGCTGATTCTAATGTGCTTGCGGCTCGCAACTGTGAAGGTACTGAACAGTTACGAAGTGCATAACAAAAAGAGCTCTTTCGAGCTCTTCCTGCTTTGTACAACATTAAATTGTAGATGATTACTGTAAGAGTGAAAGTACACCCTGGTTTGACTGATTAGCCTGTGCAAGCATAGACTGTCCAGCCTGAGCAAGAATGTTGTTCTTACTGTAGTTAACCATCTCTTCAGCCATATCTGTATCACGGATACGAGACTCAGCTGTTGTAGTATTCTCAACTACGTTGTCGAGGTTGTTGATTGTATGCTCAAGACGGTTCTGAACTGCACCTAGTGATGAACGCTGTGAAGATACTTTTGAGATAGCATCTGAAATAGCATCTACTGCGTATGTTGCAGCATTACCAGAAGCATCCTTTACGTTAAGCCCCTTAATTCCAAGACTTGCAGAATCCATAGCGTCAATGTTGACATGAATCTTGTTTGTCATGTCAGCATCTGCACCTACATGAAGGCTGAATGATAAGCTGTTGGCAACTTCTGCCTGTCCAGTTGTAATCTTGAATGAGCCATCTGCCTTTGCTCCAGCATCAGCTACCTTAGCAGATCCTTTTGTGTCACCAATCTGGTTGGCAGCTAAAAGCTCTTTTGATGCAAGACCATATGCAACATCCTTTGAAATTACAGATGCATCAGTATCATCTATTCCATTAGTATCTTTATCGGTCATAACTTTGTACTCATCTGTTCCGACCTTTACTGTTGCTCCCTCTTTTACAAGTGCTTTCGCATCAGCCAATGTATACTTTCCGGCTTTTTGATCAGCGGCTTTTCCAGCAGCTACTGTAGCTGCATCTTGACTAGCGGAATCTTTATAGTTATCGACAATTGTGATTTCCTGTCCATTTACAGTGAATTTATCGCCTGCAGTTTTAATCTTTGCATCGACTGCTGTATCTACATCAGCCTTTTTACTTCCAATAGTATATGTCTTACCACCAATACTTACGCTATCTCCATCCTTAAGTGAATCCATAACAAATGTAGCAGTTCCATCGCCGTTATCTGTAAGTGTTCCCTTAAGACCAGCATCATGAGCTTTCATGTTGATTGTCTTTGTACCAGCCTCACCTTTTAACAGATATGTCTCATTGAACTTTGTTGTCTCTGATACACGGTCAATCTCAGTTGTAAGCTGGTCAATCTCGTCCTGGATTGCCTGACGGTCTGAATCCTTTGAGTTTGTACCATTGGCTGCCTGTGTTGCAAGCTCGTTCATACGCTGGAGCATTGAGTGAACCTCTGTAAGAGCTCCCTCTGCTGTCTGTACTGATGAAACACCATCCTGAGCATTTGTAGATGCCTGGTCAAGACCACGAATCTGCTTTCTCATCTTCTCAGATATTGTAAGTCCTGCTGCATCATCAGCTGCACGGTTAATTCTGTAACCTGATGAAAGCTTCTCTGTGCTCTTTGACTGTGCGCTTGTTGTTACGTTGAGCATTCTGTTGGCATTTGCTGCCTGCATGTTGTGTTGTACTACCATAATATAATCCTCCTTGTCCCATATTCATGGGTTATTATGTTTGACCTCCGGAAATCCTTTTCCCGAGGGTTGTGCAACTGCTTTGTGATTATTTTATTTAAGCAGTTACGGTTTTTATAACAAGCGGCTTCCCGGGTGTGGCAGATGCCACAGCCGCCTATTAACTTGTTTGCCTATGCTTTCTTATCTGCTTTAGCCGGCTTTGCTTTCTTCTGTCTTTCATTCCAGATAATCTTCTTGATTTCATGCTGTGCTTCCTCTGAAATCCTTGGCTCCGGATAATATGTATCTTTTCTCTTCTCAGGATTCGGATCATTATTTGACCTTGAGATGTTCATATCTCTTGGAGCATCTATCATAAGCCGTCCGTTCTTTCCGCTTCTACCGGCATAGACCACTCTGATGTTGTCCCCGATATTTACATATTCTCCTTCTTTTAGCGATAATTTAAGCATTCTGTATACCTCCGTGCACTTGATTTAAGCTGTTTCCATGCTTATGCAAAATGTAACAATTCTCTAAGAAATGTTGCATTTTTCGTCTAATAACAAGGATTTTGTGAGAAGTGGTTGTTAAAAAAGGCAGATACAACCAATAAATGGCAAATATAATTTTTAAATAAGTTGTAATTGGGTGTAAAGTATTAGAATTGATGTCCGATATAGTAACTGTAAGATAAAAAATGCAACATTTCTTAGAGAAATGTTGCATTTTTCATTACTATGTTTATTAAAATTGATAGTGAGGCTATAATCGTACAATTTAAATTATTTTGCACTACGATTGTTTTTTTCACACACTTAGCTGTAAACGTTTAAAAGTTTCTTTTTCTTCAGGAATCGACAATATTCCTCCTTTTTTTTCTATGCACAGGCTTGCTACTGCATTTCCATACCTTGCAAATTTTTTTAATTCTTCAATAGAACAATCTTCAGGGTTAAGTTTGCTTTTTACAAATTGAGACATAAATCCACCCCAAAATGAATCTCCTGCCCCTGTAGTATCTACTACTTGACTTGAAAAACCACTTACCTTTTGATGATCCTTCCTATTACATATTAACACCCCTTCTTTTCCGAGTGTCACTGCAACTATTTTTATTCCATGGTCTAATAAATAGTTTGCTGCTTCATCCGGATTTTCGTATGGCGTAAGTAAAGCAGTTTCTTCATCGGACAATTTAATCATATCTGCAAACGGAAGCATTGAACGCATACGTTCTATAGCAGTCTTCTCATTATTCCAAAGAGGCGCCCTGTAGTTAGGGTCATATGATATAACTGCACCTGCATTTTTTGCACATTTCACTGCCTGGAATGTAGTGGAACGTGCAGGTTCATCAGTAAGAGAGAGTGAACCCACATGAAAAACTTTTGTATTCTGTAAAATTTGAGTATCGACTTCCTTGTACCCTATCATTGTATCTGCTCCGGGTTTCCTTGCAAACGCAAATGATCTTTCTCCATCTTTTGTAAGATTTACAAATGCAAGTGTAGTAAATACATTATCATCCAATATAATGCCATCGCTATTAATATTTTGATTTTCAACAGCTTCTATTAAGAATTTACCATGCATGTCATTTCCAACCTTGCCTATAAAGGCTGTTCTCAATCCTGCTTTAGCTGCTGCAGTAAGCATATTTACCGGTGCCCCTCCCGGATTACGTTCATAAAGACACATGCCGGTTTCTGAAACTCCTGCCGGTGTAAAATCAATTAATAATTCTCCCATCGCAACTATATCATATTCTTTTTCCATCCATGTCTCTCCCATTCGCAATTATTTTCCGGAAATGCTTAAATTATAGAATTCAACATTCGAATCCTGAGCAATTATACCAGTTTCAAATTCCGGTTTGGCATATATTCTATATGTGAACGCTATCTGTTCATCAATAAATGCCTCTATCATGTCATGATCCACAATAATCTTTACGTCTATTGCCTTTCCGTCTTCAATTTGCATTGTTTTCTCACAGACACGCACCCCATCCGGCCCAGGCTCGGTTGCCGGCGGAACCGCCTGACACGACTGCACCCAAAATGGATCAACTCCCATCGGAAGATTTAAAAATGAGACTCTTTGCATTGCTTTATCAAATTCAAGGAATAAACATCCACTTGCCTCTTTATCAGACTTTAAAAGAATACCAAACGTATCATATGTTTCTCTTGGCACTATTTTGCATGTCAGCATATAGCTTTCTTCCGTATGTCTCAAAAATCCATATGAACAGCTTTCCAGCGCATTCAATGTTATAGTTTTTTCACCATAATCTTTTGAATTTCCAAGAACTGATATATATTTCCAATTAACAGCTTTATCAAAAATATGCTCATATTCACATGGTAACTTTACATTTAACTCTCCATTTTCGGTTGGCACCACTTCATGTGGAATACAAAATGTTCCACCCCAATACCATTCACCTTTGTCACTCTGCTCTGCACGATCATGCGCCCATCCAAAATAAAAACGTCTTCCATCATCATTTTGCATTGACTTAGCAGCATAAAATCGTCTTCCACCAATACCATCCTTTTTAGGTTTTCTCCACGGACCAAAAGAAGACTCTGATACACGGTATATTGTATTTACAAACTCTGAAAATCTTGAGTAAGACAAATACCAGTGACCTCCCATCTTGTACATTTCCGGACATTCCGGACAATTTGTATGCCCCGGTGAATATATTGGTCCATAATACGTCCAATCCTTTAAATTCTTTGAACGGTACAGCACTATACAGCCCCTTCGTGTAACCGGCATATCAAGTCTTCTCGCTGAAATCAAAATCCAATAATTTTCATCTTCTTCATTATAAAAAACATACGGATCTCTCCAATCAAGTTTTTCATAAAGCTCTGTCATCGGAGTAATAACCGGATTTGCGATATCTTTTGTCCACGTTATTCCATCATCGCTTGTTGCGTGACATATGGTCTGCTGAAACTCCGCTGTTAGACAATATCCTGTATAAAATGCATGATATTGTCCCTCACCATATATTACTGAACCGGTCCACACTCCCGAAGCATCCGGTTCATCTCCTTCTCCCGGATATAATGCCGTCGGAAGCTCCTGCCAATGCACTAAGTCATCCGATATACTATGGCTCCAGGTTGTACGCAGTCTCTCCGGATAGACGGTCGTTCCAGGTGGAGATGTAAGTGAAAAAATATGATATTTTCCTTCGTGGTAAAACGGAATTGCATCTCCCGTAGAATCCGCGAAAGACATTTTACGAAAAATTTCCATTTGCTTATCTTTCTGTGTATTGTAAAAAACGAACAGATTTCCTTTCCAATTTATTTTGCAGCTCTTACCTTATTTTTTAACAACGCTATTTTATCCTTCTGACAATCCAACAGAACTGCACATGCAATAATCAGACCCTTAATGATTAGCTGCCAATAAGATGAAACTCCTATCAGATTTAATCCATTGGAAATAATTCCAATTACCATCGCACCAAATACAGTTCCACTTATCCGACCCTTTCCTCCGGTCATTGATGTTCCACCAAGCACACATGCGGCAATTGCATCCAATTCATATCCACTTCCTACTGATGGCTGTCCTGAATACATTCTTGAGCAAAGAACAAGTCCTGCGAAGGCTGCAAGCGCACCAGAAAGCGTAAATACAATAATTTCTATTTTTTTAATAGGAACGCCGGATAATCTTGCAGCTTCCCTGTTTCCTCCAATTGCATATACATAAGTTCCAAATTTAGTTTTGCTTAGAAGGAAACTGAATATTGCAATCAAAATTACCATATATACTACCGGAAGCGGAATTACATTAAACAAATATCCTGTACCTATAGCTATAAACATCTTATCTGTAATACGTGTAGACTGTCCACCTGTATACACATATGCAATACCACTTGCAATATTCATCATTGCCATTGTAATAATAAATGCAGGTACCTTAAAATGAGATACTATAAATCCACTGATAAATCCAGCAAGAGTTCCTACTGCCAATCCAATAATTATTGCTACTATAAGTGGCATTCCCTGATTTACAGTAAGTCCAACTGTAAGGGTTCCCGACATCGCAACAATTGAACCAACCGACAAATCAATGTGTCCCAGTATAATTACGAGTGTCATTCCCAGTGCGATATATGTATTTATTGAAATTTGTCTTAAAACAGAAATTATATTATTTGTTGTAAGGAATTTATCCGTTGCAATTGACACTATTACGCACATAATAATCAATACTGCAATAATTCCTATATTGCCTTTTATAATTGAAGTAAATGGATTTCTTTTTCCAAATGCATTTACTTCTCTTTTCTTCTCACTCATATTACTCTACGCCTCCTGCAGCATACTTCATAATTTCTTCCTGATTCATCTGGTCTTTTCCAAGCTTTCCAACAAGCTTACCTGCTCTTATAACACAAACGTTATCACACATGTTGATAATCTCCGGCAATTCACTTGAAACCATAATAATTGCAATGCCTTCCTTTGCCAGTTCATTTATTACTGTATATATTTCATACTTGGCATTTACATCTACGCCTCTTGTAGGCTCATCCAGAATCAAGACGTCCGGCTTTGTTGCAAGCCATTTTCCAAGTACAACTTTCTGTTGATTTCCACCCGAAAGACTACCTGCTTCAATCTCCGGAGAAGCTGCTTTAATCCTAAGTCTTTTACTATAATGTTCAATAATCGAATCACGCTTTTTTTCACTGATAGCAATTCCATTCATGCAAAAACGCAGACTTGATAAAGTTAAATTGAATGCAACGCTGTTTCCCAGTACAAGCCCCTGTTTTTTTCTGTCCTCAGGAACCAATGCAATTCCTGATTTAATTGCCTGCATAGGATTTTTAAAATGCACTTCATCTCCATTCATGAAAATCTGACCGGCATCATATGGTCTTGCTCCGAAAACAGCTTCCATAATCTCACTTCTTCCAGCGCCTACCAGCCCTGCAAATCCAAGTATCTCGCCTTTATGCACCGAAAAGCTGATATCTTCAAATGTTCCCTGACGTGATAGATTTTTTACTTCAAGTGCAATTGGAGCATGTTCCACATCGCAATAATCTCTTACATAGAAATTATCAAGATCTCTTCCAACCATCATTGCTACCAATTCATTCGCATTCGTCTCGATAGTTCTTTTGGTTCCTACATATGTTCCGTCTCTGATAACAGTAATTCGATCTGATATTCGGAATAACTCTTCCATTCTATGAGAAATATAAATAATACTTACTTTTTTCTTCCTCAGATTCTCAATAATTCCAAATAACTGCTCCACCTCTTCATTTGAAAGAGATGATGTAGGTTCATCCATAACAATTATTTTTCCGTTAAACGATACAGCTTTTACAATCTCTACCATTTGTTGTTGTGCGATAGTCAGCTTCTCAACTACTGTTTCAGCTTTTATATTGACCCCCAGGGCAGAGATCATATCTGCTGCCCTGCGGTTCATCTCCGCTTCATCCAAGGTTCCAAGTCTAGTTCTAATTTCTCTTCCCAAAAACAGATTTTGTGCAACTGTAAGGTAAGGCACCAATACTATTTCCTGGTGTATAATACCTATACCATTTGCTCTTGCTGCTGGGACTCCATCAATTTTTACTTCTTTTCCATTAACTTTTATCAATCCACAATCCGGCTGATAAATTCCGCCAAGCACTTTAATTAATGTTGACTTTCCTGCTCCATTCTCACCAAGCAGTGCATGTACTTCGCCCAGTTCCAAAGAAAAGTCAATTCCATTTAAAGCGTAAATACCCGCAAAGCTTTTCTTTATCCCTGTCATTTCTAATACTGTCTGTCCCATAATAACTCTCCCTTATTATTGCCATTCTTTAAGAGTTTTCTCAGCCTCATCCTTAGACACTAAATGCGAATCGAGATATACCTTTTTCTCATCAATTTTAGTATCTCCATTAACATACTTTACAGCTTCCTTAAAAGAATAATCTGCAATCTGTACAGGTACCTGACATGCAACAGCTGTAAATTCATCATCCAGTAATGCCTGTTTTCCATCCGGTGAGGCATCAATACTATATACACCAATTTTGCCTGTTTTATTTGCTGCTTTAATAGCAGCTGCAGCACCAAGTGCAGATGGATCATTGATACAGAAAAATGCATCCATATCAGGAGATGCTGTAATAATGTCTTCTGCCAGCTCCATTGATTTGTCTAAGGCTGCTCCGCCATCCTGCTGTGCTACTATCTTAAACTTATCTTTGCTGTCTCCAAGTCCATCAAGAAATCCATTTACACGATCAACACAGCTTTCATTTGAAGGGAAATCCAAAATTGCAATATTTCCTCCATCCGGATGATCCTTAACCATCTGTTCTCCAACAAGCTGGCCTGCCATATACGCATTAGTTCCAACAAATTGTGTTACAAAGCTCTCAAGGTCATCATCTATAACTGCAGTGTCTACATTAAATATAGGAATACCAGCTTCGCTTATTTCTGCCAGTCCCGATGTTATTCCTGCTGAATCAACAGGAATAACAAATACTGCATCATATCCATTATTTGCTACATCTGACAACTGGCTAAGCTGCTTATTCAAATCATAGTCAGGATCTAAACATGTATATGATATTCCATCTTTGTCACACAGTTCTTTTAGCTTTGAATCAATTGAGCTTTGAAATGTATTGTTTAAGGTATTAGTACAAAATGCAAACGATAATCCATCATTTGTATTCTTACCAGAATCCGTACCATTCTTTGATGACTTACTATTGCCACATCCTACAGTAATCCCTGCTGCCATACACAGGCATAAGCCCAATGCTAATAATTTTTTTATTTTTGCCATAGTTTTTTCCTCCATTTTTTAAATTTACGTAAATTTATTTGTTTTTTGTTTGTTTCTGTGATTACATGATATATTTTGCTCTATTATTTGTCAATAATTTTACGTAAAACCTTGTTTAATTCGTCGTTTTCAACAATTATACGATTGTGTTTTGCACAAATTAACATTTCAAAAGTATTTTTTACGTAAATTTTTAGTAATTAAAAAAGAATATCAAAATGATATTCTTTTTCTTCACATATATTTCTTTTTAGAAATTTAATTTTATGTGGCATTATTTCATTTCTTCAGGCATTCCCTCATGAAAAATATCCTTCCATGCTCTTCCTAGCTGCTTAGAATCCACAACATACGGCTGCACCCCAACATATTTTGGCACATCATTACTTAATAAAGATTTCGCTACCACATGTGCAGCTGTTCTTCCCTGCTCGTAAGGTCTTTGAGTACTTAATCCCTTTACAATACCACTTTCCATATATTGTGCAATTTTATAATCTAAATCAGTTGTAAATATGGCGATGTCTTCTCTATGCATCTCTTTCAACGCCTTAATTACCAACAGCGCCGGTCTATCCCAGCTTACATACAAGACTTTAATTTGTGGATTCTCAGTAATCATATCTTTACAAACCTGATATGCATTTTCAATTTCTCCAAAACCTCTTATTGCCTTAATATCTATATTTTTGTATTGTTCTGAAATAATTTTTTCCACTGCCTCATCTCTGGCACGCGTACCATAAAAGACCGCTCCATGTATGATAAATCCGGCTTCCACGTGTTTTCCTTTACAGTACTCCCCCATCATTCTGCCAACATTAACTCCATTTTCAATCTCATTAACAGACACACAGCAAACATAACTATTTTTTTCCATATTCTCAGGGACATTACTCAGGAAAACAAGCTTTGACACCTTTGCCAATTCACGGAATTGTTCTTTTGTTTCTTTATCATCAGCCGGAATTGCAATTACAGCATCCGGTTTCTGTAAACGAATACCTTCAAGCTGTGCATTTTGCAAAGATGCATCAAAATGTGCATCTGTTACTGATATAATATCAATTCCGTATTGTTCCAACTCATCGCGGATTCCCTTTTCGTGTAATTCCGCCCATGATGTTCCTGTATAATGAAACGAAATTGCCACACGGAAATTTCCAGCACGCAAACGGCTCTTTTCCTCTTTTGTTATGACTATTGATTCCGGTGTAGCTGCTTCTTCTCCAAAAGGTCCATTATCCAACATTCTTGTGGATTTTCTTATTATCAACTCTACATCGGCATAATAATCCTGTTCAATCACATGTCCTGTATTTATCTTTTCAAAAAGCATATTTACTGCTCGTCTGCTCAGCCCTTCAACATCTCTCTTTAAAATCGTCAATGGTGGATACGTTAACTCCGACCATCCCTCATCACCAAATCCAACAACCGATATCTCTTCAGGACATTCAATACCTCTATCCCTCATAGTTTTCATAAGATATAAAGTAATTCTATTTCCTCCTGCCATAATTGCAGTTGGCATATATCGTCTCATCGCTTTTTGTATTTCCAAAATACAGTTATCAGCTCCGGATTCGATATTAATGTCTGAAATATTTGCATCATTTGTATTGATTCCATGTTCTTCTAATGCAAGTAGAAAGCCTCGTGTTCTTTCATCTCTCGTCGTACTCTTCAAGCTTTCTCTTAAAAACAAAATATTCTTATGACCACATTCTAACAGATAATCAGTTCCCTTGAAAATGGCTTCTCTATCTCGAAATTCAACAGCGTCTATACCATCTCCCAAAATATTTCTTTCCATGCAGACAAATGGAATTCCAGATTCAATCAGCTTTTTATAATCTGCCGCAACATCACTGACTGGTACATGTATAATACCTGCTGTTTTTTTATTCTGTATCAGTCCCTCCAGTACCTGAGCCTCTTCTTTAATATCATTATCCGTAATTGCAATATAAAACTGATAACCCTGAATGCTGACATATTTTTTTAAATATCCCACCATATCACGATAAATCGTACTTTCAACATTTGGAATAACTGCAACTATTTCCGACTGCCTTCCAACCTTGAGTCGTCTTTCTTTTTCTTCTATTTTTTTATGATATCCGGTTTCTATAATAATATTTTCTATTTTTTTAACAAGGTCCGGACTCACATATCTTGTTCTGTTTATAACATGCGAAACGGTTGCGATTGAAACCCCTGCCATATCAGCTATATCTTTTATAGTAACCTTTTTTGCCATAATGATATTCCCTCTTCTTTTAAAATTTATATCGTATAATTGTTATATACATTCCCTTATATTCCCATAGTTCTATTGCATTTGATAATGTCCTGACTTTACTATAAGAATCATTTTACACCATATCTACTGTATTTAGTAGTCCAACTTCATACAGATTTTTATAATTTTTATAAATTCATTGCTTATAATACAGAAAAAGACCTTGAGTTCATTATAAACTCAAGGTCTTTCGTTCTCCCCATAATACCATAGTCATTATCGGCCAAAATCATACACCTCATTCAATTCAGGTATAGATGGTGCTGCTCCATGATATCTGCGTTTTTCTTTATACATTTTATCATCCATATTTCTCAGAAATACTTCTGCATTATCATCTCTGCCAAATTCCGCATATCCCATAGAAACACTCAGCTCAAATGGCTCTGCCTTTGAGTCATTAAACCTTGAAATGTTTTTATTAATCTCATTTATTGTAGCCAGTACACATGCTTTATCTGCATCTGTCAGCAATACAATAAACTCATCCCCCGCATACCGGATTGCAATTCCCGCATCAGGTATTGATTTAAAAAGTATATTTCCCATTGTGCTGATAGCCTTGTCACCCATACTATGTCCAAAGCTGTCATTGATGTACTTGAAATCATTTACATCCATCATAATTCCATACAAAGAGTTTGCGTCTGTATTTTTTCTTTTTGCAAGCACAGCCTTAAGATACCTGCGATTGTACAATCCCGAAAGCTCGTCCATATATATATTTTCCGCATACGACTGCATCTGTGTAAATATCAACGTAACAGCAGTAATAAGCCATGATGATGTAACACCATAAAACACAAGCTGTATGAGTACTCCGGCAAAACAAATACAAACAAAATAAAACACCGGAAAATAGCTCAGATTAACTCCCTGCTTTCGCGAATGATACACCATATACAGACTGTAAGCCAAATATATTACAAGTGTAATATAGCCTGCCAGTGCACCTCCTGTCCTCTGATATACATTATCCGCTGATACCTTAAACATAATCCCCGGTTTGATTAGATTGCCTAACACCATAACAACCTCTATCATCCACGGAATCATCATAACTGCCATTTTTTCAGATATCTTCTTAAAATTCCGATAAATACGAAGATTCACATATAAACACCAGAGCAGCCCCATACTGACCGTACCAATAAAACACAGGCTGTTAGAAATATAATTGAGCTGTCTGCATCCAATAAAGCTCTTTCCATCTACAAGAAAACTTATTGTCTCAGCCACAGCTCCCAATATATTCACTTTTGCAATTCCATCATATACTTTATCTTCCGTATGAAGACTCTCTCTGTTCTTTCGCCTGCATGACAAAAGATAACACATCATCAGAACTGTCAATCCATTTGCCATTAGAATTTCTTCTATAACTATTATCGTAATCACCATCCAAACATCTGTGAAATTCAATCAGCTTACTGTTTTATGCTTTCTGCCATATATTCCGCAGTATTGTAAGCCTAACCTCCGCAATTGTCAAGGATTGCATCCTTCTTTTTATCACCAATATCCAATCTTGATGTTTCAATAAAATGCGGTTTTATGATAGGATTATGTTATAATCATCTGACGGAGGTACATCATGAAAATAACTACTCTATGCTAC
>OLON01001710.1_pt1 | contig 12319 bp, 8 predicted proteins | sample 1672691 | NCBI WGS metagenome assembly OLON01 (sample SAMEA3136714, study PRJEB25190) | human gut metagenome | biome: human gut; feature: human-associated habitat; material: faeces | place: Austria | collected 2013
ATTTCTATCCACGCTCTCCTTGCGGAGAGCGACGTGTTACAGTCTTAGGCATTCAGCACCGCGTTGGTATTTCTATCCACGCTCTCCTTGCGGAGAGCGACGAAGGTGCCGCTGTTGGGTATTAAGTGACATTAATTTCTATCCACGCTCTCCTTGCGGAGAGCGACCATTACGACAACTATAATCTGCATTGTGTAGAAATTTCTATCCACGCTCTCCTTGCGGAGAGCGACCCCCCCGTTCGTGATGTTATTCAGTGGGAGGGGATATTTCTATCCACGCTCTCCTTGCGGAGAGCGACTATTGGAGGAAATGACTATGAATATTGACGTTACAATTTCTATCCACGCTCTCCTTGCGGAGAGCGACGTGTTACAGTCTTAGGCATTCAGCACCGCGTTGGTATTTCTATCCACGCTCTCCTTGCGGAGAGCGACTCTATGGGGCTTGATGGGAGGTTCAAATTGTAATGATTTCTATCCACGCTCTCCTTGCGGAGAGCGACTACATTATGACAACTATAATTTGCACTGCGTCGAGATTTCTATCCACGCTCTCCTTGCGGAGAGCGACAGCCAACAACCAGCCGGAACAACAAGAACAACGTGATTTCTATCCACGCTCTCCTTGCGGAGAGCGACTCTTCGTGTTTTGGACGGCTCTAAGTCGTCAATTATTTCTATCCACGCTCTCCTTGCGGAGAGCGACGGCTTGAGTTATTTCTATATTATCAAGGTAACAGATTTCTATCCACGCTCTCCTTGCGGAGAGCGACGCCCACACAGCCAAAAACACATCAATAGCCGGACATTTCTATCCACGCTCTCCTTGCGGAGAGCGACTCTCCGCGTTGTGGATGGCTCTAAGTCGTCAATTATTTCTATCCACGCTCTCCTTGCGGAGAGCGACTTTTTCTGACACTAACCGTTCGCAATGTTCCGATTATTTCTATCCACGCTCTCCTTGCGGAGAGCGACCCATAATACAAAAAATAACTGTATTGACTGTTGCATTTCTATCCACGCTCTCCTTGCGGAGAGCGACCCTGTCCTTTTTTGACTTTTGAACTTTGTGTATTATTTCTATCCACGCTCTCCTTGCGGAGAGCGACTTTCAGTTTTCGCTTCTCCATTTTCGATTTTTTATTTCTATCCACGCTCTCCTTGCGGAGAGCGACTTTCCACGCCAAAGCCAGGAAAAGTCAAAGTAGTAATTTCTATCCACGCTCTCCTTGCGGAGAGCGACTTCACTACGATAATTACAATCTTCACTGCGTCGAGATTTCTATCCACGCTCTCCTTGCGGAGAGCGACCTCGCGCTGATACGGTATCTTATTAACACTTATCATCATTTCTATCCACGCTCTCCTTGCGGAGAGCGACCAACTACAACAACAACAACTATGTTGTTACAAGAGATTTCTATCCACGCTCTCCTTGCGGAGAGCGACCCAATGGGAAGGCATGAAGAGCCTTTCAGAAGTTATTTCTATCCACGCTCTCCTTGCGGAGAGCGACCAGTCATCTGCTTCATTGTCTCCGTAATCTGCTTATTTCTATCCACGCTCTCCTTGCGGAGAGCGACCTTGATTATAAGGGAATATGTGTCCAAAACTTAGAATTTCTATCCACGCTCTCCTTGCGGAGAGCGACTCTTCGTGTTTTGGACGGCTCTAAGTCGTCAATTATTTCTATCCACGCTCTCCTTGCGGAGAGCGACTGCCCGTTTCCGCTGGTTTGCAGCTGATTCCGCTTATTTCTATCCACGCTCTCCTTGCGGAGAGCGACTATATACTGCCACTGTCTGGCACCTCCTATTCCAAATTTCTATCCACGCTCTCCTTGCGGAGAGCGACCCGTTGGTCATCAAAAACAGAACGGCGTTTTCCGTATTTCTATCCACGCTCTCCTTGCGGAGAGCGACCTGTACATCAATAGGACGGCCATAACGATTATGCAATTTCTATCCACGCTCTCCTTGCGGAGAGCGACGTTGGTCATCAAAAACAGAACGGCGTTTTCCGTATTTCTATCCACGCTCTCCTTGCGGAGAGCGACTCGCAGACCGTTACGAAATGGGCATCATCCGCCAAATTTCTATCCACGCTCTCCTTGCGGAGAGCGACGTGCGCGGCGAGCATCACGCCAACAGCCAGCAGGAATTTCTATCCACGCTCTCCTTGCGGAGAGCGACTTGATACGTCCGTATGCAAATTTCGCAAAGCCGGGATTTCTATCCACGCTCTCCTTGCGGAGAGCGACAGCAAAAGTGCACAAAACAATGGGGCACTTTTGCACATATGAAACAAATTTTATGGGGATTGCATCTTCATGCTGACAGGCAAGGCTGTATTTTACCCTTTCTGCCCCTGTTTTTTCCATATTTTCTGGTGCGAAGGAACCGGGAATTTTATGATTGCCTTCCCCTCGCACTAAGCAAACAAGATTCCATCCTGATCAAAATCCGGGTGCAGACCCACATGCTCAACTTTGCTTTTGTAATGGTTTCCCAGTTGATAAAAGCGCAGGCTGTCCGATTCCGAATCGATCAGTTCGGTCAATTTTGCTTTGAACATCGTGTATTGCGCGGTATCCAGCAGGCACTCAAATACGGAGTTTTGCACCCGCTGGCCGTAGTCTACACAGACTTTTGCTACTTTGCGCAGCCTGCGACGACCGGCGGCTGTTTCAGTGTTGACATCATAGGTTACAAGCACCAACATAACGGCACCTCACTTCCAGAAAAACGGTGGGTACACTTCCAGGTCGCCGCGCAGAGCACGGGCCAGCAAAAGCGCCTGAACATAGGGCACCAGCCCCCAGGGCAGTTTTTCTTTCAAAAACGGATGGGTGATCTCTTCCTTCTTTTTGTTCTGCCATACGGTCAGGAAAGCTTTGCGGCCATCATCCGTCAGCAGTACGGCACCATTTTCCTGTTTTTGCAGGTGTTTTGCCGTGATGATCTTTTGATTGATGCAGCTGATGACCAGCCGGTCTGCATAAACCGCCCGCAGTTCTTCCATCAGGTCAAGTGCCAGACTTTTGCGGCCGGGGCGCGGGCGGTGCATAAAGCCAACATAAGGGTCCAGGCCCACAGCGGTCAAGGCGGATGCACACTCCCGCGCCAGCATGCTGTAGGCAAACGAAAGCAGCGCATTCACATTGTCCAGCGGTGGACGGCGGCTGCGGCCCTCAAACACAAAATCCTGCTTTTGCTGCAGAATCAGGTCATTCAGGCAGTCAAAGTAGCGCTGGGCTGCCTCGCCTTCCAGGCCGCGCAGCTGTTCCGGATCATCGCTGGTCTGTATCAGCGGCAGCGCGGCGGCCAGCTGGGTGGAGGTGCGTTTCAGTTTTTCGACCGGGACACGCTGGGGATGATCGCGGGTTGCGCGTTCCAGCACCCAGCGTGCGTTATACACTTTACCAAGGATAAAGCTCCGGGCATAGCGACAGCTCTGGGCCATGTCATCCGACACGCGGTACTGCGTCTGACGCAGCAGCACATTGCCGCGTTCTTCCCCCACGGTGCGGGCCTGAAATCTGCCATACGGGTCAAAAAAGCAAAGGTCAATGCCCCGCCGGGCACAAGCTCCCATCAAAGCGGGGCTGGCACCCGCGTAAGTAAAGCAGACGATGCCTTCCAGCGTATGCAGGGCATAGCGGTGGGTTTCCTGTTTATTGCGGGTAACAACAAGGTTTTCGCCATCCAATATCAGGTAAGCGTCCTCATTGATGACAAACAGGGTGTTGAGCAGCTTTCTCATGGCGCGCCCTCCTCAATATGCTCCCGCAGATACGCCGCCGGGTCTGCCTGCTGATACAGCGCCGGCAGGCAAAGCTCTTTCAGTGAGCAGGCATTGCAATGCTTGCCGGGTTTGCTTTTTGGGGTATAGCCGCGCGCAAACAGGCGGTTCATCTCATCCGCCATGGTCTGCGCGGTGCTGCGCAGTTCCGGTGTCATGGAAACATGTTCCCGCTGCCGGGTTTCTTCATAAAAGATTTCCCCTTCCGGCACCTCGCACACCAGCATTTCTTCCAGCGCCATGGCCTGTGCGCAGAGCTGCAAACGGTCGGCATCGTTTACCTTGCTGCGGCCATGCTTATATTCCACGGGTATGGGCTGCCACAGGCCGCGGCGGCCCTGCAATGACACGCCGTTTGGATCCTTGTGAAACTCTACCACATCGCAGTCGCCGGTCAGTTTTAAGCGGTGGCTGACGACCCTCATACCGCGGGCGATCAACAAATCGCCGCGTTTTTCTGTCAGGGTAACATCATGGCAGCGGGTATGCTGCAGGCGGCCTTCGGCGGTGCGTTGGTTTTCGGACCATTGTTGTTCCAGGTGTATGAGCGCCCACTGACGGCGGCAAAAGCTAAAATGCTGGATACCGGACATCAGCAGGTAATCATCTGGGGAAGCCATTACGACAGCCTCTCGCACGTTACCCCTGCGGGAAGATTTTCATCCACCGTTACCACATAGTCATGGTAACTGCGCGGGAAGGCTACCCCTTCGGCACGCGTGACATGCACTGCATCAAACAGTTTATAGGACGGCGCATTGCCCAGCTCCGAATCATGCTTGAACACGATCAGTTCCCGAACTGCCATTTTGCCGCGGGCTGCACTGTGGTCATTTTCAAACATATTCAGGATTGCCTGCCACAGCAGCTGCAGGTCATCCTCTGAGAATCCTGTAGTTTTGCGGGCAAGGTTGGCAGAAATGTAACCCTCTGCACGGTACAAACCATACGGTATCACATACTTGCGGCCCATCTCAGTGTCTTTTCGCTCTGCATCCGCTTCGGTCGTAATGGCAATACGGGTAATGGTCACTTCCTGCGGGAGAACAGGGTCTACCGAGCGTGCAAAGCTCAACTGAACAGGGCCGCGTACCTGCCCGCAATTCAGTGCGCCTTTTACGAAAGTTGTCATAACAGCGCCAAAGGTACGGATATCATAGAAATTTTGGCACATAAAATCCCGGATTTTGCGGTCCAGTTCCGGGTCATCTTTCTTGGCAGCTTTCAGTGCCTCCTTGGAATCTCCTTCAACGCCCAGATATTCCAATGCTTTTTTGTCGCTGCGGTTCAGGGGAACCTGATCTTTAATGTAAATCTGGTATCCTGCTTCATCTTCTTTGGCCACTTCGACATAGTTGCGAATCTTACGCTTCAAGCAGACATCTGTAACAATGCCATATCCCGTTTCCGGGTCAACGCGCGGCATGTTGCCTGCATCCGGATCGCCGTTCGGATTTCCATTTTCAACGTCAAACAGAATTACAAAATCATACCGGTTTTTGATTGCCTGTGCCATTGTTATTCCTCCACTTTCTTTGTATAGCGTTCCTGTGTCTGATGGTAATAGCCAAGGATAAAAGCGCCTTGTTCCGGCAAGGTCAGCCGTGCGGGAAAGCTTCCTTCCAGTTTTCCGCCCGCCAGCGCAGCGATCTGCTTATCGTAATAAATCTTTTGTGGCTTGCTCATTTTTTGCATATGCTTTTGCGCCAGCATCAGAATTGTTGGGAACACAGTGGCCGGCGTGGAAGCCGCTGCATTAAAATACCTGTCCTTGATGGTTGTATTGATATCCGGGTTTACCGCCATCTGGATTGCTTCCAGCACAGCAAAAAGCTGACCCATAACATACGGTTGATAATTTGTTTCCTTGTTATTTTCCACAGTTAATACCTCCTTTGGGCAACGGGGATCTTCATTACGCCAGTAGTATGCTTTTATAATAGCGGCACGGCCGCGTGTTACTTTTTGCTCTGCGCGGATACGCATCATAACGCCATCCAGCAGGGTTGCCGGGTACCTTGTATTATTCAGGATTGCACGCAAGACATCGCCTGCCAGCTGCGGTGCTGCCGATGGGTTGCGGGAATTGGTGTTGACGGTTTCCTGCAGCAGCCAATACACCCCCAGCCGCGGGAATTTATCATAAGCGGGGCGCACAATCTCTAAGCGGTCATAATGCTTCTGCACATTATCAAGCAGCGTTTGAAATGTATCCTGCCAGAAAAAGCGAACCGAGAGGCGCGCCGCATTAGGGGCCAAGCCAAGCACATAAAAGTGCCTTTGTGGGTCAAGTGTCACGTTCTGCCACTCTACACTCTGTCCATGGACCAGCTTGTCCATTGCATTTCGCACATCGCTTTCGCTGACAGGCGCATCCATGGCAAACAATGCATCCATTGCTACCTGCTGGTAGGCGGTCTCACCACCTGCTGCCCAGCAGACAATGGTGGTATCGCCCACGCGCTGAACATGTTCCCTGTCTGCCAGCAGATAGTTTAATGCCTGTGCATAGGCAAAGGCCGCATAACTGCCAACCGGCGCATTGCCCCCCTGTTCATGTCCGTATGAGCAAAAAGCGTCCGCATTAAAAGAAACAATCGATGCGCCGGGAGACTGTGCCCCGGTCACGCCTTTAATCGCCGGGTGCAGGCGGGCAAGCGGTGCCTTTTGCCCTGTAACCAGGCATCGGATTTCCGGTGCATCCGTGTTCTTATCACACTGCCGCTGCCAGGCTTCCTGTATTTCCGGATCGTCCTGAACATAGTTTTCCCGAATCAGAAATACCAGATTGCCACCCTTGTAAAGTTCCTTGAGACTTTGTTCCAGCGCTGGATTCTGCTCCGCCGCCTTGGGGTCCCAGTTTATAAAAAAGTTCCGCACTGCCTGTGCCGCCTGACCGGGAACATTTTGTAAAATGGCAAGATGCAGCTCCTTTGCAGCGGCAAAGCACTGCATTGCACGCTCCGGTTTGCCTTTTCCGTCAATGCCGAGCATGTAAGCACTGTTATCACACAAAAAATTGGCTGCCACACCACTAGAACGTTTAACCTGTTCCGGAACTTGCAGCTGACATGGAGCAAGCACTGTTTTTTTACCGCGCTTTTCCTCTTGCTGCAAGGGGTGCAATGCCATCAGTTGGCCGTTTTCATCCAGTTCCAAAGCCCAACTGACTTTTGCGCTTGTCCAACCGGGGCGCGTGATTTTGCCATTGGCCAGCAAATCTTCATAGTATTGTACCAAAGCCTGTAAAATCATCGGTACACCTCGCAGTCTGCCACATTCAACACACCATGTTCCAATTTTGCATGGAAATACATCGGGGTTATGTTCTGCGGGTCAGTGTAGTCAAAGTCATATAGCATGAATCCCAAATCCCGTGTTTCCTCAATGGTCGGGATTGGCCCGCCGGGCCATGCGCGGAATGCGGCAGGAAATTCACGGCACCCAAAATAAGGAGTATGAAAACACTGGCCCCTGGACATGCGCCGGGTAACAATATCCTGGAACTTTCCCGGATTGTCGCTCGGTGCCGCACGGTCAGTCATCTCAAATTCTGCCTCAATCACATAATGAACGTCCTGCAACACCATGGCTGCACGCTGAACGATCTGCTGGGGCGTGGCAAGGTAAAGCTCTTTCCCTGTTCCCTGCATCGCGCTGCGTACATCGGAACAAAGAATTTTGCTTTTTACTTCGTTCCGACGGATGTTGGTAAAGCGGATTGGGTTCATAACATAGATTTTCCGGACTTTCCACCGTAAGCCAGGGTGGTAATAGATTGCTTCCACTATACCGCGTGCCGCGGAAGGGGTGAGGACTTCATATGAAACCCTTTCGACTTTTAGCTCAGGCCTCGAGAGCAAAGCATAATTCCCCCATACTTCCAGCTGGATCATCTGCATCAACTCCTTTGCATTTCTATTTTCAGTTGTTTTTAATTTATATTTTTGCTATAGTTTCAATATACGCTACTTGGCACCAAATGTCAATCCTTTTATCATGTATACTTTTTGTTTGCTTTTCATCCGGTTTTCTTTTATAATAAGTTGCGTCGGCAGCTTATGCCGTGGATAGAAATAGTTGATTTTACTTTAGCGCACAAAAGCGGCAGGGCAGGCTCCCTGCCGCTTTTGCTTTATGCAAACCAGGCTGCTCCCGTTTCAGCTTCCATAGCAAGGCCCGTGTTGTTATCGTAAAGGCTTCCGTCCGTTAATTCCCATATGCCTTCACTGATTTGGCAAACCGCCCCGGCATTCTCCAGCGTTTTCAGATGATCCGGGTAAACCGGAACACCATATTGCCCCAGTTGACGGAACAAAGTTTTGCTTACCTCTCCTGCACGCAATCGTGCAAGCAAATGTTCCCCTTTCCCTTGGGGAATGTATACGGTCACGGCAGGTGTTTCAATTAAGCGGAACCTCTCTGCCGCTGTTGCAAAGGGGAAAATGCGCCCTTCCATATCCTGCTCGAACCCTTGCAGAATTTGCTGTTCATCCAGTCTTTTATCCCCTTTTAAGGTACGGTAAAACAGAAAGTATGTTTCGATTGCTTCCAGAGATGCCAGATCTGCATATTTTTTCAGGACGCTTTGCGTTGCGGATACATTCTGTTCCAGCATGCGCGGTACATGCTGCCCTTCCAATGTGAAAATCTGTACCAAGCTCTGCTCCGCCGGGCGTCTTCCCTCTCGATTGCAGCGCCCCGCCGCCTGCAAAATGGAATCCAGACCTGCTTCCTCGCGGTACACAGCCGGGAAATCCACATCAACACCCGCTTCGATCAAAGAAGTTGATATCACACGGCAGGGCAGCCCATCTTTTAAGCGTTCCCGGATTTCCTGCAATAACTGTTTGCGATGGGCTGGGTATAGCAATGTTGTCAGGCAGTAGCTGCCCTCTTTGGGCAGGTTATTGTATAATTCCTGTGCTGTTTTTCTCCGGTTTACAATACACAGCACTTGTTCCTGCGCTGCCAGTTCTGCGCCAAGCTGGCTTTGTTCCAGTTCTCCGCGCATTTTCAGCGTCGTACGCCGGAATGCCTGATATTGCTCTTTGGGATGTGGGCAAAGTTCCGTCATCTGCAGCCCAGGCGCCAGTTCATCAAACAAGGGCTGCAAAGCTGGTTGTGTGGCCGTGCAAAGCACCGCTGCTGCGCGGTAATGCTGTACCAGCTGCGCGATTGCCGCAACGCAGGGGCGCAAATAAGGAACCGGCAGGTTTTGTGCTTCGTCAAAAATGATCACGCTATTTGCAATGTTATGTAATTTACGGCATTGTGACGCATGGTTGCCGTAAAGTGATTCAAAGAATTGCACGGATGTGGTAACCACCACCGGAGCATCCCAGTTTTCCGCCGCCAATGCTTTGCGGTAGGCTGCCGGCTCATCATCTTCCTTGGCAGAGTAGTCCACCCCTGAATGGTGTTCCAAAACATTTTCTGCTCCTAATATTTCCGAAAACACATCCGCGGTCTGGTCAATAATGGATGTATAAGGGATCACATAAATAACCCGGTCCATATGGTTCTTTACAGCTAGCGAAAGCGCAAATGCCAATGACGCTACCGTTTTTCCCCCGCCTGTAGGAACGGTCAGGGAATAAAGGCCGCGCCGCCCTGTTTGCCCTGCCGTTGTACAGGCACTCAAAATTGAACTGCGGCGCTGATTCAAGGTTCCCTGGGGATGGCTCCATTTTGCGGTATATTGGTTCAACCTTTTCAGCAGTTCATCCATTGTCTGGCCTTGTCCGCGCGGTTTAGGGCTGCTCATAAAGTTTTCCGTATCCAGATAGTCCGCATCGACCAGGCAGGAATACAACATCCGGGTATAAAATGCCTGTGTAAAACGATTTTCCTTCATCATTTCCGGCTGGGGCGGTATGGACGGCAGTTTAATCTCATTCGTCCATTGGGTATAGGGTTCAACGCTCTTTTTCAATCGCCCAAACATTGTCGCATCCTGCGCGGTATCGCTTCGGCCTCCTCCATCCGGCAGGCCGCTATGGTGTCCGGCAATAGCAAAAGCCAGTGGGATTTGACCATATCGGGCAGCCACCTGTGCACCAGCCGTTGAGTGATCCACTTTCTCTCCACCTTGCAGGCGCTTTTGAAACTTTGTACTATATTTACCAATATCATGCAGTAATCCAAGCCAAGTTCCCTGTTGCTGGGCATCAAAGGCTGCCGCAAATTGCCCACATAGGACTGCCGTTCCCTGCAAATGGTCCGCTACCGTTTGGACGCGGGTTCCGTCTTCACTGATATGAGCCAGCATCTTTTTCTCCTGGTGCATAATCAAACTCCCTTCTGTTTTGCTTTTCTTTATTATAGCAGATCACTCATCCCATAATTCGGACTTTCACTCCAGTTCTGCAATCTTTGTCATACTATCCAAATTTATCCATGTAGAATTGTTAGCTATTCCCATTAGCAGATATTTTTGATAAAATAAGATATTATAGGGTTTATGAATTCACTTTCTTATATTACTTCTTCATCTTACCGAAAAATCATTTACGCAAGGAGTGAAAAGCCATGAAAAGGAAGTTATTCTCATTTTCCGCCAGTGTTATCACCGCAATAATGCTTACCGCTTGTGCTGCAGCGCCAGAAAATAAACCTGCTTCCTCCGCTGCTCTTTCCCCGACCAGTGAAGCTGTTGCCACAGCTATACCATCCACTAGCAATGCCAACTGGAAGTTACCGCCGCAATATGATTTTGACGAGATGATTCCTCTCTTCTCCCGCGAAACCCACACTGCCGGTTACGCCGCTGCCCGAAATCTGTACGCTGTGCGCAAGGGCGAACGCTGGAGCCTGTTTAATGCTGCCAACTGTAATGCTTTTCTGGAAGATTTGTCAGAAAGCATCCCGTACCTGTATGGTGAGCAGGAGCTCTCCATTGGGGTAGATGATACATACGATTACCAGAAGCTGAATGCCCTGGAAGAACAGATTAACCAGGAGCTGGTTGCCCAACAAATGCCTTTTACAACCATGCTGGGCGGGCACGGCGGGTATGGCATCCAGTGGATTTTAGGTGACAGCCAGATTTACCGTTCTGCTATTGGTGTCTATACATTTAGTGGCACGCCCATCGAACAGGTGTATGCTCCTGATTTGGTTGGCATCCAGCAAGGCATTTGGGATGATGAATATGCCGGTTATCTTGTTGACAATTCTGCACCTTTTGCCGTTGCGGATAAAAACGGTACAATTTTAACCGATTTCGACTACCAGGATGCCTGCATGGCCGGTGAATCTTTAATCGCGGTAAAGGATGCAGCCGGTAACTGGGGATATTGCGACCAAAGCGGTGCTTTAGTAATCCCCTGCATTTATCAGCCGCAGATGAGTTTGTCCATCATGAACGAAACTGTTGAATATCCTTACGCAGACTTATCTGGCATGGTAGTTGTGAAAACCCAATCCGGACAAAAGCTAGTTCTGGATGTTTACGGCAATGAGATAATTTCCGCTGGGCAATATGAAGATTTAGCCCCCGCGCGCGATGGCTGCGTATGGGCAAAACAGAATGGCCTTTGGGGCTTGCTGCAAGTACAGGATTATACCGAAAACAATGCCAACGTTATTCTGCCGGATGGATGCATTGCACCAGATGTAACGCTTAGCCGAATTGATAGCCTTTGTACCTACACCACTGCTGATCATGGGCTGGTTATGCGTAAAGGTCCCGGTACAAATTATGAAAAAATGGATAATATCCCCTACGGTATCATCGTATGGGAATGCGGCTATAGCAGCAATGTGCCTGACTGGGTTGTTGTATATTACAATGGGATTTATGGTTGGGTCAGTGATGAATACTTGGCTACCACTATTTATTCCACCAGTAAATAATAAATAAAAAAGCAGGTGTTCATGTAGAAACGATATCGTCCTCCACGTGAATACCTGCTTTTTATAGCTTCTTTTATTATATCTGTTCTGTGCCGCTATTTGTCTCTATATGAAATAAATAGCCGCTATATGCATTTGAATGAAGTGTTCTGTTTGTTTGCTTTTTACCTAAAAGAATCGCGTAGGAGGCTCTCTTAACTAAAGAGCCGACCTCTCACACCACCGTGCGTACCGACCGGTACACGGCGGTTCAACCGCATAAGTGCAAGGACTCGTAGTAGCGCCTGAGGATACTAAAATATCCTGCTTCTGCGAGTCTTTCGTTTGCAATGGAACCTTTTCATACAGGACTACCGGCGATACGCCAATAACCCAGTCTGGAATTGCCCCACTGGTACTATTCCAAAATTCTTCGTTTGAGTTTCATTACTCATCGATATAATCTTTATCGAACCACTCGCCTAGCGAGTGGTTTTAGACATACAAAAAAGCACCTTAGCTTACGCTATGGTGCTCTTCCTGGTGACCCGTGCGGGAATCGAACCCACGTTAACGGCGTGAGAGGCCGCTGTCTTAACCGCTTGACCAACGGGCCATAATAAAAAAGAGAAGCCGGCATCTACCTATTTTCACAGGCCGTTTCCAGCCAACTATCTTCG
>OLON01001716.1_pt1 | contig 12267 bp, 6 predicted proteins | sample 1672691 | NCBI WGS metagenome assembly OLON01 (sample SAMEA3136714, study PRJEB25190) | human gut metagenome | biome: human gut; feature: human-associated habitat; material: faeces | place: Austria | collected 2013
GAGGCCGAGCGCGGTCAGTGGGAGGGCCAATACAAGAGTCTCATCGACAAATGCGAGGAGATGCGCGGCGATGAGAAATGGGATTGCCGGGACACCGATGCCCTCGTGGACGGCTTCGCAAGGGACATCGAGCGTGAAGCTGATGCCGCATCTGAAATTGACCGCATCAAGGGCGAGCTGGCGATGTACAACGCCGCGTACTACAACCCCGAGACCGGCGACCTCATCGTGAGTTACCTGCGCGATTACGAGGACCCGACGGTGGAGGTGTTTTCGTACACCCCCGATGAACTCCTCGATGAGATAGCGAGGCAGGGTGGTGACTTGGAGAACCTTGAGCTGACCGCGCACGACATCACCGCAGACGGCGATTACAGCCATCATGTCGCGACTTACCACTCGACCGATGAACTCGCCGAGTCCGGTATCTTCGGCAAGGGAGGCCTCATGGATGTATCGGGGGAAATCTCCCTCGCCGAAACGATGTCGAGCCTGAAATCTGACAAACCCGTCCTCGAAACCCCGCTAAATACCGACAACGTGCGCGAGTGGTACACGTCCACCTTCCCCGGCGATGAGCTGGGAATGAAACTCAATCCCGCCCTCACCTTCGACGATGCCCTCGCGTCGGTGCCGACGGGCAACGGCTTTTACGATTCCATCGGCGCAGGTGATTCCGTGGTGCGCGAGCGCATCTTCGAGGAGCTGTGCAACCGTTACGGCTACACCTACGATGAGGTCTATGATAGTTGGCTCAATGAGTCGCCCTTGCCCTCCCCCGCCATCTCGCAGCAGCCCGAGAAAATCGCGGTCGCGGCGGGCTACCGCTTCAACCTCGTGGACTCAAGGGAGACCTCCGGCATCGACCTCAAGGGCTGCGGCACCGTGGTCACCGTGGACGGCCATGATTACGAAATCATGAAGGGCGCGACCTACGAGGACTCCCGCAAGGTCGATGACCTGCTCGACTCCCACGGGGACAAGCCCATCTCCGATTACCGCAACCGACCGCAGGGAATGAGCCTCAAGCAGGCCGTTAGGGAGGTCCGCGAGGCATCCGCCAAGCTCTCAGAGAAGAACGGCGGCACCGACACCCCCGACGGCAAGGATGAGCGCTAATCACAAGAAAGGAAGTGAGCCATGACAGATGATATTTTCATCGCCTCCTTAGAGCAATATGGTTATCTCGACCAAGTGTTCTCAAGGATAAAGGAGGAGCTTCGCTATCTACCGGATACGGATGAGTTGCGCAAAGTCGTCTCCGCCGCCGCTGCCTACTCACGCACTTATACAGAGATGGGAAGCGAAACCATCTCAAGGGAAGCAGCATCGGAGTTCATCGACGAATGCTCCAAACATCCGGCAGTCACCATCAGTGGACTCGACCTGCCGGGAGATGAATACGGTCCGGTTGGGACAGTCGCAAAGAGCGAGCAGGCAGCTGGAATCATCAAAACTCTCAAGCGAAGCTCTCTTGCATCTTCCCTTGGCGACCAGCCGCAGGGTGTAAGTCTCAAGCAGGCAGCGATGGAGGCTCGTGAAGCGTCCGCTAAGCTTTTCGACAAGAACGTCGGTGCCGATGGCCCCACCAGAAGAGACGAACGCTAGAAGGGATGTTCAGATGGAACACGACCGCGATGTGACGCCAGATGTGGATGACACGACCGTCTCCGTCACCTCTTCGCTCTATGACATACAGACTTTAGCGGACGATGATTCTGACTCGCATGGGGACGGTCGCGCCATCCTGCGCGAGACCGTTCAGGTGACCTCGCATGGGCGCGTGGCGTCGAGCGCGGTGCATGAGCGCCCGGTCTCCGTCCATGGGGAATCGACCCGCGCACGGGCGGCGGCTGCCGTTCTGGCCGCGCATGTGGATGCCGAGGATGAAGTCGAGGAAAAGGAAGACAAGCGCAGGAGCCGTTAGGGCAACCGCTACCCAGATGGTGTGGTTTCCCTTCACCACCTGCCGTTTGATATACAATATAGGGTGTCTTAGGCACTCTATGGACAGAAAGGATGAGTGATAGACATGCCAGAGAACGCGAAGTACGCCAACGTCAAGATGCCTGCGGCGTTCCTCACGCCGCACGAGTTCACCGCCAAGGACGGTCGAACTTTCGAGAAGGCCTACGTCCATTTCCCAGAGGGCACCAAGGTCAATGGAATCGACCTCGGCCACTACTCCTGCGATGTGTTCCTCAACGAGCGCATGAAGCAGCAGATGCTCTCCGGAGAGCAGGTCACCATCGGCTTCAAGGCCGATGAGCCTGTTCAGGTCTGGACGGGCAAGGCCGGTGACGAGCAGAACCCGTACAAGAAGTACGAGGTCAAGCCTTGGGATTTGGTCAAGGGCCTCAAGGCCGCCAACGAGGGCTTCAAGGCCGAGAAGGCGGCTGAGCGCGAGGCTGCCAAGGAGCAGGGCGCGACCCTCAAGGGCGAGTCCGAGCAGATGCGCGAGTCCTCCGCCAAGCTGGCCGGGGACAACACGCCCGAGGAGCATGCCAACACCCGCTAGGGTCCAAGGAAGGGGGAATACGGTAGATGAAGGTCGAGGTGCTTTTCAAGAGCCACCGCTACGAGGAGTTCGATTCGTCCACGCAGACGTGCTCGGAGCCGTATCGCGGCAAAGGGCTGAACGTCCTCACCGACTGGAACCTCTATCTCGGCTCCCTTGAGGAGAACGGCATCATCCTCGTGCAGCACTGGTATGACGGGAACCCGGCATCCTCCCAAGGCAAGGTGACCTTGGAGGGGGTCGAGGTTCCCGCCTCCGTGCGCAAGGTCGGGTGCGCCATGCTTCTCGTTTCCCCTGACGAGCTGGACGAAATCGTGTGGCTCAAGAAGGACGGCGAGAAGCTGCTTTGGCGCGAGGGCGAAGACCTCATCAACGGAGAGCGCTTCTTCGCGCAGGAGCAGCTTTGCTACTCCGATGAGACCACCAAGTCCATCAACCGCCGCGCCGTGGCGGTCTACGATTACCTCGCGAACGCCCACCCGACATGGGACGAGGAGGAGGTGGCCGAGAGCATGGGCTACACCGCATCGGCCATCCGACGCATCCGAGATGCGGAGCTATGCCAAGACCCCGAGTTCATCGAGGTCGAGGACGAAGATGACACCGAGGAGGCCGACGTGGATGCCGAGGGCGGTATCGACGGCTACAACTTCGGTTAGAGATAGCGGTCAAAACAAATAGCAAACCACTAATAGTGAGAAAGGAGTTTTTCATGGAACGAATCTTCGGCAAGATTAAACGAGTGAAGCGCAAGCTCGAAGGCAAGCGCATCACCGCCAAAGTCATGTCAGCCGTGCTCATCGCCAGCTCCATGCTCAATGCGTTCGCGCCAGTCGCGGCCTACGCAGCCGAGCCTGAGCTTGCGACCGTCTCGCTCTCCGAGGCCCAGCACGGCAAGCTCTCCTTCGACGGCACCGAGGACATGACGCTGGCCGTCGAGGTCGGCACCGATGTCACGGTGAACGTCACCCCGGATGAGGGGTACTTCTCCGACGGCATCACCGTGTTCAAGGGTGAGGAGGACGGCACCGCCGTCGATGTCAAGGACGGCAAGGCCACCTTCACCGTCGAGGGCGACACCATCGTCACCTCTACTTTCTATGAGAACGGCAGCGTCGGTTCCGCAGCCTTACAGCCCGTCGAGGTCGATGAGGGAAAGGCCGTCACCAGCGTCGAGGGTTATATCCGCGCCCACGCGGATGCCAAGTACGTCGGCGAGGGAGATGAGATGTCCCGCGCGGACGTGCTCACCGTGACCACCAACGTCATCGACGGCAACAAGCTCCCCGAGGGCACGCTTGATGCGCTCTGGGCAGATGACGATGGCGACGGAATGTCTGACCACTGGGAGGCCATGCTCTCGCAGGCCACCTCTCATGCAGTGCTCTTCGAGGTTGACCCGAAGGCGGACTACTATGTGGGATGGGTTGGCGCTGACATCTCCGGCGCGAAGCTGACCGAATGGCTCGCCGCCGAGAACAATGCTGACGCGAAGATGCGCGAGGGTTTCATCGTGGACGAGGCCACCGGTCTCGTGTACGTGCCCAAGTCCTACACCGAGAAAAACGACAAGGGCGAGCCGGTTATCGCCTCCTCCCGCATCCAACTCGTCTACACCACGTCTGACAAGGCGGCTGAGGCTTCTTTCGACTTCGACAGCGATGCCTCCGATGTGAAGGGCGATGTGGCCGATAAGGGAAAGATTTCCGTGCCGGTCAGCTCCGCCATCACTCGCGTGACACTCGCCAATGACGGTGATGCTCGTGATTCCATCAACGGGCGCACCATCGACAGCGTGACGGTCAACGGCATCGAGTACACGCCCGACATGGGCATGTGGCAGTATGATGCCGAGACCGGTTCTCTTGAGTTCGCCATGGCCCCCGTCGGCATCCACGCCATGAGCGTCAAGATGTCAGACAACCTCGGTAAGGGCATCGCCAGTTTCTTCCGCATGCCCGAACCCCGCATGTCGCTGAGCAACATCGGTACCATCGAGTTCAAGAGCGCCCCGCAGGTCGGGCAGACCTTCCGCACAAGCGGCGTGAACCATTACCGTGCGAAGGGGATGGGTAGTGGGTACACCCACCCCACCGTCGAAGGCAACGGCAGATGGGAGTCGAAGACACTTCAACAAGCCATGGGCTGGCAGGGCGTGGACTTATCGCAGCTTAATACCACCGGCGCGAGCCTCATGCGCGGCGCTGACATCGCCGCACAGGACACCGGTACGGTCAAAATCACCAATGACATGCACTTGGCCCTTCTGTGCTGCCATGCGGGAACTCAGCTCGACCCGAACTTCAACAGCAATCCCGGCTGGAACAATCCTAATGACACCGATGGCGATGGTAACGAGTGGACTGACCACTACGGCCAACAATTCCGCGTATTTCAAGTTTCCAGCGGCAGGGCGATTGTAAGCGTCGTTGTCCCCACCAGCCACACCCAGCCCGGAGCCGGTTTCTTCGAGGTCAACTGGCGCGTCATCGCCGGTCACCTCAGCGTGCATAAATCCAGCGCCAACCCCGGCATCACCGACGGCAATGACTGCTACTCCCTTGAAGGCGCGGAGTTCACCGTCTACAACGGAGCCGGTCAGCCTATGGGCGTGCTCACCACCAACGCCAACGGCGACACCAACACCCTTGAGCTTCCCGAGGGCACCTACACGGTGCGCGAGACGAAGCCCCCCAAGGGCTATCTGCCCGCCCCCGACCAGCAAATCACGGTGCGCGGCGGTCAGCAGACGACCGCTCAGGTGACGGATATGCCTTCTGGCGACCCGATGGTCATGGTTGTCGGTAAGTATGATGGTGAAAAGGAATACTCCGAGCTACAAGGTAATATGCCTCAAGGCTCCGCATCTCTTGAGGGCGCTGAGTTCACTATCGAGTACTTCGATACCGTTGACTTCGACAGCTACGATGCAATCAAGAAGGCCGGTGTGAAACCGACCCGCTCTTGGGTAGTCCACACCGATAAAGACGGTTATGCCGAACTGTCTGACGATTACCTTGTTTCTGGTGATGAGATTTACCACGATGCAAGCGGTAATGTAACCATACCTCGTGGTTCTGTCGCCATATATGAGTCAAAGGCTCCCGAAGGATACAAGCTAAATAGCAAGGTCAACTTCCAGAAAATTCAGGAAACCCCTCTTCCTGGTGTCACTACCTTCAACATGCCCGAGGTTCCCGAATCCGTGAAGCGCGGCGGCGTGTCCGTGCAGAAGCTCGACTCCGAGACCGGTAAGACCCCGCAGGGTGGAGCATCCCTTGAGGGCATCGCATTCTCCATCATCAACGACAACGAGAACGCCGTGAAGGTGGACGGCAAGACCTACGCCAAGGGCGAAACCGTGAAGGTCATCACGACCGATGCCAAGGGCTTCGCCACCACCGGTGCCGACACCCTCCCCTACGGCGATTACATCATCCGCGAGACTAAGACCAACGGCTCCTACCTCAACACCTCCGCCGAGATGCGCGTGCAGGTGCGCGAGGACGGCAAGGTCTACTCCTTCTCTGCCGAGGACGATGTGGAGCGCGGCGGCGTGCGACTCGTCAAGACCGACTCCGAGACCGGCAGCGACCCGCAGAACGGCCTTTCCTTCGACGGAACCCAGTTCGAGTTGAAATCCCTCAACGACAATCCCATCATCGTGGACGGCAAGACCTACGCCAAGAATCAGGTCATCGACACCCTCGTCATCAAGGACGGTCAGGCCGTGACCGACCCGCACATGCTCCCCTACGGCACTTACTCCGTGCAAGAGGTCAAGGCTCCCGAAGGCTACCTGCTGGACGATACGGTCCATGAGTTCCGCATCGTCGATGATGGTGTGCTGGTGAACCCCATCGACCATGACGGCTCCATCGAGAACCAAATCATGCGCAGCGACCTTGAGTTCACCAAGAAGGGCGAGGACGGTCAGGACCGACTCGCTGGTGTCGCTTTCAAGCTCACCTCCGAGGCCACGGGCGAGAGCCATGTGGTCGTGACGGATGAGAACGGCTACTTCTCCTCCGCCTCCTCTTGGAACAAGCACACCCACGACACCAACGGCAACGACTGGGCGCTCAAGGCGGATGGTGTTATCGACAGCTCCAAGCTGGATGCCACCGCCGGTGTCTGGTTCGGCGACGCCGAGGCAGATGACTCCAAGGGCGCACTGCCCTACAGCACCTACGCCATCGAGGAGCTTCGCTGCACCGCCAACGAGGGCTATCAGCTCATCGAGACCACGGTTATCGTGAGCCGCGACGGCAAGGTGTACGACTTCGGCACCCTCACCGACGTGAAGGCGTCCATCACCACCAAGGCCTACGACCCGATGGACGGCGATTCCCTCGTCGGCATGGGGGAGGTCAAGGTCTCCGACAAGGTGACCTACGCCAACCTCTTCCCGAACCGCGACTACAAGCTGACGGCGGAGCTTCACGACTCCGCGACCGGCGACGCCCTGCTGGACGCCTCCGGCCACCCCATCACCGTGGAGAAGCGATTCACGGCCCAGTCCCCCACCGGGTTCGAGGTCGTGGAGTTCACCATCGACACCATCGAGCTGGGCGGCAAGACCGTGACGGTCTACGAGCGCCTGTACGATGAAGGCGGCTCCCTCATCGCCGAGCACGCAGACAAGTCCGATGTGAACCAGCAGGTCACCGTCATCGAGCCTGAAATCGGCACCACCGCCGTGGACGCCCATGACGGCGACAAGAGCGTTGCGACCGACGACAAGGCGACGGTCACCGACCGCGTGGCCTATAAGAACCTCGTTCCCGGCAAGGAGTACGCCTTGAAGGGCACCCTCCATATCAGGAAGACCGATGGCGAGGGGAACATCAACGGCGAGCCTTTGAAGGTGGACGGCAAGCCCGTGAAGGCGGAGACCGTCTTCACGCCGGACGCGCCTGAGGGCACCGTCGATGTGACCTTCACCTTCGACTCCCTCGCCCTCAAGGACAAGACCAAGCTCGTCGCCTTCGAGAGCCTTGAGCACGACGGCCATGAGCTTGCGACCCATGCGGACATCGAGGATGAGGGCCAGACCGTCACCATCCGCAACCCCCGCATCTCCACCACAGCTCTCGACGGCATCGACAATGACAAGAACATCGTCACCGACGATGAGACGGTCATCATCGACACCGTTTCCCACGAAAACCTCGTCCCCGGCAGGGAGTACACCATCAAGGGTTCCGTGCAGGTGAAGGGCGAGAAGGACGGCGAGGCCGTCGCGAAGCCCCTTGAGGTCGATGGCAAGCCCGTCACGGCTGAGACCACCTTCACCCCGGAGAAGTCCGACGGCACCGCCAACGTGACCTTCCGGTTCAGCTCCCGCGACATCGAACCCGGTACCGAGCTGGTCATGTTCGAGTCCCTTGAGCGCGGCGGCAACGTGCTCGCGACCCACGAGGACATCGGGGACGTCAACCAGACCGTCACCGTGACCGCCCCGGCAATCTCGACTTCCGCACGAGACGGCATCGACGGCGACAAGGATGTGGTCGTGGATGTCGAGACCACGGTCATCGACACCGTGGAGTACAAGAACCTCGTCCCCGGCAAGGAGTACACCCTGAACGGCAAGCTCTACTCCAAGAGCACCGGCAAGCCCCTGATGGTGGGCGACAAGCCCGTCACGGGCCAGACCACCTTCACGCCCGAGAAGAGCGACGGCAAGGTCGAGGTGACCTTCACCTTCGACTCCCGCGACCTTGAGGACAAGATGGACATCGTTGTCTTCGAGAGCCTTGTGCGCTCCGGCACCGAGCTTGCATCCCACGCCGACATCGACGATAAGAACCAGACCGTCACCGTGACCCATCCTGAAATCGGCACCACCGCCGTGGATGGCGCGGATGGCGACAAGAACGTCATCACCGATGACACCACCGAGGTCATCGACACCGTAGAGTACACGGGACTCATCCCCGGCAAGGAGTACACCTTGAAGGGCACCCTCCATGTGAAGGTGACCGACGAGGAGGGCAACGTCACGGAGAAGGCTCTTGAGGTGGACGGCAAGCCCGTCACCGCAGAGACCACCTTCACGCCTGAGAAGGCCGACGGCAAGGTCGATGTGGTGTTCCACTTCAACTCCCTGACCATTCCCCACGACACGGAAATCGTGGCCTTCGAGTCCCTTGAGAAGAACGGCGTTGAAATCGCCGCCCATGCGGACATCAAGGACAAGGCGCAGACCGTCACGGTCAAGCACCCGTTCATCACCACCTCCGCACTGGACGGCATCGACGGCGACAAGAACATCGTCACCGATGACGAGACGGTCATCGTGGACACCGTGAAATACTCCGGCCTCATCCCCGGCAAGGAGTACACCTTGAAGGGTGCCATGCAGGTGAAGAAGTCCGATGAGGACGGCAACCTCACGGCGGAGCCTCTTGAGGTGGATGGCAAGCCGGTGACGGCTGAGACCACCTTCACGCCTGAGACCGCCAGCGGCGAGGTCGAGGTGACCTTCACCTTCGACTCCCGCACCATCGCCGACAAGACGGACATCGTGGTCTTCGAGTCCCTTGAGCGCACCAGTGTTGAAATCGCCAGCCATACGGACATCGAGGACGGCAAGCAGACCACCACGGTCACCCGTCCGCAAATCGGCACTACCGCGCTGGACGGCCATGACGGCGACAAGAACGTCGTGACCGACGGCAAGACCACGGTCATCGACACCGTGGAGTACAAGAACGTCATCCCCGGCAAGACCTACACCTTGAAGGGCAGCCTCCATGTGAAGGTGACCGACGAGGAGGGCAACGTCACGGAGAAGGCTCTTGAGGTGGACGGCAAGCCCGTCACCGCAGAGACCACCTTCACGCCTGAGAAGGCCGACGGCAAGGTCGAGGTGACCTTCACCTTCGACTCCACCGGCATCCCGCAGGACACCGAGATGGTCGCATTCGAGAGCCTTGAGAAGAACGGCGTCGAGCTTGTGGCCCACGCCGACATCGAGGACGGCAATCAGACCACGACCGCCCATGTGACGGGCATCTCCACCACGGCCACCGACGGCCTCGATGGGGACAAGAACGTCATCGCGGATGCGGAGACCACCATCACCGATGATGTGGCCTACGAGAACGCCCTGACCGGCATCGGTTACACCATGACCGGTATCCTCATGGATGCCGAGACCGGCCTTCCCATCCTCACGGGCGATGGCAGCGAGAAGTACACCGAGGCGGATGTCGCGGCGTTCATGCAGCAGCTCCTCGACGTGCTCGGACTCTCCGCGCAGGATGAGGATGAGGGTATCGCCGACATCGTGGTCTCCGATGAGGACGGCCTGACCTCCGCCACCGTGGACGCATCCGGCAAGGTGGGCTACGATGCCCTGACCGATGAGCAGAAGAAAGCCATCTCCGACGTGGCCGTGCTCAAGGACTCCGGTATCGTGCTCAACTACTCCGCCACCGGCGAGCTGCCGGTGTCCATCGACATGGATGCCCTCGGCAAGTTCATCGCCGACAACGAAGACCTCATCTCCCATCTGGTCTACCAGACCGCCGAGTTCACCCCGGAGAAGTACGACGGCACCGTGACCATGGACTTCCACTTCAACGCCAACGATGTCATCGACCGCCTCGGCGGCGAGACCAAGGACATCGTGGTGTTCGAGGTCATGTCCAAGAACGCGGTCGCGGATGAGGAGGGTTCCGCCCCCGTCATCGTCGCCTCCGAATGCGACCTCGACTCCGAGGAGCAGACCGTGAACCTCGTGCCCACCGTCATCGGCACCACCGCCACGGACAAGTCCGACGGCGACCACACGCTGATGGCCGGTAAGGATGCGATAATCACCGACCGCGTGACCTACGAGGGCCTGATTCCGGGCAAGGAATACACCCTCAAGGCGACGCTTATGGACAAGAAGACCGGCGAGATGCTGTCCATCAACGACCAGCACGTCACCGCCGAACTCAAGTTCACGCCCAACAGCCAGAACGGCACCATCGACATCGAACTCGGCAAGTTCGACGCCTCCTCCCTCGACGGCCACGACCTCGTGGTGTTCGAGGAGCTGTACAAGCAGACCGAGCAGGGCAACGAGGCCACCGAGGTTCTGGTCGCCGAGCACAAGGACATCGACGATGAGGGGCAGACGGTCACCGTGACCACCACGCCTCCCGGCGGGTTCTTCGGCAAGACCGGCGGCAACGACTTCTTCATCGTGGTCTCCATCGCAGCACTCGCCGTGCTCGCGTGCGGCTGCGCCTACTACGGCATCAAGAACCGCCGCGCCGCGAAGGCCGAGGATGCCGCAGTCGATGAAGGCGGCGACACTGACAACGGGGATGTCTCGGGCGACTCCGAGGCCTAACCTACTGCACATGCTGCGGGTGCTCCGTCCATGTAAATGGGGAGCGCCCGCCCTATCCCAGAAAGGGGGACACCCATGGATGACAAGAACCGTCTGAACGACGGAGAGAAACCGCAGACCCCCGCCGACCGTGAGGCCAAGGCCAAGCGTCGCATCCTCGTCGGTATCGCGACGGGTGCCCTGCTCGTCGCCGGTCTCATCACCGGCGGCATCTACCTGTCCGGCAGGCAAGGCGGCACGCCCGCAGCTCCCGGCTCCGGCACCCCGACCGGCCAACAGGAGCAAGTCGATGGCGAGAAGCCCTGCGAGCACGACTGGACGGTCACCTACAAGACGGTGCATCACGACGCGGTGACCCACACCGAGAACGTCCCACCGGTCTACGAGACCAAGACCAGCTACCACACCGTGTGCAACGACTGCCAGCAGACCATCGACGGCATCGCCGACGCGCATATCAAGGACACCGGTCACTCCGGGTACTCCACCAACGTGCCCATCACCGGCGAGGTGCTGGTGAGCGAGGGCTTCACACGCGAGGTCACCGATTCCCCGGCCTACGATGAGTCCGTGCCGGACAAGCTCGTCTGCACGCTCTGCGGCGAGGAGAAACCGGCGACTGCCGAGTAGCGACCCTCTCCTTTTCAAGACCCGGCATCCTGCAATCGGGGTGCCGGGTCTTTCTCATGGAGACGATTCAAAAGCCAGAAACGACGGATGATATGATTAGAAGCTAGGAGGTGAACGGAATTGAAGAAGAGAACGAAATCGCGCATAGCTTTCGCGGCCTCAGCTGTCTTCCTGCTGAGCGCCGCAGCGATGTTCGCCTTCCTCCTCTATTGCAGGCAGGCGGCGCATACACCGCCCTCGCCAGACGCGGCCCACGAGTCCATGGTGGAGGACGGCGATGGGTTTCCTGCGGTCGATTGGGATTACTGGCAGGACATCAACCCGGATGTCATCGGCTGGGTCACCATCCCCGGCACCACCGTGGACTCCCCCATCCTTCAAGCTCATGGAGACGCCCCCGGCTATTACCTCAAGCACGACGTGTACGGCAACTACAACCCAGCCGGTGCCATCTACCTTGATGCTGATTGCGAGGAACTGGGGCTGTCCAGCCGCAACGCCGTCATCTTGGGGCATCATTTCTGGAACGACAAGAAGGTGGCCCCAATGGGTACCGTCGCCGATTATAAGGATGTAGATTTCGCCCGCGAACACTCCCTCGTCCTCATCCAGACCCCAAATACGAAGATGACCTACGAGGCGCGGTTCGCGCAGATAGTCAACGGTCGCGAGCGCAATAAGCGCATCGACTTCGAGGGCGAGTCGGACTTCCGTGCATGGTACGGCGAATCGCGTGCGAACGCCGCCATGGTGCTCGATGCCGAGACGG
>OLON01001722.1_pt1 | contig 12227 bp, 10 predicted proteins | sample 1672691 | NCBI WGS metagenome assembly OLON01 (sample SAMEA3136714, study PRJEB25190) | human gut metagenome | biome: human gut; feature: human-associated habitat; material: faeces | place: Austria | collected 2013
TGGGAAACAGCGTCAAAGATCTGGGCGAAGGGGTAGGTAATGCTGTAGAAGATGTAGGCGATGCTGTAGGCAACGCAGCAGAAGGAAGATAAAAATTATAATTTAGGTATGTTTAGAGACATTCCAAATGCTTGTCAGAATTTAATTTTTTTGATAAAATCAAAATGATTTTGATAAAAATGTAAATAGCATATATATTATGATTTTTGTCAAAGGTCAGATGGTGGAAATCTATCTGTGAGTTGAAATATGTTGAAATAAGATTGTAAGAAAGTATTATAGTTAAATCAGTGAATGGTTTAACTATAATATTTCAAAAACTAAATTTTATTTATGTTAAAATATGATTTAAAAAATAATTGACATTGTGAATAGGATGGAGTATAGTAAATGTGTAATGAAAAACCGCCTGATACTGGTAATATCAAGCGGTTGTCATAGAAATAATGCAATCCAAATAATTTGAATAGCATCGAGCAAATCTATTCTAAATTATTCTGTGATTTTTGTAAAGTCTTTTTATGATATTTTTCATTGCGAAATCTATAGTAGTAAATATTCCACCATATCCATATTTGATAAGATAACTTTTCTTATTTACAGAAAAGAAAGGAATCTCCTACCCTTAAGTGGAACGAAAGTAGTGGGAGAAATTGTAGGAGAAACAAGACAGATATTTTAAAAATTCATTTAACTTTTTTAAATGGTTGTATTTATAAAATCGAACATTTTTTCGATGTTTGTCTTGTGCTTTGGAATACAATTTGATAAAATATAGTAAAATTGTATAAAAAACAAAACTGAATAACGAAAAAACAGGCATATAACACAAGAGGTGCTCTATGAAGAATAAAAGAGAAGAAGTCTTGAGTGAAAGAGATTTAGCACATGTAGATTATGAAACGCAAAGATGCCAAAATATGAAAACACATGCAGGAAATGTGGCTTTATTTGCTGGGGAGGCCTGTGCAATTTCAGAATTGAGGCCCCTTATAGAGCTAACTGGATTACTTCATGATGCAGGAAAGTTAGGTGCGGAAAACCAGGATGATTTTGAAAATATCCTAAAGTTGGGCAATGAAGTTCATAAGCGTGGGCTTGATCATTCTACTGCAGGAGGAATATTGGCGCAGGAACTGATAAAAGCATGGCCGGTGTCAGAGTTTATCAGTACACTTATTTATTTTCATCATGGGCTGGGAGATTGTATTAATCTGGAAAACGGGCGTAGTTTAAGGGAACTACGTCAGGAAAAAGAGATAGAGTATGGTCTGATAAAAGAAAAGTTTTTTGAAATCTATGACAAAAAACTACTAGAGAAATATTGTAGTGCGGCAATTGTATCGTATAAATCAATATATGAGAAAGTAAAATCTTTTATTAAAAAATGCGATTTATCTCAACAGAAATATGGAAATGGATATTTCTTTATGGGAATGTATTTGAGAGTAGTTCTATCTTTGCTTATTGATGCAGATTGGACAGATACGGCATGTTTCTTTCAGGATATTCTTTTATCAAAGAGAATTTCAGCAGAAAGAACACAGGAGATATGGAAAGAATGTATAGATAATTTTGCACAGTATCTGGAAAAAGAAGTCAGAAATAATTCCGATAATGGAAATTTGTTAAATTCTTTCAGGCAGGAGATATCCGATTCCTGCAGAGAAGCATCAGAAAAGGATCAGAAACTTTATCGATTGACAGTACCAACCGGAGCGGGAAAAACACTAAGTAGTCTTAGATTTGCCCTATATCATGCGCAGAAAACAAAGAAACAACACATTATTTATATAGCGCCATTTAATTCAATTCTGGAGCAGAATGCAGATGAAATTCGAAAAGCAGTAGGGAATTCGTCTGTTGTGCTAGAACATCATTGTAATGTAGTCTGCGAGGATAGGGAAGAGGAAAAGTATCGAAGCCTGACTGAAACGTGGGATGTGCCAATTATTGTGACAACAGCTGTGCAGATTTTGAATACACTGTTTTCTGATCAGAAAAGCTGTATTCGCAGAATGCATACATTATGTAACAGCATTATTATATTTGACGAAGTACAGGCATTTCCTGTTAAATGTACGGAACTTTTTAATTTGGCGGTAAATTTTCTTTCGCAGTTTTGTGAAACAACGGTAGTTTTATGTTCAGCGACACAGCCAACATTAGCTTCTTTAAGAGAGAATAATGTCTGCCAATGCACAGAAATGGCCGGGGAGGTCGGAAAATATGCAAAAGCTTTTAAAAGAGCAGAGATTATAGATGCAACAGAACTAGAAATATATCCTGGGGGAATGGATATAACTGATTTAAAAAAATTTGGAATTGAAAAGACAGTGGAATATGGAAGCACATTGGTGATTGTAAATACAACAGCCTGTGCATTTGAATTATTTCAAAAGTTAAAAGAAGACTGTTCAGGGGAATATGTGTTGTTCCATTTAAGTAATAATATGTGTCCGCAACATAAATTGGATATTTTAGGAGAAATAAAAAAGACACTGAAAGATCGTTCTCGGAAAGTTATATGTGTCAGTACACAGCTTGTAGAAGCTGGTGTTAATTTTTCGTTTGGATGTGTGATTCGTTCAAAAGCAGGTCTTGATAACATAATTCAGGCAGCGGGAAGATGCAACAGGCATAAAGAATTAGGAAGAATGGGGGCAGTGTATATAGTCCAGATGTCAAAAGAAGCAGAGAATCTGGAACATTTACGGGAAATTAGAGAGGCGCAGGCTGCATTACAGAAAGTACTGCATGAATTTAAAAGAGAACCTGAATTGTTCAGTTATACTTTGGACTCTGAATATGCAATTGAGCAGTACTATTTGAATTATCGTATGCAGATGAGAGAAAATGAAACAAAGTTTCCTGTGGAAGTAGACGGTGTGACGTTAACATTGGTAGATTTACTTGGAAAAAATGAAACAGGTCGTCAGCAATACCGCAGAGTACATGGAAAAGAAATAAAAACGAAACTGCCACAGGCATTTCAGACAGCGGGACATAAATTTGAAGCCATTTCTAATGATTATAAAGTTAGTATAGTAGTTCCATATAATGATGAGGCGAAACAATTGTTGGATGAATTATCGCAGGTGTATCTTGATACAGGAATTAAGAAAAGGATTCTCAGAAAATTACAAAGATACACAGTAGGCATTTCAGAAAGTAGGAAAACAAAACTTGGAAATGCCATTTATGAAAGCTGTAATAGGGAAGTACTGATATTAAGTGATGGCTACTATGACAAAGAAGTGGGTATTGTGGATGAACCCAGAATGGAATTTCAGTGTATGTAGTGGAGGTGAAAATTTTGAAAAAATATAGAAACACAATAGAATTTGAAGTGTACGGTCCATATGCACTTTTTTCAGATCCGGTCATGCGTGTGGGAGGTGAGAAAACCAGTTATCATATCCCAACATATGAGGCGTTGAAGGGAATTGTGGAAAGTGTTTATTGGAAACCTACAATTATGTGGATTATAGATGCAGTGAGAGTAATGAATCCTATTCAGACAGAAACGAAAGGTATTCGTCCGATTGCCTATAATGGAGGTAATGAACTTGCCTATTATACATATTTAAAAGATGTAAAATATCAGGTACGGGCTCATTTTGAGATGAATTATAACCATCCAGAACTGGAAGCGGACAGAAATGAAAACAAGCATCATAATATTGCGAAAAGGATGGTGCAAAGAGGAGGGCGAAGAGACATTTTTCTGGGAGCCAGAGAGTGCCAGGCATTTGTAGACCCATGTGTATTTGGAATGGGAGAAAGTCATTATGATGCAATGACAGGAGAATTGGATTATGGATTTATGTATCATGGAATAACATATGCAGACGAGGCAATTTTAGAAGAAGATAAAAATAAAATGACGGTACGTTTCTGGAAGCCAATTATGAAGAAAGGGGGAATCATAGAATTTATCAGACCCGAGGATTGCATACAGAAAAGACATATCAGGGAAATGAAACCGAAAGTTTTTGGAATCGATAATTTTACGGGATTAAAAGAATTTACCAGTGAGGAGGTAGGCGAGTGAGCTGGGTAAATGAACTTATTGATTTATATGAAAAGAACAGCGATAAGATAGGGGTTATTGAATATAGAGGAGAGATACCTTATGTACTTCTGCCACCATTTCATACGACCGTAACAGCTCAGATAACGGTAACAATTGATGAAAAAGGAAATTTTATAAATGCTGAATCTGTGGATTCAGATGATAAGTTGACGATTATACCTGTTACAGAAAAATCAGGTAGTCGTACAGCTGGAAAAGAACCTCATCCATTGTGTGATAATCTGAGATATCTTGCAGGTGATTATGCAAAATATTATGAAGATGATGGCGTATGTAATGCGTTATATATTTCTCAGATGGAGAAATGGGTCAAGTCGGATTTCTGTCATGACAAAGTGAGAGCAATTTATTTATATCTGAAAAAAGGAACATTGATAAAGAATCTGGTTGATCGACGAATTATAAAGCTAAATGAGAGTAATCAGATAGATGATAAAGAAAATATTCAGGGAATCGTGCAAACAAAAGCTTTTGTAAGATTTATTGTTCGCTTTTCAGGGATTCAGTCTCTGCAGAATGTTCCGGATGAATGCTGGAAAGACAGGACATTACAAGAATGTTATATTAAATATGTCCGCTCACAGGAAAAAGAAAAAGGAATGTGCTATCTGACTGGAAATACAGAGTCCATTTCCTATCTTCATTCAAAAAAAATTCGTAATGAGGGTGATGGAGCCAAGCTGATTTCTGCAAATGACAGCCAAAATTTTACGTACAGGGGGCGTTTTGTAAGCAGAGAGGAAGCTTTTGCTGTAGGCGATGAAACATCTCAGAAGGTGCATAATGCTTTAAAATGGATTATTCGAAAGCAAGGTGCGTTTTTTGATACATTAGCGGTTGTTACCTGGGAATCCAATCGTCTGAACATGCCAAGATGGAATGCAGATACATATTCTATAACAGCAGAATATGAAGATATTCAGGATACATGTGATGATGAATGGGAAGATGACTGGGATGAAAAAGAAGACAATGCAGTATCGGATGGTAACGAGATTACAGCCCAAAAGTTTTACAGAGCACTACGTGGATATGGGAGGAAGATTGATAATGCATCTTTTATGATACTACTTGGTTTTGATGCTGCAACTCCAGGGAGATTGTCAATGGTTGAGGAAAACACACTGACTACCGCAAGATATCTGGAAAATATAAAGAAATGGCATGAAAGCTGTGAATGGATTCATGCGAAGTGGAATGGTGAAAAATGGATATGTTTTTCAGGAATGGTTGGTGTTAAAGATGTAGCAGACATGCTGTTTGGCATAGAGAATAAAGGAAAACTTGAAATTGTAGATAAAAATAGTAAGAAACTTTACGCAGAAGTAGCCAGAAGGTTAATTCCATGTATCTGGAATGGACATAAGATTCCATATGATTATGTAAATCGTGCAGTGATAAAGGCATCATTTCCTTTAACTTATAAAGAGCGGAAAAACTGGGAAAAAGTTTTGACGTTGGCTTGTTCATTAGTAAAAAAATATAAAAAACAGGAAAACGAACAGGAGGAATGGAACGTGGCATTAGATAAAAAAGCAAAAGACAGAAATTATTTATATGGGAGGTTATTGGCGGTAGCTGACAGGATTGAATATCGGACTTACGATGAAAGTGATAGGGCAAGAGTCACAAATGCAAAGAGATATATGAGTACTTTTTCGCAGAGACCGTTTGAAACATGGAAAGTGATAGAGGAAAGTATTCAGCCGTATATGAATAAACTTGGGATTGCAGAAAGATGGTTTTATGAAAATCTTCTGAACGATATTTATGATTTATTTGAAAAGGAAACTTTCTGTGATAATAGTAGATTAGATGGTTTATATCTGCTTGGCTTTCACAGCCAGTCTTATGATTTGAAAGTAAAAAAAGAAAATTCTGAAGATAAGAAAGAGGAGGAGTAAACGATGAGCGAATTAAAGGGAAAAATTGATTTCACATTATTTATCAGTGCGGATAATGCAAATCCGAATGGAGATCCATTAAACGGAAATCGTCCAAGAATAAACATGGATGGTTATGGAGAAATATCAGATGTTTGTATTAAGAGAAAAATCAGAAATCGTCTTCAGGATTTAGGACAGAAGATTTTTGTACAGTCAGATGACAGAACAGATGACGGTTATACCAGTTTAAAAGATCGTGCAGATAGCTGCGAAGAATTAAAAGCAGAGATGGGAAATAAGAAAAAGGCGGATCGTGATGTGTGCGCAGCGATTGCCTGCAAAGAGTGGATGGATGTAAGAACATTTGGACAGGTTTTTGCGTTTAAAGGAAGTCAGGTATCTTTTGGCGTAAGAGGTCCGGTTTCTATTCATCAGGCAGTAAGTTTATCACCAATTGATATTATCAGTATGCAGATTACTAAAAGTGTAAACAGTGAACCCGGAAAAGAAAGCAAAGCATCAGATACTATGGGAATGAAACACAGAGTTGGTTTTGCTGTATACAAAGTGATGGGAAGTGTAAATGTTCAGCTTGCCGAAAAAACCGGATTCAGTCAGGAAGATGCAGAGGTATTAAAGGAAGCGTTAAAAACATTATTTGAAAATGATGCATCATCTGCAAGACCAGAGGGAAGTATGGAAGTCTGCAAAATGTATTGGTGGCAGCATGATGAAAAAACACCGGCAGTTTCCAGTGGCAGGATTCAGAAAGGATTCCATGTTGAAGCTAAGAAAGAACATCCGAGGGAATTTGAAGATTATGAGATTATCTGGCATGTAGATGGATGTAAAGAACCGGAGGTAATTTAAAATTGTATAATGAAGAGGATTTTCTTCAATTATCTGGAATCCAGCATTTTGAATTCTGCAGAAGACAGTGGGCCCTTGCCTATATAGAATTACAGTGGCAGGAAAATGTCAGAACAGTGGAAGGAAAGATTCTCCATGAAAATGCGCATGATGCAAGTTTGAAGGAAAAAAGAGGAGATCTTTTGATCGTGAGAGCAATGCCGATTCATTCCCGTGAAATGGGAGTGAGCGGAGAATGTGATGTTGTAGAGTTTTATAAAGTAGAAGAGGGAATTCATCTGGCGGGAAAAGATGGGTTTTATAAGGCAGTTCCTGTAGAATATAAAAGAGGTAAACCAAAAACAGAGGATTCGGATATTCTTCAGGTGGCGGCACAGGCATTATGTCTTGAGGAGATGCTTTGTTGCAGAATTCCATATGGATATATCTATTATGGAGAAACAAGACATCGCATGAAAGTAGAATTTACTGATGAAATACAGGAAAAAGTTAAGAAGACATTTGCTGAGATGCATCGATATTATGAGCAACGCTATACTCCAAAGGTAAAAACCAGCAAAAAGTGCAATGCTTGCTCGCTGAAAGATATTTGCCTGCCTGTTTTGAATAAGAAAAAATCAGTTTCTGGGTATATAGACAGGATAATTGCAGAAGAGGAAAAAGGATGAAAAGGCTTTTAAATACATTGTATGTAACATCTGGAAATAAATATCTGTCTTTGGATGGAGAGAATATTGTTGTTTTGGAAGAACAAAAAGAAATAGGAAGAGTTCCATTGCATAATTTACAGTCGATTGTTACATTTGGCTATAATGGAGCAAGTCCTGCACTTATGGGTGCATGTGCACAGCGAAGTATAGATTTGTCTTTTATGTCTGGAAATGGGAGATTTCTTGCCAGAGTTACTGGTGAGGTAAAAGGAAATGTAACGCTGAGAAAACAGCAATACCGGATTAGTGATAATCGGGAAGAAAGTATATATATTGCGAGAAATTTTATTCTTGGAAAAGTATATAATTCAAGGTGGATTCTGGAAAGAGCGATAAGAGATTATGCAATGCGTTTGGATACAGAAAAGATAAAGAAGAAGTCATTGTTTCTGGCACAAAGCCTGGAAAAAATAAGAAATTGTGAAAGTGCAGATGAATTGCTGGGTCTGGAGGGCGAGGCGGCCTCTGTATATTTTTCTGTTTTTGATGAACTGATTTTACAGCAAAAAGATGATTTCTATTTTCGTGGAAGAAACAAAAGGCCGCCATTGGATAATGTAAATGCGATGTTATCCTTTGGATATTCTCTGCTTGCCGGAATGTGTGGATCGGCATTGGAAACAGTGGGACTTGATCCCTATGTGGGATTTTTTCATACGGATCGACCAGGTCGTATGTCATTAGCTCTGGATATTATGGAAGAGTTTCGCAGCATTATGGTAGACAGATTTGTCCTGACTTTAATTAATAAGAGAGTTATGAAGGAAAAATATTTCATAAAAAAGGAAAATAACGCAGTTATTATGACCGATGAAGGGAGAAAAGCATTTTTATCGGCATGGCAGGCTAAGAAACAGGAAACAATTAAGCATCCATTTTTGGATGAAAAAATAGAATGGGGAATGGCACCTTATGTTCAGGGTATGCTTCTGGCCAGATATCTCAGAGGAGATTTAGATGAGTATCCACCGTTTTTCTGGAAGTAGGTGATAGGATGTTAGTTTTGATTACATATGATGTAAACACACAGACGGCATCAGGGAGAAAAAGATTAAGAAAAGTGGCTAAAGAATGTACAAATTATGGACAGAGAGTACAGAATTCTGTATTTGAGTGTCAAATGGATGCAGCAAAGTGCAGACAAGTAAAAAACATTCTGGAAAACATTATAGATAAAGAAGTAGATAGTCTGAGATTTTACTATTTGGGTGAAAAATACAAAAATAAAGTAGAACATATTGGAGCCAAACCTGGTTTTGATGTTACAGATACCTTGATATTATAAGTGCGAAAGTTAAGCACACAACTTTCTCTGGAGCATTCGCACCTGCAAAAGGATAAATTCAAGAAGAAAAAATACACAAAAAATCGAATAAAAGATGAACAGAGAAAACAATATATGTAATAGTTACAAAAATGCAATTTTGGACTAGAAATTTTTGTGCGAAATTGCCGTCAGCCTCTTCGTGAGGCTGTGAGTTGAAATATCCTCTGTAATAACTCCATCTGCCGTAATATCCGTCAGCCTCTTCGTGAGGCTGTGAGTTGAAATTTTGTAATAGAGTCCCATGTTCATGATTCCACGGTGTCAGCCTCTTCGTGAGGCTGTGAGTTGAAATAGGATGGAGCATCCATCCCTGCACCGTATTGTCGTCAGCCTCTTCGTGAGGCTGTGAGTTGAAATACATAAGCATCGATATCATTCTTCGCATCTTCCACGTCAGCCTCTTCGTGAGGCTGTGAGTTGAAATGTCATGTCTCCCTCTGGCGCGTGTCCGTAATCCGTCAGCCTCTTCGTGAGGCTGTGAGTTGAAATACAGACAGAAGCAAATAAACAGATTCAGAATATTGTCAGCCTCTTCGTGAGGCTGTGAGTTGAAATATCTTGTGTGTGATCTCTGCCGCTTCCATGGCTGCGTCAGCCTCTTCGTGAGGCTGTGAGTTGAAATATCCTGTGCATACGCTTCTGAGAACAATGTAGTGAGTCAGCCTCTTCGTGAGGCTGTGAGTTGAAATTGTTTTCTTCCCTCGTAAACATGGTTGAAATGTCGTCAGCCTCTTCGTGAGGCTGTGAGTTGAAATTGTCTCCTTACTTGTCTTTCTTATTCCGTACCCGTCAGCCTCTTCGTGAGGCTGTGAGTTGAAATACAATTAGCAGATAGAGAACTATAATGTATCTATCCGTCAGCCTCTTCGTGAGGCTGTGAGTTGAAATCGGAGTTAATCACCGGGAAAAAATCTTCTGGTCAGGTCAGCCTCTTCGTGAGGCTGTGAGTTGAAATAAAATAGACAACGTTGTTATAAGAGCACCGGATGTCAGCCTCTTCGTGAGGCTGTGAGTTGAAATGGGAATAGTCGGCAATCCGAAACACACGCCACACGGTCAGCCTCTTCGTGAGGCTGTGAGTTGAAATATGGAAGCATTCGGACAGGAAAAAGCAAAAAAACGTCAGCCTCTTCGTGAGGCTGTGAGTTGAAATATCATAATGGAACTTTCACTCATACCGGCATCGTAGTCAGCCTCTTCGTGAGGCTGTGAGTTGAAATAACTACTCGATTAGCATGGCTAATGGATGGAATTATGTCAGCCTCTTCGTGAGGCTGTGAGTTGAAATATGGACATTGTTACGGACGGAGACGGAACACCAGTCAGCCTCTTCGTGAGGCTGTGAGTTGAAATATCCCGCGCTATTTTCCATGTAAAACACTCCGGTCGTCAGCCTCTTCGTGAGGCTGTGAGTTGAAATGCCTGTTACCATGAGCCACAGTATGAACAAACAGTCAGCCTCTTCGTGAGGCTGTGAGTTGAAATATGGACATTGTTACGGACGGAGACGGAACACCAGTCAGCCTCTTCGTGAGGCTGTGAGTTGAAATATAAACTCTCGTCCCCGGGATACAAGATATTTTAGTCAGCCTCTTCGTGAGGCTGTGAGTTGAAATACAAATGCCCTGCGTCCTCTCAGAAAAATGCTTCGTCAGCCTCTTCGTGAGGCTGTAAGTTGAAATTTTTGTAAAAAATGCAATCGAATTTACTTTTTTGCCAGCTTCTTCATAAGGTTGTGAGCTGGAAGGAAACAAAGATAATGCAGTTATAGGTTTTATGACTGATATTGGAGTTTAGATGAGTCCTGATTTAGATGTTCTATTGTGTAGATGCAAACAACTTTTTATTCTTTGAGTACTGATGCTTAAATATTATAGAACTCGAAATAATACCTACATCAATCAGGATTCCTGTATTACAATTGTTTCTCGTTTATGCAAAGAAAGTTAAGGTTGTCAGCGATAGCTCGCTGGATTTTCCAGAGAAGCTTACGAAAGAGAAAGATATAGAAGGTGTTTCTTTTATAGTATTGGTTATGGATATGATTAGGCGGAAGCAGTGAAGTTTCGTGAGATGTTGAAAGAACGCTTGGAAATCGAAGAAATCAGAATCTATCAGATTGGAGCAACGATTGAAGTTCACATGGGTATGCATGCAATTGGAATTATAAAGTATACGGAATAAATAATAAGGAGAAATCTTGAGTTTGTTTTGTTTGGTGAAATAGTAAGTTTCCTGAATGTATTACAATAAAAAGTAATATGTTCAGAGGACTTTTAAAATCTCGGGACATCAGGAAAGATTTATGGTATTATCATGGTAAATTAGTAAAATTAAAACGGTGTATCAACAGATTGATCTCAAAATGAGTTGTTGGTACATTGATAACGGATATGGAGGTACAGATTTTATGAAGTTTCGCCCATGTATTGATATACATAATGGAAAAGTAAAGCAGATTGTAGGCGGGAGCCTTACGGATGTACAGGATCAGGCAAGTGAGAATTTTGTATCTGAACAGGATGCATCTTTCTATGCAGAATTATATAAAAAGGCAGGGATAAAAGGAGGGCATGTAATTCTGCTAAATGGTCATGATTCCCCATACTATGAATCAACAAAAGAACAGGCACTTCTTGCATTACATACTTATCCGGGAGGATTACAGATTGGCGGAGGAGTGAACCCGGAAAATGCAGAGGAATATCTTAATGCAGGTGCCAGTCATGTGATTGTTACATCCTATGTATTTAAAGATGGAAGGATTTCCTGGGAAAATCTGAACAGGATGAAAGAGACTGTGGGAAAAGAAAAACTGGTTCTTGACCTGAGCTGCCGCAGAAAAGATGGAAAATACTATATTGTGACAGACCGCTGGCAGAAATTTACAGATGTCACTATGACACTGGATATTATGAAAGAACTGGGAAGTTACTGCGATGAGTTTCTGGTCCATGCAGTAGATGTGGAGGGAAAGGCACGCGGAGTTGAAACAGAACTTGCATCTCTGCTGGGGGAGTATAAAGGAAATCCGGTTACTTATGCAGGTGGAGTTGGCTCCATGAAGGATATTGAGGATCTGCGAAAATATGGAAAAGACAGACTGGATCTCACAGTAGGCAGTGCATTGGATCTTTTTGGCGGAAATATTTCATTCTCAGAACTGATTAAACTTTAACTAATTTTTATAGTAATCTCAGGAATCACAGTGAAAATGTACAGAACAATTACAGAATTTTTGCTATTTCCCCATAATGACAAAGGAACTTTAAAGTTATTTCTGAAGTAAACAGAAAAAATGTGAAATTTTAATAAAATAGTGTTAAAATTCAAAAATG
>OLON01001731.1_pt1 | contig 12163 bp, 8 predicted proteins | sample 1672691 | NCBI WGS metagenome assembly OLON01 (sample SAMEA3136714, study PRJEB25190) | human gut metagenome | biome: human gut; feature: human-associated habitat; material: faeces | place: Austria | collected 2013
ACCTTCGCAGTTACCTCCACCCAGCTTCCTTCCTTGATATGAGGAGCATAATCACTTCTGCAGATATATCCTAGGAAAGTGGTATCATCCGCACAGCAGGTCATGGCCATACGGCCCGGCACAAAGTAACCGGAGGACAGTTCACGGCTCTTTAAGGTCATCCCTTTAAAGTGCATGGTCTTGCCTTCGTATTTTTCCGGATGTTCCATTACATCTACGTAGAAAATACCATAATCTTCATCTTCGATTTTTACAACATCTGCATCCAGGTCATACGGCATATTGCCGTCAAAAATATCGTTGATCTCGCCCTCACTGTTCTCAAAGATGATCTGTGCCGACGGGTTGACGATCTTTATACTGCGGCGGAAGTTCGCCAATGGCTGGGATACATCCGCACGGTTAAAGATGATCAGCTCCGCATTGCGGATCATCTCCACAAACAGGGACTTCATATTGTTCATATACACCTGGAAGGTGCTGGCGTCCACCGTAACGATATGCTGGATGATGCCCCAGCCCTCCGGCAGCTCCATCTGTTCCAGCTTGGCCACGGACCAGAGCGGATTGTACTCTAACATCACGCGGTCCGGATGGTATTTGGCATCAAAGGAATCCAGCTTTTCTTTTGTAAAATCTTCCGGTTTTTCGATAATTTCTACATAGGTATTGTATTTCTTTTGCAGCTCCTCGGCATCGAACTCTACCTCACCCTCTTCGCAGAGCACCAGAAGGGATGGCTCTTCGATCTGGAAATAATCCTGCCGCAGGGTAAAATCGAGAAATGTGGACTTACCACTCTCGAGGAATCCGGTCACCAGATAAATGGCAACTCTGACATCCATTTCTATCATATATTATTCTCCTCGCTATTTTCATGCCTTATAAGCCAAACAACTCAACCAGCTTGTCTTCTTTCAGCTTGGAACCGATCACGCAGATACGGCCGGTAAATTCCGGAGCACCTGTACGGATCTCGCTCTCTTCCGGAACCATGTCAAAGTAATGCCATGTTCCCTCTGCATCCGGCAGCATACCTTTGGCACGAAGAACGATACCGTATTCATCACCGTCTTTGGACAGTTCACTCAGAATGTGCTCCAGCTCTTCACGGCTGTATTTTCTTGCCGTCTCTTTGCCCCAGCTGGTGAAGACTTCATCTGCATGATGGTGGTGATGATGGTCATGATCATGACAGCCACAGGTACAGTTTTCGTCATGCTCGTGGTGATGTCCATGGTCATGATGATGTTCGTGATCATGGCAGCCACACTCGTCGTCATGGTCATGATGGTGATGCTCGTGGTCATGGCAGCCGCACTCGTCGTCATGGTCATGATGGTGGTGCTCATGGTCATGGCAGCCGCACTCGTCATCATGATCATGGTGATGCTCATGCTCTTCTTCCAGAAGCTCTTTGGCCAGATCGGCTTTTTCATTTTCCATAACAGCCTTGACCTGGGCAGGCTCCAGCTGCTCTACCGGTGTGGTGATGATGTTTGCCTTATCATTTAAGCCACGGATCAGTTCAACAGACTCGGCTATCTTCTTCTCATCCGCCAAATCGGTACGGCTTAAAACGATCGTACCGGCATATTCGATCTGGTTTGAGAAAAATTCTCCGAAGTTACGCAGATACATTTTACATTTTTTCACATCAGCTACCGTTGTATAGCTGTTTAACCGGATCTCACATTTGTCTTTTACGGCCTCTACTGCCTTGATGACATCCGACAGCTTGCCAACACCGGACGGCTCGATGATAATACGATCCGGATGGTATTTCTCTACAACCTCCACAAGGGCTGTACCGAAATCACCGACCAGAGAACAGCAGATACAGCCGGAATTCATCTCCCGAATCTCGATACCAGCATCTTTTAAGAAGCCACCATCGATACCGATCTCACCAAATTCGTTCTCGATCAGAACGACCTGCTCACCCTGATAGGCACCTTTTAACAGTTTTTTGATCAGTGTTGTCTTGCCGGCTCCGAGGAAACCGGAAATAATATCTATCTTTGTCATTTTATATCATCCTTTCTTCATTTATAAATTTCCACCCTTTGACAGATTATTTTAAGTCTGAATGCAGGAATTGTCAAGGTGTGTCACACGCCTGTCTGCTCACATCCGGCTTTTCTCAAGACAGGTTTGACATTTCACAGAGTTTCTGATAAATACCACCTTTTGCAAGCAATTCTGCATGGGTACCGCTCTCCTCAATGCCATTTTCTGTCAGTACCAGAATACGCTGGGCATTACGGATGGTGGACAGACGATGGGCAATGAGGAAGGAGGTTCTTCCTTTCAGAAGCTTGTCTGTAGCCTGCTGGATCAGCTGCTCGGTTTTGGTGTCAATGGAGGAGGTTGCCTCATCCAGAACGAAGATGGCGGGGTCCGCAAGAACTGCCCTGGCAAAAGAAAGGAGCTGCTTCTCTCCTGTGGAAAGACGGTCGCCGCCCTCTCCTACATCGCTGTCATAGCCCTTATCCAGTTTCTCGGCAACCTCATCCGCATGTACTGCCCGGGCAGCTGCCTTCACCTCTTCGTCTGTGGCATCCAGTCTTCCATAGCGGATGTTCTCCATTACCGTGCCGGAAAACAGGTGAGGATTCTGAAGCACATAGCCAATATTACTGTGCAGCCACAGCTGGCTTCTCTCCCGGTAATCCCTGCCGTCGATCAGGATTCTGCCTTTCGTCGGCTCGAAGAAACGGCAGACCAGATTGACCAGCGTACTTTTGCCAGCACCGGTCTCTCCTACGATTGCCACGTTGGTGCCAGCCGGGATTTTCAGGTTGAAGTCGGTTAATACCTCTTCTTTTCCGTCTGGATACTGGAAGGAAACGTGCTCAAACTCAATGTCACCTTTAATAGGCTCCCAGTTCTCCTTGTGGGGATCAAAGAAATCACCGTATTTCTCCAGCACTTCCGGGGAATCTACCACCTGGGGCTTCTCTTCCAGAAGGGAGGTCACCCTCTCAATATTTGCCTGCGCGGAAATGCACTGGGACAAAATTCCGGCAAGTCTCTGGATTGGCTCGAAGATTCCTACTGCATAAGCAGTAAAGGCAGCAAGGGTTCCCAGATCCAGCCGTCCGTCAAGTACCATAATTCCGCCGCGGTCCAGCACAAGGGCAGTAGCCAAAAAACCGAAAAACGCTACCATAGGAATGTAAATGGCGTTCAGTCTTGCTGCTTTGATGGAGGCACTTCGCATTTCCTCTGTTACTGCGGAAAATTCGCCGAAATTTTTCTCCTCCACCACCAGGGACTTCACCGTTTTTGCGCCCATAATCCCCTCGTTGTAGCCGCTTGTGATCTTGGAATTGATCTTGCGTACCTGACGGTTCCAGGTAAGGATCCGGTTCTGGAAGTACCAGGTGAGCACGGCAATAGCCGGTACGATCATCATGATCACCAGTGCCAGCTTCCAGTTCAGGAAAAGCATTGCCACAAGCACGCCAACCACATAGGAAATGGCCCAGAGCATGTCGATCACATCCCAGGCGATCAGCTCGGTGATCCTTGCCACATCGTTCATCACCCTGGAGAGAATATATCCTACCGGAGTGGCGTTGTAATAGGAAAAGGACAGCTTCTGAAGGTGGACAAACAGGGCGCGCTTCATATCGCGGCCTGTTTCCACATCAATTTTCATGCATCCTCTGGTAAAGCAGATTACCGTACACATCTGGAACACGATCACGGCAATATACAAAAGGATAAATCCACCAAGGCCTGACAGGGTATTCTTCTCAATAAAGGAATCAATGGCATGGCGCTGGAACAAAGGCATAATAATGTCCACAACTGAACAAAGCAGATTCATCAGCACAACCATGATCAATGTATTTTTTCTTGGTGCAAGAAAGGGAAATATTTTTTTCCAGATGGAAAGGTCTATGGATTTGGTATATTCTTTTTCTTCTATTCGCATACTGCACCTCCTTCCATGAGACGAATGTCACTGTTCATCTGTATCTCATAAATATCTTTGTATGGTCCCTCCTGCTGGATCAGCTGGTCGTGAGTTCCCATCTGCTGGATTTCCCCTTTGTCCATGACAATAATGCAGTCTGCCTGCATAAGGGAAGTGATTCTGTGGGAAATCATAATGACCGTGGCTTTCTCCATCTCTTTTTTCAGTTCTTTGCGGATCTTGTTGTCTGTCTCGGTATCTACTGCGGAAAGGGAATCGTCAAATACCAGCACCGGAGCCTGTTTCATCAGCATTCTGGCAATGGCAACACGCTGCTTCTGGCCGCCGGATAAGGTAACGCCGCGCTCTCCCACAATGGTGTCGTATCCGTCGGTAAAATGCAGGATGGACTCGTCCACACAGGCAATTTCCGCTGCATGGCGGATTTCCTCATCCAGAAGCTGCTCCTTTGTGATGCCGATGTTTTCCCGGATGGTCCGGGAGAAAAGGAAGGGTTCCTGAAGGACCATTCCGATGTTCTGGCGCAGATACTGGCGGTCGATGTCACGGATGTCCGTGCCGCCGATGGTGATGCTTCCGCATCCCTCTGGCAGATCGTACAGGCGGTTCAGAAGATGGACCATGGTGGATTTGCCGCTGCCTGTGGTGCCAAGGATGGCGAAGGTGCTGCCTGCTGGGATGGTGAAGTTGATGTTTTTCAAAATCGGGTGATCCAGGGAATAAGCGAAGGACACATTGCGGAAACAGATGTCTCCGGTCAGCGCTGGCTTGTTATTGGCATCTGTCGCATCCTCTTCCTCTGCTTCCAGAATATAAGCCACACGCTCCATGGAAACGCCTGCCTTACTCATATCGGAGATGATTCTGCCCAGGCTTCGCACCGGCCAGGTGAGGGAGGCGTTGTAGGAAAGAAAAGCAATAAATTCGCCAAGGGTGATCCTTCCTTCCACAGCGAACACCACGCCCAGAACCATAACCGTCAATACCTGCAGGTTGGTGATCAGATCGCCAGATGCCCAGAACACACTCATCAGCTTCCCCAGGTAAACCCAGAGGTCTGAGTAGGCGTTGTTTTTCTGGTCAAAGCGGTCGATCTCGTATTTCTCACGTCCAAAGGCACGGACCACCCGCACTCCTGTCAGGTTCTCCTGCACGGTGCTGGAAAGGGCGCCTTCCGCCTCGTCGGCATCCTGGAACCGCTTCCCGATCCGGGAATGAAAGAATGCGGAATAGCCGATGATCACCGGGAAAAAAGCTGCCGCCGCCAGGGTGATGGGCACATTCATGGAAAACATGATTCCCAGATACAAAATGATCAGAAAACAGATTCGGAACACCTCTGGAAGCTGCCGGCACACAAAGTTGCGGATGACTTCCACGTCTGAGGTACACCTCTGGATGATTTCTCCGGTCTGATGCTGTACATGCCAGGAAAATGGCAGATACTGGGTATGATGATACAAGGTATCACGGATGGATTTCAAAAAATTCTCGGAGCCTTTTGCCAGGCACATTTTACTCAGGTAATTAAAAATCCCCGACAAAACAGCTGCGGCTACCACCAGAATGGCGGCCAGTAACAAGGCCTGCCGCACGTTCAGACCATCCGGGATTCCATCCAGCACCAGAATATGGTCTGCCGTGTATTTCACGATTTGCGGGATCAGTGCGTTGCATGCTGTAAACAGCACGGAAAACACTAAGGTTCCCACTAAAAACCGGATATTTCCTTTCAGGAAACGGAAAATGATCCGGAATTTGTCAGTTTTTCTTTTTGATTTCATACTTTCCCCCTGTTTTGGTTTTACTTCCTGCTTTTCTTTTGCTCTTCTGGTCCAGACAAAAGCACTTCGCGTAAGCTCCCCTAAATAACGCATTGTGCTTTATGGGAACTGCGCCATATGCATTTGTCAAAATTGACAGTAAAAAAAGGACACCCCTCTGAATCAAGGGATGTCCTGTATACGCAAAAGTCACTGCAATATTCGCTCTGTGTGAATCCGTCCAATTCTTAGGATGCTTTTATCTAAGAAAAAGCCCTTCTCACATCGCTTCGCAGTCCATAAAAGCAGGCAGCTGGATATTCCTTAATCTCAGGTTTTCATGTAAATGATTGTTTCTTATTCCTGTGATATTCATATTACTGCCTCCTTTCCTTTCTTTTCATCACATGTGCTTTTAACTATATAGCACACAGATGTTTGTGTCAAGCTCTTTTTATCGTTTTAGTTGATCATCTGGCTGTACTGCTCTGCGATAGGGCCAATATCGCCGTATGCAAGCAGCTGGCCTTTTTCCAGGATCATGGCTTTGTTGCAAAGACGCATAACCTGCTCCAGGGAATGGGATACGAAAAGCACGGTGACACCGGAGTCGAACATGCTCATGATCTTCTTCTCGCTTTTCTTACGGAACTTGGCATCTCCGACGGAAAGCACCTCGTCCAGGATCAGAATCTGGGGCTCCACAACTGTGGCGATGGAAAATCCAAGCCTTGATTTCATACCGGATGAATAATTTTTCACCGGAACATCCATAAATTTCTGAAGCTCGGAAAATTTCACAATCTCCTCGTATTTGCTGTCAATAAAATCCTTGGTATAGCCAAGCATGGAACCGTAAAGATAAATGTTCTCGGTTCCGGTGTACTGGGGCTCAAAGCCTGCGCCAAGTTCCAGAAGAGGAACCATTTTGCCGTGCTTTTTCACGCTTCCTGTGGTGGGCTTGAATACGCCGGAGATTACCTTAAGAAGGGTACTTTTTCCAGCTCCATTAAGGCCCAGGATTCCCACACGGTCTCCTTTTTCCACGCTGAAATTAATGTCTCTGAGAGCCCAGAACTCATTGTACTGGAGTTCACCTTTGATGGCTTTAAAAATGTAGTCCTTTAAGCTGTCAACCTTCTCGCGGCTCAGGTTGAATTTCATACTTACATCATTTACTTCTATGGCATTCTGGCTCATATTTTCTCCTTAAATATAAAGAATAAACTGATCCTGCTTTTTTCGGAAGCAGATTACGCCCACAATGGTGATCATAACGCTGAATCCCACTGCATATAATACATATGGCGGATACATAGGCTTTCCGAAAATTGCGGAACGGAAAATCTGGATGATGCAGTACAGCGGGTTGAATTTCAGGATCCATGCCCAGCCGCTCTTAAGGAGCTTGCTTGGATAGTAGAAAATCGCGCAGGTGTACATGATCATCATCAGGGCTACGGACCACAGATATTCAATATCCCGGAAAAATACGCCGATGGTTGCAAGAAGCATTCCGCTTCCATAAGAGAAAAGCAGGATAATAAGCAGCGGCACCGGAGCCTGAAGCAGATAAATGGTAGGCTTCACTCCAAGGATCACGCTTACGATTGCAAGCACCAAAAGGGAGATCAGGAAAATTACATAGTTATAAGCAACGGCTGAAAGGGGGTATAAATACTTGGGTACATATACCTTCTTGATCATGCCGGAGTTGGCACGGATGGATTTCAGCGCTGCTTTGGTGGCCTGTGAATAAAAGCTGTACAGAAGACGTCCTGTCAGAATGTATACAGGGAAGGTTCTGTCTTTGTTTCCATAGAGAGTTCCGAATACGATGGTCAGTACGATCATGGAAAGCAAAGGCTCCAGCATTGACCATACAATACCGAGATAGGAACGGCGGTATTTCAGCTTGATTCCTTTTTTTACCAGCTCGCTTAACAGGAACTGGTATTGTCTGAAATTGTCAATGTATTTCTTCATATTCACTCCATTGTATAAATAGATTGGCTTTCCCGGAGATTGTGTCTCCGAAAAAACTAAGCTGTATTTTAGCACACTCTACCATGGGTTGCAATATTAACCTCGGTTCCGGCTGGCTTCTACGGCCATCTGATAGGCTTCGGCGTAGGAGATTCCGGTTTTGCGGCAGATTTTGGCAAGGCTTTCGTATTCCGGGTAGCACTTCTGGGCGCCTTCCGGGCCGCAGATTTTTACTTCCACTTCGCCGAAGGGGATCATGACTTTTTCTTTGCGTCTTGGTAAAATGGTACGCTCCATTCTTGCCTTGCGGATGCCGATGCTGGTGGTCTCTGCGAAAATCAGGGCTTCCATGCCGGGGACATCTTCTTCCTTGCAGATTACGGTGAGCAGCCATGCTGGGCGATTTTTCTTCATATATACAGGGGTGTAGTGGACGTCTCTTGCGCCTGCTTCAAAAAGGCGCTCCATTACGAAGCCAAGGACTTCACCGCTGCAATCGTCGATGTTGGTTTCCAGTTTGTAGATAACGTCTTTGTCATCGCTGGATTGGTCGGAGTCTGTGTTTCGAATCAGCATGGCGCGGAGGATTCCCGGGCATTCGTAGGTTCGTTTGCCGGCTCCGATGCCGATTTTTTCAATTTCGAAATTCTCCGGAAGTGTTTTGCCGGTGCGCACTGCGGCTACGATTGCGGCGCCTGTTGGGGTGACAAGCTCGCCTTTTACCTGGGTAATCTTAAGGTCCAGGCCGCACTGCTGTACAATGTTGGTGACGGCAGGAACGGGAACCGGAAGGATGCCGTGCTGGCAGCGGATGGTGCCGATTCCTTCATATAATACAGGGATGATCACGTCTGTGATTCCAAGGTTGTCCAGGCAGACTGCCACGGATAAAATATCTACAATGGAGTCTACGGCGCCAACTTCGTGGAAATGAACTTCCTCTGCGGGCACGTTGTGGGCTTTGGCTTCCGCCTGGGCAAGTATTTCGAAAATGTCCAGGGAGATTTTTCTCGCGTTTTCGGTCATGTCGGCGGCAGCAATAATCTGGCGGATTTCTTTCATGCCGCGGTGCTGGTGATGGTGGTGGTGATCATGGGTATGCTCACCATCATGGCTGTGTGTGTGCTCATGCGCATGGTCTTCCTGATTATGAGAATGTTCATGTTCGTTATCGTGAGTATGGACATGCTCATGATTAGGTTCCTCTTCATGGCTGTGTGTGTGTCCATGTGAATGTTCTTCTTCGTGACTATGAGAGTGCTGGTGAGCGTGTACATGCTCATGGCTATGCTCTTCTTCATGACTATGCGCATGCACTTCCATCTTACTCAGCTGTGCTGCCTCTGCAGGATGCTCATGTCCATGTAAATACTCCATATCATGATCATGTCCGTCGATCTCGGCGTCCAGGATTACGTCGAAGTCACATGCGTCAATTCCGGATTTCTTTACACGGCTGATTTTGGTCTCGAAGCCCTGCACGGGCAGGCTTGCAAGTACTTTTCCCAGTACTTCCTGATCTGCGCCCAAGTCCAAAAGGGCTGCTACTGTCATATCCCCGCTGATTCCGGAATAGCATTCCAAATATAATGTTTTTCCCATTTTGTCTCCTTATTTTCCCAGTGCCAGACGGTTGATCTGTGTAGCCAGATAGCCGGCACCGTATCCATTGTCGATGTTGACGGTTGCAATTCCGTTTGCGCAGGAATTGATCATAGTGAGAAGGGCAGACAGTCCGTGGAAATTGGCGCCGTATCCCACAGAGGTAGGCACTGCAATCACCGGACGGCTTACCAGTCCGCCCATGACGCTTGCCAGGGCGCCCTCCATGCCTGCCACTGCTACCACGCAGTTGGCTTCCTGGATTACCTCAAGTCTGGAAAACAGACGGTGCATTCCGCTGACTCCCACATCATAAATCCGCTCCACATGGGTACCAAAATACTCTGCTGTCTGGGCAGCTTCCTCCGCAACGGGAATATCTGCGGTGCCAGCTGTGCACACAGCGATTTTGCCCTCGTGAACCTTATCCAGCTTCTCTATTTTCAGAATCCGGGAAAGGGGATCGTACTGAACCTGGGGGAATTTTTCCCGCACAAGCTCATACTGCGACTGGGATGCTCTGGTTCCCAGCACTTCGCCCTCCTCATGGTACAATCTTTCAAAAATTTTCAGCAGATGCTCATCTGCCTTATTGCTGCAATAGATTACCTCCGCAAAACCGGTACGGGCTTTCCTGCCTGTATCCAGTTTGGCATAATCCATTTCTTTATATCCATCCTGTCGGATCATCGTCCCTGCTGCGTCCGGGGAAAGGGTTCCCTGCTGCACCTGGGTCAGTATCTCTTTCAGTGTCATCTGTCACTTCACTCCTTATCTGCTGCCTGTATCGCGGTGCGCCCTTTCCTTGCGGAAGGCATTTTACCGCCACTTAATTGAACAGCAATTCAATTATACCGTTTTCTTTCCCTATATTCAACCGAAAAAAGTCCCGCCTCATCTTAGAAGCAGGACTTATTTTTCCTATGTATGTTTTATTTTGCTTTCGCTGCTTTCTTATCTCCAAGGAAGCCGATGGAGGTTACGCAGATCAGCTTATCGAAGATCATGAACATAGCCGGCAGAATGAACAGTACGACTACCATACTGATGATGGCACCACGTGCAAGCAGTGTACAGATAGAACCGATCATCTCAACCTGTGAATAACAGGAAACACCGAAGGTTGCTGCGAAGAAGCTAAGACCACTGCTGATGATGGACGGCATGCTGGTCTTATGGGCAATGCTGATGGCTTCCTTCTTATCCTTACCATGCTGTCTCTCTCTCTGATAACGGGTGGTCATCAGAATCGCATAGTCAACTGTGGCTCCTAACTGGATGGCACCGATGACAATACTTGCAACAAACGGAAGACTGATTCCCTGATAGAACGGAATCGCCATGTTTACAAAAATCGCAAATTCAATAACCGCAACCAGAATAATAGGCAGGGAAATTGATTTGAAAATGATCAGGATGATCAGGAAAATAGCACCGATGGAAATAACATTTACACGTACCAGGTCGGCATCTGTCGTATCCTGAAGGTCCTTCATAAGCGGTGCCTCGCCGATTACCATTGCTGTATCATCATATTTCTTAACGATTTCATTGATCTTGGCAAGCTGGGCATTTACCTCATCTGTTGCAGATTCATACTCGGAGCAGACAAATGCAAGCTCATACTGGTCACCCTTAAAAATCTTCTTCAGATCACTTGGTATCATGGATTCCGGAACAGTTGAGCCGATCAGGGAATTCATACCCAGACTCCACTTTACACCCTCAACCTCATCGATTTCGCTTAGCATCTTCTGCTTCTGCTTGGGATCCATGTCATTATCCATCATAACCATATGGATATTTCCTACTGCAAATGTTTTCTCCAGCTCATTGTTTGCAATGTTGCAGTCCAGGGTAGCCGGAAGGGATTCTGCAATGTTGTAATAAATCTGTGTATGATTGTTTCCGTAAATAGCCGGGAACAAAAGAACCAGGAAAATAACAACCCATGCCTTATAATGCTTTGTAATAAAAGCAGATGGCTTATCCATTCTGGAAAACAGAAGCTTATGCTGTGTCTTCTCAATTGGTTTGTCAAAGAACAGAACCAGTGCAGGGAGAATGGTTACGCAGCAGACAACACCAATGACAACGCCTTTTGCCATAACAATACCAAGGTCACGTCCAAGGGCAAAGGTCATAACACAAAGTGCAACAAAGCCGGCAACCGTTGTAACGGAGCTTCCTGCTACAGACTTGAAGGTATTTGCAATGGCATGACCCATGGCCCGGTCTTTCTCACCGGGGAAACGCTTCTTATTCTCTTCATAGCTGTTGAGAAGGAAAATGGAATAGTCCATTGTTACACCAAGCTGAAGGACTGCAGTAAGTGCCTGCGTAATATAGGAGGTCTCTCCCAATATAATATTGCTGCCCAGGTTATAGAGGATTGCCAGTCCGATACTAAGCAAGAACAGGAAGGGAACAACGAAGGATCCGCTTGTCAGCTCCAGAACGATCAGGCTGAGCACAGCTGCGATCACAACGTAAATCGGCAGCTCCTGCATGGCAATATTCTTAATATCCGTAACAACACCTGTCATACCACTAAGGAAGCACTGCTCATTGGCAATCTTACGAAGCTCTGTAATGGCTTCCATGGAATCATCGGAGGATGTGGTATTATCAAACAGTACCAGCATCATGGTGGCGTCGCCATTGATAAATACCTTTCTGTATTTCTCAGGAATCATTTCCACAGGAAGGGTGATATCTGCCACATCATCATACCAGAGAACATCCTTAACATGCTCTACCTGGCTGAACTCATCCTCCAGCTTCTGGACATCCTTCATTTCCATATTTTCCACGATTACCATGGAAAAGGCGCCCATTCCAAACTCATCCACCAGAATATCCTGAC
>OLON01001733.1_pt1 | contig 12155 bp, 7 predicted proteins | sample 1672691 | NCBI WGS metagenome assembly OLON01 (sample SAMEA3136714, study PRJEB25190) | human gut metagenome | biome: human gut; feature: human-associated habitat; material: faeces | place: Austria | collected 2013
GGACAAACCAAGTACATTTTGGTTTTGTCTGACCGCACCGCCGACAGGCAGGTGAACCAAGCACTTTCGGATGCCGTTGCCGCCGCCGAAAACGCCAACCGCGCCAAGAGCACCTTCCTTTCCAATATGTCCCACGACATCCGCACCCCGATGAATGCAATCATCGGCTTTACCACGCTGGCGGTCAGCCATCTGGACGACAGGGACCGCGTGATGTTTTTCTGAATTAACAAAATTGACATAGTACGGTGTACTATGTCTTTTTTGCTTTGTTTTTCTGAATTAACAATCTTAACTATTGAAATGTTCTGTGTTATTGGCTATAATAATTATGAAATAATAAACTTTACAAAGTCCAAGGTGAAGCCTATGAGCATGTACCATGTTACTGAGCAACGAAAAATAAAAGAAGGGCGCGGCACAGGTACGGGTGCCAATTATAAACCTTGGATTTATGTCAGAGAATTAAAAAGCAACGGAACTTCATCGGAACCAATTGATTGGACTAATGGAAGAACATGCCAATTACTATCACAAGGAGAAAAATATCTCTGGTATTATTTAAGATGGAATGATTCTGTCAAAAATATTTATGAACAGTATCCGATGAATTTAGATGCCACAAACAGTATCGCTTTGAATTCTGGAATTAAACCCATGTTCAATGGAAGAAGGCACATGACTTCGGATTTTTATGTTGAATACCAAGACGGTCATTTCGAGGTGTTTTCTATAAAAGACTCTCGTCGTGTTTTAGAAGATGAGCGAACCGTTGAACTTCAGTTCGTGGAAATGCAATATTGGGAACAGTTAGGTATCCCTTGGCATTTGACTTATAAAGAAGATTTTAATCAAATATATGTTCAAAATATAGAAATAGTAACTTCATTTTATGATATTCACAGTGTTTATGATGTGCTTTCGTGTGTTAAGCATCTGATAGCACATAAAATTATTGTAGTACCTATGTATGATAAGTTGCTTGATATCTGTGATATTTATAAAAATAATAAGGAGCTTATAGATGAATACTATTGTCATACATGTCGGGGATATATTGAATGACAAAGAAAACAAAATTGAATATAGTATTATTTTTGTAAACCCTAATGATGACTTACTTATTGTATGCAAGAGAAACACAACTAAATTGTGCGTATCAGCATTGGTATTGAGTATTATATATAAAAATATTGTAAGCGGTACATTTAATGTCGTGGAGAAAGAAACTGTTGTTTATGATGAAGATAATATGTCTGACGCAACAATAGAAGCGAATGAAAAGCGCTCAGCTATTATTAAAGACTTTGCTGACAAGTATGGTCCAGATTACTCAACATTTCTTAAAAAGAATTATGATTTATATATCAGATATGATTTGCCACAAAAATATGGGGTATCGCATGTCACTGTATATAATTTAATAAGAAAATACTTGCAATCTGGATGCGATGTTAATTCTGTTTATGACAGAAGAACTTTGGGTGCAAATAGTAAAGTTAAAACCAATTATAAGACGAAAATTGGCAAAAAACCAGATTTGGGTACGCAAGGTATCATAATCACCGATGATATTAAAGCTATTTTCGACAAAGTTCTTGCCTATTATGCATCCGGCAGAAGTAAGAGTTATAAATTTGTATATAACTTGATGATTGCTGAATACTTTAGCGACCAAAAGGAAATAGACGGCGGCGTTCAGTATGTGCCATTTCCAATCAGCGAAAGACCAACTTATGAGCAGTTCTATTATTATGCAAAAAAGAAGTTCTCGGCAGAAGAAATCGGCGTTATTAAAACTTCTCGTATGGAGTATAGGAATAACATGCGGCTTATACGGTCTGATGTTCAAAAAGCTGCAATCGCTCCAGCGTATATAACAGAAATGGATGAGTTAGAGTCTGACTTGGAGCTTGTGGATTCTCAAACAAGAACAATGAACATTGGTAGAGCCATTGTTTATTGTCTGATTGATGTTTGCACAAGATTGATTATGGCTGTATCTGTGAGTTTAGAGAATAATAGTGTCAGGGGCTTTACTAACTGTTTCATGTTTCTCGCGGATGATAAGCGTAAAATTGCCAATCGATATGGACTTGATTTCGATGACACAATGTGGCCTTCTGGTTACTTACCCAAAATCATCAGGACGGACCGTGGTTCTGAATATATGAGTGGGGAAGTCGGAAGAATTTGCAATGAACTGGGTATTACCCTTGAACCTGTTCCTGCTGGGACAGGTTCATTAAAAGGCGTTGTAGAACAGAGTTTCCATCAATTACACTGCTCTATAAATCCTTTAACTGAAAGACGTGGCCTTATCACCAAAAGGAACGACTCCAACCACCATAAGCAGGCAAAACTCACAATTACAGAATTCACGAAAATAGTATTAAATTGTGCTCTGGCACACAATACAAGCACTATTGAAAAGTTCAAATTATCCGCAAGGCAAACTAAAGACGGCGTTTACCCAATTCCAATTGTATTATGGCAAGATGGCTGCAATCACGGCTTAGAGCCGAAGAGAATTATCAATAAGGAACAGTTCGCATGGACCTTGATGACAAAAGAATCCGGTAAAATTTCAAGAAATGGGCTTACCGTAAACGGAATCAATTATTTACCTGTCAATGATGCAGATTTGGAAAATCATATGGCAAAGGCAGGCAATAAAAGTGTACCGTTTGAATGTCGTATGGATAGGCGAATCGTAGACAGAGTTTACTATTTGAAAGACAATAAACTTCGATATTGCGAACTCAACGCTGAATCTACTGACAACGCAGAATTCAAAGGCTTAATGTTTGAGGATGCTATGGCATTGAAAAAAGCAAGACGGTTATTGATTGCTAAAAGTAAGCGCGAAACAGATGACACAAATGTTTTTACCGTAATGACCAATAAACAGACAGTCGAAAATGCCGTCCGCGAAACGAATACAGCTTTAAAAAATGCTTCCAATACAGGCAGTCCGAAGAAAGAAGTAGATACAACAAATATCAAGAAGAATAGAGCTGCAGAACGCAGAACTGTTATGGAGGAGCATTATATTGGTAACAGGTTACTGGGCGACAATCAAAGTGGTGCATTTACATCCACAAAAAGCTCCGATACAAACTACACTTCACCTGACATAAGTGACGATTTTGATGCTTTCTTTAGTGATGATGAAACTGATTGGAGCAAGGCAATTAAAGACGAACGGAAAGGGGAATAATATATGTCTGTACTTATATGGGATTATGAATATGCAGACCTTCAAGATGGCGAAGGCCAATATGATAATATCAATCTTCATAATGTGAATTCTGTAAAAGCTGTATATATTCCTGCCGAGTTTGAAATGGACAAAGGCAATCCATTTATAGAAGCCCTTCCTTTACCGCGTGAGGGAGTTGACGTAAGGCGCTCATATAACAAGCAGATAAATGGTTATGATGCAGATAAAGTCTCTGATATGAGCGACTATCAGCGTATAAGAGCCATTTCGCAGCTCCGTGAACTCCGTTTTCCTTTACCATTCGACGAAAGATTGGAAACGACCATTTACAACACATTAGTAACATCATACAGAAATCGAAAACTTCGTGGCAACATTGACGCTCCAATTTCATATGATGCTGGCGATGAAAAACAGGAAACCGTTGGATTACTTAAAGGCCGTAAAGATGGTGCTGCAAATGCAGGATTTAGCCTTATCGGTTATTCTGGTTGCGGGAAAAGCACGGCTCTGGGGTTTGCTTTTGACCATATTCCACAAGTAATCTATCATAATGTCAACGGTTATCGTATTCCTCAGATTGTATACCTTAATGTATCCTGTTTTCATAATAACAATATGTCTGCTCTTTATATTGGCATTGGAGCAGCTATTGATGACGCTCTCGAAAACAGTAATCCTGTCTATGCGAACATTGTAAAAAAAGAACGTACTGTTGGCGAAAAAGAAGCAAAAGTTAATGAGCTAGTTGAGAAATTTAATATCGGACTTATTGTATTCGATGAAATTCAGTTACTGAGTTTTTCTACAAACGATGATGACCGAAATAATTCCTCTCGCTCATCATTTGGCAGCTTAATGACCTTACAGAACAATACAAAAGTTGCTATTGGTATTGTCGGAACAGAAGAAGCCTATACGAAAATGTTTCCCAATTTACAGACCGCACGACGTATAGGCCCTAATATAAATGCTAGTACGTATTGTTCCAGCAAATCTTTTTTCGCTGTACTTGCAAAGGAATTGCTTAAATACCAGTGGTTTGACCATAGAGTAAATTTCGACAAATCTATGCTCCAAACACTATATGATGAAAGTCATGGTATCATAGACCAAATGGTAGGTATTTTTAGTGCTATGCAGTATGAATACTTTTACCAAGACAAAAATGTAACCATTGATTCCGCATACATAAAGAAGATTGCCGCAAGCTACTATCCCGGCCTTTCAAGATTGAATAAAAATCTTGCATCCGCAGATGCCGAACAGAAGCGTAAGGCAATTATTGATAAAGCTGCGTCAAGACAGTCTGAGATTGCTGAAATTGCTTCACAAAAGGCATTCGAAAAAGAAATTCGAAATGCACATCCAGATGCCATTCCACTCGAAACGATTATTAAAAACGTAAATGTGTTGGCGGGATTTCTTATAAATTCAAAGACCTTTACTGAAGATGATATTGTTATGGCATACAATAATATCATGAAAATAAAAGGCGACCATACAGACGAAAAAACACTTACAAATGATGTTTATACTTTACTTACAGAAATAAATTCTGAAGATGCTATTGCAAAAATCATGAAGCAGAAAAGCACTGTTCCTGTCAGTCGCAAAACAGCAAAAGAGTCTATGCAAAAAGCACTTGACGAGCACACTTATATTCCAAAATGAGTGAGGCAATAATATGGATAAAGTACCTTATTATGAACCTGCATATACGGAAGAAACTCACTACTCTCATGTCTGTAGATTGGCAAAATTAAATGGGTTCGACTCAATAAAAGCATTTTCAAATCAGTATCTCAGATTTGGAAATGAAGACAAAAGAACTATTATCCGTAACTCTGCCGGAAATATGGCCCCATTTTTTACATCCACCGATATACCAGAGGATTACTCAGATTATATATTAAATACCACTGCTTATTCATATCAAGCCATGTTTATGGATGATTATAGGCGGTTAAGAATTATAAATAGGCTTTATCAAATTGACACTCGGCTATCTTATAGTGGAACTATGGATAAGAAGAAGCCTTGTTTTTGTATGGACTGTATGAGAGCGCAGAAAATATTCAAACGGTTGCATCAAATTCCGAGTGTAAAATATTGTCCGATTCATAAAAAGCCGTTATTGGAATATATCGGCACAGCGGGCCATGAGTTTGAATTGCTTTCCAATTCCAAGGTGCTAGACCACACACTGGATGCTAATAGTGAAATTCATATTGCAACTTTTATACAGGACACTCTATATGAAACACCCGATATTTCAGTTGTAGATGTCAGAAATATCATTAGGCAACGAATAGAAGAGTTTGGTGGCAAAGAAACCTTTGCCAAATCATTTCACCAATCCCAATTGAGTGGTTATTTTGATGATGAAGATAGTATTATGCGCTTCATTAACGCCAATTTAGGGCAAAGTAAAATTAGTGAGTCAAAAGCAATATCTATACTTGTATTTCTATTTGATACATGCACCGAATTCATAGATTATTATAATGCAAACAAAGCTAAATTTGGCAGCAACGATATCGATGAAAAAGAATTTTGTACTTTTTTAGATGATGAGGGTTATACTTTAGTCTCTGATTTTAGACAAAACTTGGTTACAATTCTGCACAGAGATTGCGGGAATCGTTTTTTATCCACGCCAAAAGCAATGCTTAATGGCTGGGCTTGTCCACATTGTAGTAAAAATATGTCTGACTATGATTTTCAGGCTCGCATTGTTAATTACGCAGGAGCAGGCAATTACACTTTAATACAGCCTGCAAAAAACATGAATGGCAACATGGTATTACACCATAATAGGTGTAATAAAGATATTTCTAAAAAGTATGCTGACTTTCTATTTAGAGGTTACAGATGCCCTTGTGAAAGCAGAATAGCCAAATCAGATGCCGAAAAATCTGTTGCTAATAAAGGCAATTTTGAATTGATTACCTTTAACGGCTCAGCTAAACCGGCAACCATTAAATGTAAGGCTTGTGGAAATACAATTGATTATTTGCAATTCAAAGATATACCAAAGAATATACATTGTAGATACTGTAATCCAATACCTGCCACAGCTAATAAAGAACATATACAAACAAAAAGAGTTACACCTCTAGTTCAACCGAAACCACAAAAACAGCCCATCACAAAAGAAATCATTACACAAAATATACTTGCACTTGTAGGCAATGCATACGAAATATTGAATATCGGGCGCAATAACAAAAATGGTCGTATAGAGTTAACCCTAAAGCACAATTTTTGTGGATGTGAGTGTAAAATTCTATATAAGAATTTTACTAATGGTTCAAGATGCTCCTGTGAAGGATTTGGTATTCAGGCTACCAATGACGAAATCAAAAGATACATTTCCGAATTATCCGGGGGATATTACGTATGTATAGATACCAAGATAAACCGTAAAAAGGTAAACATCAAAAACATTATCACAAACGAGATTGTATCTCTTCCATATAGTCTGATTATACAGGAATTAAAAAGACCAACAGAATCAGTGCTATTACCTTGCAATACAAAACAAACAGGCATTGCACTTCCTCGTTCAGCTCCAACGCTATTTATGGAATACCTTACAAGTACATATGGTAATGACGGAGTATTTTTTAAGCGTGATATTTCTTATGCTGCCACAGACCATTGGATTTCATCAACAATAAATATGTTTTTACAGCAGGGTCTGATTAACAGAATCGGCATGGAAATTTACACTTTTCCAAACATAGAACCTGATTGGAATAAAATAGTGAAGCTGTTCTATATCGGTCAAAACGGTATTAGACATGGCTGTACATATGGCAGAAGCTTTTTAGCAGAATTGGGCATTTCTGTCAAATATCCTGCTAAAAGATTGCACATCCTCAGCAATAGAGAAACTCGTCTTACCTCCATAAAATCAAATGGCAAGAAATCAATAAGAGAAATCGGGAATATATCACTAAATGTAAAACCTGCTCCCTGCAATATCACAAATCAAAATTATAAAATTCTTCAATTAGCAGATTATATGAGCGGATACAATAATCAAAATTATCCGCAGCTTTCAGAAGCAGATAATAAAATACTTGTCAATTACGTTGCAAATGTGCCGAGAGACATCATCAAAAAAACACTAAGTTATTACCCTGAATCTGTACAAGTAAAGGTAATGGCCCTGTTAAACTGATTTTCCAGCAGCTGCTTCAAATGTAAGTAGCTGCTGGTTTTGTGTTTTAGAGAAGTCATTCATAAACAACTACAAGTTGATTGTGGAAAGAATTAAATCATGGTAAGATAATAGCAAGGCAAATAAACAAATAGGGAATTTGTCTGCATCCTATTTTCCAAAAAACAAGTTTGTTAAGGTTGTTATTACTATGTAAAGTTTGTTAATTCAGAAAAACACGTGAAGGATTACCTTACCAAGATACTTGCCTCCGGCAGCCACCTGCTTTCGCTCATCAATGATATTCTGGATATGAGCCGCATCGAAAGCGGAAAGATCCATCTGGAAGAGGTGGAAGTTAACCTTTCGGATGTGTTGCACGATTTAAAAACCATCGTCAGCGGGCAAATTTATGCAAAACAGCTGGAACTTTACATGGATGCCATGGACGTGACCGACGAAGACGTCTACTGCGACAAGACCCGGCTGAACCAGATCTTGCTGAACCTGCTGTCCAACGCCATCAAGTTTACCCCGGCGGGCGGCACGGTCTCGGTGCGGGTGCGGCAGCTTGCCGGTAAGGTGCATGGCTGCGGGCAGTACGAGTTCCGCATCAAGGATAACGGCATCGGCATGAGCCAGGAGTTTGCCCAAAAGATCTTTGAGCCCTTCGAGCGGGAGCGCACCTCCACGGTAAGCCGCATCCAAGGCACCGGCCTTGGCATGGCCATTACCAAAAACATCGTGGATATGATGGGCGGCACCATCGAGGTGCAGACAGAGCAGGGCAAGGGCACCGAGTTCATCATCCGTGTGCCGCTGCGCGCGCAGGCGGAACACCGCCCGGTGGAAAAGATCACCGAGCTGGAGGGCCTGAAGGCACTGGTGGCGGACGACGATTTCAACACCTGCGACAGCGTGACCAAGGTGGGGATGCGCTCGGAGTGGACCCTCTCCGGCAAGGAGGCCGTGCTGCGCGCACGGCAGTCCATCGAGATGAGCGATGCCTACCATGCCTACATCATCGACTGGCGTCTGCCGGATATGAACGGCATCGAAGTCACCCGCCAGATCCGCAGCCTGAACGACGACACCCCCATCATCATCCTGACCGCCTACGACTGGTCTGACATCGAGGTGGAGGCAAAGGCCGCCGGTGTGACGGCGTTCTGCTCCAAGCCCATGTTCCTCTCCGACCTGCGCGAGACCCTGATGAGCGCCCTCGGCCAGAAACGGACGGACGCCACGCAGGAGCTTCTGCCCGAAAAAGAGGAAAACTTCAAGGGCCGCACCATCCTGCTGGTGGAGGACAACGAGCTGAATCGCGAGATCGCGCTGGAAATTCTGAGCGAGTACGGCTTCCAGGTCGATACGGCCGAAAACGGCGCGGTGGCGGTGGAAAAAGTCCGAACCAGCGCACCGGGCCGCTACGATCTGGTGCTGATGGATGTGCAGATGCCGGTCATGGACGGCTACACCGCCACCCGGCAGATCCGCGCTTTGGAGGACCCGGCGCTGGCCGGGATCCCCATCCTCGCCATGACGGCCAACGCCTTTGACGAAGACCGCCGCAACGCACTGGCAAGCGGCATGAACGGCTTTTTGTCCAAGCCGATCATCGTCGGCGACCTGGTGCAGGAGCTGCGCAAGATCTTATAAGATGCGCGCTCCCCTTTCCCGCCGTCTTGACAAGCCCGGCGCATCTGGTACAATACAACAAAGGCTCTGCGGCAGCCCCTTTACAGCTTGCGGCCGTACACTCCGGGAAAGGAACTTCATCATGGATTCGAACACCAAACGCTCTCTGCTCGTCACCGTTGTGGGGGTAACACTTTTTGTTGCACTGCTGCGGTTTTCGGATGTGCTCGCCTTTGCGGCACGTCTTGTGGATCTGGTCCTGCCCATTCTGGCGGGCGGCATCCTAGCACTTTTCATCAACGTGCCCATGACCGGGCTGGAAAAGCGGCTGAAGCAGCTGTTCCGCAAGGCCAAAAAGCAGCCGCCGGACAAGACCCTTCATCTCCTCAGCTTTTTCCTCACGCTGGTCGGCATCGTGCTGGTGCTGGTGCTTGCGCTGACCCTGCTGGTGCCGGAACTGGTCAAATCGTTCCACAGCCTCTATCTGCAGATCGAGTCGAACATCCCCCGCTGGACCGCCTACCTCAGCGCACAGGACGCCGACATGGGCTGGCTGATGCACTGGCTGGAGGGCATCAACTGGGAGCAGCTGCTCCACAAAGCCGCCGACAGCATCGACAAGGTGCTGGTCAATGCGGTGGGTGCCGTGTCCGCCACGGTGAACGTCATCGTGACGGCCTCCTTCGCCCTCATCATCTCCGTCTATCTGTCGCTTGGGACGGAGAGCCTTGGCCGACAGGCCCATACGCTGGTGTGCGCGTATCTGAAGCCCCGCCACGCCGCCGGGCTGCTCCGGTTCTGCCGCCTGTTCCGGCAGTCCTTCGCCAATTTCCTGACCGGCCAGTGCAGCGAGGCGGTGATCCTCGGCGTTCTCATGGCCTTTGCATTCTCCGTTTTCCAGCTCCCCTACGGCAGTCTGGTGGGGATGCTGACCGCCATCTGTGCCATCATCCCCTATGTGGGTGCGCTCATTTCCTGCGTGGTCAGCGTGTTCCTTGTGCTGCTGGTGGACCCGATGCTGGCGGTGCGCTGCCTCATCGTTTACCTCGCGGTGCAGTTCATCGAGAACCAGTTCATCTACCCCCGTGTCGTGGGCAAATCCGTCGGGCTTTCGCCGCTCTACACCCTGATCGCCGCCATGATCGGCGGCAACCTCTTCGGCATCCTCGGCATCATCTTCTTCATCCCGCTGACGGCGGTGGTCATCGAGCTTGTGAAAGAGGATGCCTGCCGCAAACCAATGGGAACCAATCATGACTCCCAGCCCCCGGAATGCGCCCGCCGCGCTCCGGGGGCGTTTTTTGTCGGCCCGGCCCTGTTTGCCGGGTTTCTTTTTTCTTGCCTTTTCCCCCGGTGTGTGCTATACTTTTCCTCGAACTGAATAGAAAACAGCAGGTGCGTTCCGCCCATGCCTCCGGGCGGCGGCAGGAACGTTAAAAGGGAAGCGGGTGCAGATCCCGCACGATCTCGTCACTGTGATAAGGGAGTCTACTGTCCGGGTGCTTTGGGCACCGGCCACTGAACCGTCCGGTCTGGGAAGGCGGCAGCAGGCGTTGAACTTTCAGTCAGGAAACCTGCCTGTTGGTACGGGGGCATCTGCCCCAGATCACGAGGAATTGGTTGTACCAAAAAGCCCGAACCACTGTAAGGGGTCTTTTTGTTTTGCCGTCCCGCAAGCAAAAAGGCCTTTTTTCGTTGTTCGGGTCCTCTTTCCTGTGCCCTTCTGTTCAGCGCCGCAATGTTTCAGACAGGAAAGGAAGATCACACATGAGAAAACGCACCCTCCACAAGACGGCGGCCGCCCTGACCGCCCTGGCACTCTGCGCCGGTGTTCTGACCGGCTGCGGCGGGGCCGCAAGTTCCACCGCTGCCTCCAGCACGGCAGGCTCTGCCGCTGCCAGCAGCGAAGTTTCGAGCGAGGAGGCCGATGAATTGGCCGCAAAGAATGTCGCAGACCTGATCGACGCCATCTACGTGCAGGAGCGCACCGATGACACGGACGCCCAGTGCGCTGCCGCCAAGGCTGCCTGGGACGCCCTGACCGACGCCCAGAAGGAGCTGGTGGAAGGCGAAGAGGCCGACCCCGACTACTTTGGCCGCGACACCGGCGATGCCTCCAAGGATGACCCCCGCAACGCGGACGACATCGGCGAGAACGAGCTGCTGGTCGTCAGCTTCGGCACCTCCTTCAACGCTAGCCGCGCCGCCGACATCAAGGGCATCGAGGATGCTCTGCAGGCGGCTTATCCGGACTGGTCTGTCCGCCGCGCTTTCACCGCTCAGATCATCATCAACCATGTCCAGGCCCGTGACGGCGAGAAGATCGACAACATGCAGCAGGCCATGGACCGCGCTGTGGCCAACGGCGTGAAGAATCTGGTCGTCCAGCCCACCCACCTGATGCACGGTGCCGAGTACGACGAGATGATGGAGATGATCGACAGCTACCGCGACAAGTTCGAGTCCGTCGCGGTGGCCGAGCCCTTGCTGGGTGAGGTCGGCGCAGACGCCGCCGTCATCAACTCCGACAAGGAAGCCGTCGCCAAGGCCATCACCGCTGCTGCCGTGAAGGATGCCGGTTTCGACAGCCTGGATGCCGCCGCTGCCGAGAAGACCGCATTCGTCTTCATGGGCCACGGCACCTCGCACACCGCAAAGGTCAGCTACAGCCAGATGCAGACCACCATGCAGACCCTCGGCTATGACAATGTCTTCATCGGCACCGTCGAGGGCGAGCCGGAGGAGACCGCCTGCGAGAACGTCATCGAGGCCGTCAAGGCTGCCGGTTACACCAAGGTCGTTCTGCGCCCGCTGATGGTCGTTGCCGGTGACCATGCCAACAACGATATGGCCGGTGCGGACGATGACTCCTGGCTGAGCCAGTTCAAGGCTTCCGGTGCATTCGAGGAAGTGGACACCCAGATCGCCGGTCTGGGCGAGATCTCCGACATCCAGCAGCTCTACATCGCACACACCAAGGCTGCGATCGAGTCCCTGAACGGCTGATATCGTGTGCCCCAATGCCCGAAGGGAGTGATCTTTTCGGGCATTTTTTATGGAGGATGCCCCCGCGTGAGGAGGCACCCTCCCCCATGGGCAGTTCTCTGCCCGCTCAAATCTAATCGC
>OLON01001735.1_pt1 | contig 12135 bp, 8 predicted proteins | sample 1672691 | NCBI WGS metagenome assembly OLON01 (sample SAMEA3136714, study PRJEB25190) | human gut metagenome | biome: human gut; feature: human-associated habitat; material: faeces | place: Austria | collected 2013
TCACGGCGGTAGGAATCCTTGCCAACCATCTCATCACTGGCTGAAAGATTGACGATAATATGGGCACCGCCCTGTGCCAGATTTACACTAGGCGGAAGTGGAACCCACAGATCCTCGCAGATTTCTGCGCCAACTGTCAGCTCCGGCAATCCTTCACATGAGAAAATCAGATTGCTGGCAAAAGGTACGCTTTCCTCCCCAACTGTCACATCTGTCCACACATCCGCCCCAGAAGCAAAGTGTCTCTGCTCATAGAATTCATTATAGTTGGGAATATGAGTCTTAGGTACAAATCCAAGAATATTTCCGTGGTTCAATGCTGCTGCCACATTGTAGAGCTTGCCGTTCATCCGCATAGGAAGTCCCACAAAGATCAGCGCATCCACATCCGCAGTCTCCTCTGCAATAGTCAGAAGGCTCTCCCAGGCACTGTCCAGCAGTCTTCTCTGAAGGAAAAGATCCTGGCAGGTATAGCCTGTGATGCAAAGCTCCGGCAGTACCATCAGCTTTGCATGCTGTGTCTCCATTTCACGGATTACTTTCAGAATTGCACTGGTATTGGCCTTACAATCAGCAACTGTAACCTGCGGCGTTCCTGCCGCTACTTTAATAAATCCCTGATTCATATCCTAGTCCTCTCTTATCTAACCATTTCCACGCCTTAGAGCATGTTTGAAAAAGGCTTTCTGCAAGATGTGCGTCTACGACGGAAAATAGTGATTCTGTCTCAATTCAGCTTATTTGCATCTTCTTAGAATTTCTTTCAGCTCTTCTACTGTAAAATTGTAGTTGGTATTACAGAAATGGCAGTTCATCTCGATTGGCTTGCCTTCCTGGATCATTTCGTTTAATTCTTTTCTGCCGATGCTGATCAACGCTTTCGCTACTCGCTCCTTGGAGCAGTTGCAGTGGAAGCGGGTGTCCATCTTCTCGTTAATCTGCATGTCAAAGCCTTCCAACACTTTCTCCAGCAGACTCTCCGGGGTATGTCCCTCCTCTAACAGGTTGGTGACAGAGTTGATCTTCTGTACGTTCTGCTCTAACCTGGAAATCACTTCTTCCTCTGCAAATGGCATCAGCTGTACAATAAATCCACCAGCCTGACGTACTGTATTATTCTTATTCATCAGGACTCCAAGTCCAACTGCGGACGGTACCTGCTCACTTGTTGCAAAATAATAGGTCAGGTCTTCTGCAATCTCACAGGTCTGAAGCATAACCTGTCCGCTGTAAGGCTCTTTTAGCCCCATATCTTTAATCACAGTCAGGAATCCAGGACCAACTGCTCCTGCAACGTCCAGCTTACCTTTGGAATTTGCTGGAATGCAGACATCTGGATTTCCTACATAGCCCTTTATATTTCCCTGGGAATCGGCAGTTACCGTAATTCCCTGAAGGGGACCGCCGGCCTTGATCTGAAGGGTCAGAACATCTTTTTCCCCCTTCATCATGGAGCCCATCATGGCTCCTGCAGTCAGAAGTCTTCCAAGCGCTGCCGTAGCCACCGGACTTGTATTATGGTGCTCTCTTGCAGTCTCCACCATCTCAGTGGTCACTGCCGCAAATGCACGGATCTGGTCGTTAGCTGCAGTCGCGCGGATGATATAATCATTCATGTGTATTCTCCAATCTATACTGTTATAATGTTAATCGTAATCCTATAGCTATTTATCTTATTATTATATTATCATTTACCATGTTCCCTTACTACAAAGGTAAGCCTGCCGCTATCTTCCTTCGGTGGCTCCAGTGTATAAGCATCATACACTGCCAGAAGCTCCATCCCCGCTTTTCCAATAAGTTCCTTGATCTTCTCCAAAGAATAGGCTCTCTGATAGTGAACCTCCTCATCCTTCTCATAAAGTCCGTCCTCTCTTGGAATAAACAGAGCCAGCTCATATGTATTAATCCCGGTCTCCTCATCATAACTGTTCTCCCAGATAAAGCTTCCCTCATCCCGGGTCTCAGCAATCGTAGTATTCCCGATCATAGTCTGATACTTATAAACCGTATTCATATCAAACAGAAAAATCCCCTGAGGATCCAGATAATTATTTACCAGGGCAAACACATGCTCCAGCTCCTCTTCCTCTGTTATGTAATTCAGACTGTCACACACGCTTACCACAGCCCGTACGGTTCCATAAAGTTCAAACTCCTGCATATCCTGAAGAAGATACAGGATGTCATGCCCGGACTCTACCCGCTTCTCCATGGCCTCTGCCAGCATTTCCCCGGAATTATCCACTCCGATCATGTCATAGCCAGCCTCTGCCAGTATCTCAGTCATGGTTCCCGTGCCGCAGCCAAGATCCAGCACAAGTCCGTCTGTGATTCCCTGCGCTGCAAGCTGCTGCTTCAGCCATTTGCCCCAGGTCTGGTAGTCCACATTATCCTGGAACATATCATATACTCTGGCAAATTCGCCATAAGCCTGAAAATTATCCATATTCCCTCCAACTGTCACGGACACAGCCATCCATCCCGGGTAGCTGTGTCCGTGTAAGTCAACATTCTGCTTTTTCTTTACTCTACAGGCATGTAATATACGTCTGCACCTTCTCCATGCCAGTAATAATCCACATCATTCTGATCGTAAACGTCCTCATTATTCACAAAACGATAGGTATTTCCATCAAAGTCAACCCAGTTTCCATTTCCATCCGGAGTAATTACAAGGGGATGGCCATCGGAGTTACGGTAAATAGTTCTGGTCTGGTTGGTGTCTGTAAGCTGCTCCTGGGTAAATCCGCCGGAGTTTGTGATTGTTCCATCACTGCTTCCATCACCTGAGGACGCAGAATCAGTACCTGCACTCTGTGTTCCGTCAGTGGAGCCATCTGTACTTCCCTCAGTGCTTCCGTCTGCACTGTCAGAAGACTGTACCGGTGCAGCAGCTTTCAAAGAAGACTCTCCTGCAATTCCGAAGGAATCAATTGCAGCCTTAACTCCTGCATAAGAAGCCTCATCCACAACAGATCCGCAGATATTGTAATACTCATCAGAGCTCTTATAAATTTTATGGATCGCATAAACATATCCGCCGCTCTTGGAAGCATCTGTGTACTTCACAGTGTAAGAATAAACGCCTACTCCCTCCACATCACTGGCGGTATAATCCTGGATCTCAAAGTCAGTACCTTCTGCAAGGTCAGAAGCCTGCTCTAATGCCACAGCCAGATCCTGCGTATCCGGAAGCATAGCAGAAGACATATCCTCTTCTCCCTGTCCATGAAGGATCAGGATCTTACCCTGCTCCGGGGATTCGAAGCTGAGCATATCTGCCTCATCCGCCTTATTGGACCAGGTAGCATCTGGAAGCTTAATGGAGACAGCCCCATTGCTTGATGTATAGGTGCTGTCCTGTACGTCTGGCGCGATGGTTGGCTCCGGAGTAGGTGTAGCGGTTGCTTCCGGAGCAGGTGTCTCAGTTACCACTACCTGTTCTTCCGGCTCGTCTCCGCCAAAACTGCAGCCTGTAGCAGCTGCAGAAATAATTGCTGATATCGTTAAGATTGCTAAAATCTTTTTGTTCTTCATAGTATCCTCCTTATTTCTTTTCATAAGTAAATTTTGTAAATCTACATTATTCTATTTCATTAACAAAACGAAAATATTTCTCGTTTATAAAAATCTCCCGAGCTGTATTTTACAATTTTATTACAATCCTGTCAATGGATTTCCCACTGCAGAATCTAAATTTGCTGTGAAAATATTATAAACTTTCGTGACGAACTTTATACATTTTTTCAAAGAGTGTTGGTAAAATCCTGTCTGCAAAATGTACGTTGTATTTGACAGCATATTTTGCTAACCTGAATTTCTTTTTTATTTTACGCTCTGTTTGTCATACTTTTGTAATATTTATTTTCCGTATTCGTACATATGCAATTTATGAAGCGCTCTGGTAGCTGCAATATAACGTCCCTGTTTTGCAATCAGGCTCTGATCTGCTGCAGGGAACAGGGAAAATACCTGGTCAAATTCCAGACCTTTTGCAAGATAAAACGTAGTAACTGTAAGGCCTTTGCAGAAGCTGTTGCTATCACGATGCAGGTACGAGAAACGATTTTCCATATCAAACCCTGTATTTTCCAGTTTTTCTTTCAAAATGCGGGCGGCTTCTTTTGCCTCAGATTCCGTGCGAAGGATCAACGCAGCTGTCTCAAACTGTTCCGCTCCCAGCTGAAGCTTATTCACAAGCTCGTCCAGAGCTGCTTCCATTGCCTGCTGTTTTTTCCCTTTAAAAAATAATTCTTCCACTGGCTGGCCATGACGATCAAACAGATCCATATCTGTAATCCCTGCAAGCTGATTCGCATAAGAAGCAATCTCCACAGTGTTTCGGTAGCTTTTGTTCATGACGATCCTGCGGATCTCTTTTCCGAAAATTTTCGGTAAAAATCCCAGGACATCCTGAGCCTCATCTTCCATAGTCTGGGCTTTGTCCCCCAGGATGGTCATACGGCAGGGAAACATCATTTTAAGGATCAGATACTGAAGCCTTGAATAATCCTGCATTTCGTCTACTACCAGGTGCTTGATACCATTGTGACTGGTCTGGCGAAGAAGGCGGTACTTCATGTAAAGTACCGGATAGACATCCTCGTACCGAAGCTTTCGCTCCTGAAGCTGTACATGGGGAAGTCCCGGATAGCCGCAGCTTTCCAGAAAACGGCTGTAGATCACATAGAGATCCTGAGTCTCATACATATTCATGAATTTCTCCATTACAATGGCACGTTCTTCCTCATCCATATCATTGTCCCGAAGCGTCTCTACCTCATCAATGAAATTCTCTGCAACTGCCTCCATACGTGATAACAGAGGGATATCCTGAAATTTAAAGTAAAAAAGATCAATGATCTCCTCTTCCTTTTTCGTAAAGCTCTTATATTCCACATCATGAAAATCCATCAGCTCATCTTCTAAGGAGGTGAGATACCCCTCCATCTGATTCAAAAATTCCCTGGACTGTTTTTCCTTATATAAGGAAGGCATATCCGGGAAATTCAGGCTGCGCTCAATCTGGTCATAACGGTCTTCGCAGTCAGATACCGTATCTTTCAACTGTCTGTAGGCAAAAAGATCAAAGCTCATTTCTTTAATATTTTCCTCTCCCAATTCCGGAAGTATATGGGAAATATAATCAGAAAAGATGCTGTTGGGAGACAGGATCAGGATATTGGAGGATTTCAGATTCTTGCGGTCGTGATACAAAAGATAGGCAATTCTGTGCAAGGCAATGGAGGTCTTACCGCTTCCGGCTGCGCCCTGGATTACCATGATCTTATCCCTGGTGTTTCGGATGATGGCATTCTGCTCCTTCTGGATGGTGCGGACAATATTTTTCAGCGCAGTGCTGCCTCCGCTGCCAAGCTCTGCCATAAGAATCTCGTCATCAATCTTCACATCACTTTCAAACTGGTAAATCATACGGCCATTTCGAATCTTGTACTGCCACTTGGAGACAATTTCACCGCAGATAGTTCCCAGCGGTGCCTGGTAAGACGCCGGACCTTTATCATAGTCGTAGAAAAGCCCGCTGACAGGAGCACGCCAGTCATAGATCAGCGGCGTATGCCCTGCCTCTTCTGCAAAATTTCCGATTCCAATATAAAAAATCTCCGGCTCCTCATCCCCTTCAAATACGAAATCCACCCTTCCAAAGAAAGGAGAATCCAGCATTTTACGAAATCTCTTTCGCAGATGGATCTGCTGCTCGTTGGCGTTGATCTGGTGAAGAAGCGCCTGCTGGTTATCGAAATTTTCGTAGCCATACTGGTCCATCTCCGTATAGTTCTCCCAGTAATACTCATGCATTCCTTCGATATCCTTCTGTCCTTCCAGAATGGACTGGCTGATATGGGCGATCCTGGTTTCTAATTTATCTGTAACGTATGCAAGAAAAGCTGCTCCGTCTTTATTATCAATTGTCATTGGGGGTATACTCCTTTAACATTCGCGCTGCAGCCCTTTCTACAAGTCTTTGTAAAAAGACACCCAGGGCTGCTGCAATAAATGAGTTTTTTTCGTTGTCATGACTTTGTCCCTGCCTTCCTTTCCGGCAGAAACTTTGCTCCATTATACATTATCTGCGGGTAAAAGTACAGACAGCAAATCCCTGGATTTTTTCTCTCTGAAGACAAAAAAAACAGCAGTTTTTCCGTATATTTTCCGAAAAAGCTGCTGTATTTTTTTATCTGTTTCACTTACTTTTATGCAGTCTGCGTCTTATCAAACTGGCTGTTGTAAAGATCTGCGTAGAAGCCTTTCTTTGCAAGCAGCTCTTCATGGCTGCCCTGCTCGATAATGTCACCATCCTTCATAACCAGGATCAGATCTGCGTCCCTGATGGTGGAAAGTCTGTGAGCAATGACAAAGCTGGTTCTGCCTTTCATCAGGTTATCCATAGCTTTCTGGATCTGTACCTCGGTTCTGGTATCAACGGAGGAGGTAGCCTCATCCAGGATCAGGATCTTATTGTCTGCAAGAATGGCTCTTGCAATTGTCAGGAGCTGCTTCTGGCCCTGGGAAACATTGCTGGTCTCCTCATCCAGAACCATGTTATAGCCTCCCGGCTGCTGCATGATAAAGTTGTGGATATGAGCAGCCTTTGCTGCTGCGATCACTTCCTCATCGGTAGCATCCAGCCGTCCATAGCGGATGTTTTCCATAATGGTTCCGGAAAACAGCCAGGTATCCTGAAGCACCATTCCAAACATTTCATGAAGCTCGCTTCTGTTGAAATCTTTTACATCATGGCCATCTACTTTAATAGAACCACTGTTTACATCATAGAAGCGCATGAGCAGCTTAACCATGGTGGTTTTTCCTGCACCGGTAGGACCTACAATTGCAATTTTCTGACCGTCTCTGACCTTTGCCGAAAAATCGTGGACAATGATCTTTTCCGGATTATAACCGAAGCTTACATGATCAAATTCTACATTTCCGCTGAGCCCGTCAATAGAAACAGCATTCTCTTTGGTGGTCTCCTCTTCCTCCTCATCCAGGAACTCAAACACACGCTCGGAAGCGGCTGCTGAGGACTGAAGCAGGTTGGTTACCTGTGCGATCTGCTGGATGGGCTGGGTAAAGTTACGGATATACTGGAAGAAGGACTGAATATCACCTACTTCAATAGAACCCTTGATCGTGAACCATCCTCCAAGAAGGGCTACCATAACATATCCAAGGTTTCCAACAAACTGCATGACCGGCATCATGATTCCGGAGAAAAACTGAGATTTCCATGCTGATTCGTAAAGCTTCTGGTTGTCTTTTTCAAATTCTGCAACTACGTCTTCTTCTTTATTAAATACCTTCACTACATTGTGTCCACCGTAGTTCTCTTCAATCTGGCCATTTACCTCACCCAGATACTTCTGCTGTGCCTGGAAATATTTCTGGGAGTGCTTCATAACGAAATTGATGATAAGCATGGACAGCGGAAGGATCAGAAGGGCAGCCAGAGTCATCCACACATTGATGGACAGCATCATCACAAACACACCGATCAGGGTGGTAACTGATGTGATCAGCTGGGTAATACTCTGGTTCAGGCTCATCTGAAGGGTATCCACATCGTTCGTTACGCGGGAAAGGATTTCGCCGTTTGTCCGGCTCTCATAATAGTTCATTGGGAGGCGGCTGAATTTCTTTGAAATATCTTTACGTAAATTGTAGGTAACGTCGTTGGAAATTCCGGTCATCACATAACCCTGGATAAAGGAGAAGCAGGCACTTGCCAGATACAGTCCTAATGTCCATAACAAAATATAGCCAATTTTTTCAAAATCAATGCTTCCGGTGCCGTTTACCTTGGCTACCAGGCCGTTAAAAAGCTCTGTTGTTGCCTTTCCAAGGATCTTTGGTCCTACAATGTTAAAAATGGTTCCTGCAATTGCAAACAGAAACATGAGAACGAAACGGATTTTGTAGCGTTCCATGTATTTCAAAAGTCGTTTCATTGCTCCTTTAAAGTCTTTTGCCTTTTCCCCGGAGTTCATTGCACGGCTCCGATGACCACCCATCACAGGGCCTCTGGCTTTGTTTTCACTCATGCTAATTCCTCCTCTGAAAGCTGTGACATGGCGATCTGGCGGTAAACCTCGCAGTTCTTCATCAGTTCCTTGTGGGTGCCGATGCCTACCATATTTCCGTCATCCAGCACGATGATCTGATCTGCATTCAGGATGGTGCTGATTCGCTGTGCTACGATAATAGTGGTAATATCCTTTGTCTTTTCCTTCAGGGCCTTGCGAAGCTTGCTGTCAGTCTTGAAATCAAGTGCGGAAAAGCTGTCGTCAAAAATCAGGATCTCCGGCTTTTTGGCAATCGCTCTTGCAATGGAAAGACGCTGCTTCTGGCCACCGGATACATTATTTCCTCCCTGGGAAATAGGTGCTTTGTAGCCTTCCGGTTTCGCTTCAATAAAGTCATCAGACTGTGCGATCTGAGCTGCCAGTTTTACATCTTCCTCTGGCATATCCGGCTTACCGTAACGAATGTTGGAGTCGATGGTTCCAGAGAACAGGACTCCCTTCTGAGGTACATAGCCCAGACGGTCACGAAGCTCATGCTGTGTCATATTTCGTACATCCACACCATCTACTTTGACACAGCCCTTCGTTGCATCATAAAATCTGGGGATCAGGTTGATCAGCGTACTCTTGCCGCTTCCGGTACTTCCGATGATAGCAACAGTCTGGCCTTTTTCTGCCTTAAAGGTAATGTCGTTGATGACATTTTCCCCTGCTTCCGGATAAGCGAAGCTTACATGGTCAAATTCGACCGTTCCTTTTTCCTGCTTATCTGGCATTACCGGTTCCTCCGGATCATTTACAGATGGCTCCATTTCCAGAACCTCACAGATTCGGCCTGCTGCCACGTTTGCCCTTGGGAGCATAATGGAAATAGCTGTGATCATCAGGAAGGACATAATAATCTGCATAGCGTACTGGATAAATGCCATCATATTTCCTACCTGCATAGTTCCATTGTCAACGCCATGTGCACCGAAATAGATAATCGCTACAGATACACCGTTCATGATCAGCATCATGATCGGCATCATAAATGTCATACAGCGGTTTACAAACAGGTTTGTCTTTGTCAGATCCATATTTGCTTTTTCAAAACGCTCTTCCTCATGCTTCTCACGGCTGAATGCGCGGATAACCGGGATTCCGGTAAGGATTTCCCTGGTTACCAGGTTCAGACGGTCAATGAGAGTCTGCAGCCTGGTGAATTTCGGCATTGCAATCTGGAACAGTACAAAAATAACAATCAGAATGATGGCTACTGCGGCTCCAAGGATCCAGGTCATGGAGGAATCGGTCTGGAGAACCTTGATCACGCCTCCGATGCCAAGGATGGGCGCATACAGAACGATTCTGAACATCATGGTCATAACCTGCTGTACCTGCTGCACATCGTTGGTACTTCGCGTGATCAGGGATGCAGTGGAAAATTTATGATATTCGTTACTGGAGAAATGAATAACCTTGCGGTATACATTATCTCGCAGATCATGTCCAAGGGCTGCTGCCACTCTTGCTGAAAGGAAGGTAACACTTACAGCGGTCAGCATGATCACCAGCGCCATCAGAACCATCTGGATTCCGGATGTCCGGATGTAATTCATCTGAATTGCGTCCGAATCCTCGCCCATAGCTTCGTATTCTGTTTTTACACCACTGACAGCGGCCTGTGTAAGAATGGATTCCGGCATGTCGGAAAGCTTCTCATCTGCAGCCTCCAGCATCTGTTTTTTTGCATCCTCCGGCATTGCTGACAAAACCTGCATTGGGTCCGTTCCTTCCGGTACCTGCATCTGGGAAAGCATTTTCTGGCTCTCTTCACTGCCAGAGGTAAAAGAGGTGTACATCATCAGAGGTTTGCACAGAAGATCGTTTAATTCCTCACGTTTATCCCCTGTAATGCCACCTTTCAGTTCATATGTGTCTCCATCCAGGACATAAGAGTCCTGAACTTCTTTCTGTGTGTCTTCGTCCATAAAAATCTGCAGATTTTCCATTGTGCTCTGACGCATTTTTTCCGGAACACCATCTGGTATTCCCCCCTGCTGGATACCTACGTTAATTACCTTGGAGGTATAATCCGGCAAGGACAGATCACAGTATGCCTGCAAAAACAGCAGTCCAATGATCAGGACGACGTAGCCTGCTGATTTTTTCAGATACTTCATTAATTTAATCATGCTTGGGTTGTCCTTTCTACATTTTTTCAAAACATCCAGGCTTTTCTGCCTGTTGCTTTGTTTTTCAGTTTCCTGTGCTACTTTTTATTATGGCAAAAATGTCCCATGCACATTTCTTCCGGTGAAAACTCTGGTGCTGGCATTGCCGCAATATTTTCCTTAATCTGTATGCAGAATCGTTTCATCAGACATAACTCACTTTCGGAAAATCCGTTCAGAACCTGTTTTTCTCCTTCCTTTGCCATGCGCATACCTTCATTAATTATTGCTTTTCCTTCTTCTGTAAGATAAATCCGGCTTATGCGTTGATCTTTTTCATCCTGTTTTCGAACTATAATACCGATTTTTTCCAGGCGTTGGATACTTACGGTAACAGTAGGCGGCTTCACGCCTAACTGGCTGGCCAGTTCTTTCTGGCTGCATCCGTTTTCTTTCCACAGAACAGCCAGAATAGGCATTTGTCTTGGATGGATTCCCAGACTTTTAAGTTTACCAAAGCATTTTTCCATATACATGCGGCTGATTTCCATAATCAGACGTTGAATGCTTTTCTCATTGTTGTTTTCCAAATTCTCACCTCACTTGCTGTCTGAAACTGAGATACAAGCTTTGGAGTGTGTATTACAGTTTCAAGTTCCTGTTCAGCTTTCTCATATTAGTTAGCCGACTAATTTTATAGTTTACACTTTTTCACAAGAAACGCAAGTGTTTTTTGTGCAGTTTATATTTTTTTTAGATTTGTGTCTTAAATTTATTGAATTTAAAATATGTATTTATTTTGTCGGCTAATTATTATGTATAAGACCACATTATCTGTTGTCCGGAATTTTCATGGTAAAAAGAATCCTGCTTGCAGGATTCTCCATTTGCGGCGGGTCGCCTGGAGCGACAACACCCCTTCCGTCGCAGTGCAATCCCGCCTGGTAAGCTTTTTATGTAATACGTAACAGGAAATTCCTGTAGCAAAAAAACACCGCCTGCCAAGCGGTTTTCACAGCTTTGACAAGCGGTATTAAATTATTGAATATTGTGATTTCAAATAAACTGATTGGTCTCTTCGTCGTAGTGGTAGTCGATGGAATCCATCTTATCCAACAGGGATTCCCTGTTCAGTCCGCGGCAGGTGCACAGTGCTTCCAGAGAATCGTAATAATCCCGAAGCTGGGTATTTACATAACTAAGCAGAATCATAGGATCTTTTGGTATCATAAGACTTGGACTCCTTTTCTTTTCCTTTACTTCACTTTAACCACATACTCTCCATTCTCCACATCCAGTACCAGTGTATCGCCGGTATGGACTTCGCCGGAAAGGATTTTTCTGGCAGTCAGTGTCTCTACATATTTCTGAAGATAACGCTTCAGAGGTCTTGCACCGTAGACAGGATCGTAACCATTGTCAATGACATCCTTCTTGGCTGCATCTGTCAGCTCCAGGGAAAGCTCCTGGTCGGCAAGACGGTCATTCAGCTCTTTTACCATCAGATCAACGATACTACCAATATTATCTTTTGTCAACGGCTTAAACAGAATGATCTCATCAAGACGGTTCAGGAATTCCGGACGGAAATGTCCGCGCAGATCATCCATAACCTCTTTCTGGGCTTCTTCCTTGATTTCTCCATTTTCATCAATACCATCCAGCAGATAAGGAGATCCGATATTGGAGGTCATGATCAGAATTGTATTCTTGAAGTCTACAGTACGTCCCTGGGAATCGGTAATACGACCATCATCCAGTACCTGCAGAAGTACATTGAATACATCTGGATGTGCCTTCTCAATCTCATCGAAAAGTACAACGCTGTACGGTTTCCGACGAACAGCCTCTGTAAGCTGTCCGCCTTCCTCGTATCCAACATATCCTGGAGGAGCTCCGATCAGTCTGGATACAGAGTATTTCTCCATGTA
>OLON01001736.1_pt1 | contig 12131 bp, 6 predicted proteins | sample 1672691 | NCBI WGS metagenome assembly OLON01 (sample SAMEA3136714, study PRJEB25190) | human gut metagenome | biome: human gut; feature: human-associated habitat; material: faeces | place: Austria | collected 2013
TGCGAAATATCCGTCATCTTCTTTGTTTTCAGATACACCTTAAGCGCACAATTAGAACCCCCAGTGCAGAAAATCAGCATCTTGCACGATTATTTGAAATATTTTTTGTGAATACTCTTGACACAGCGTGGTTTATCCGCTATTATAATAAATGCGTGAGTTAAGGGGTCAAGTGCGGCCAAAATGGAAGCACGACCCCCGCAAAAAACTGCGCGGAATAATCAAGAAAGGAGAAAAGAAATGCCTACTTTTAACCAGCTCGTACGCAAAGGCCGTGAGGTCCTGGTAACCAAGAGCACTGCTCCTGCCCTTCAGAAGAGCTACAACTCCCAGAAGAAGCAGTACACCACCATGAACAGCCCCCAGAAGCGTGGTGTTTGCACCGCTGTTCGTACCATGACCCCCAAAAAGCCCAACTCTGCTCTGCGTAAAGTTGCCCGTGTCCGCCTGACGAATGGTATCGAGGTCACCTCCTACATTCCTGGTATCGGCCATAACCTGCAGGAGCACAGCGTTGTCCTGATCCGTGGCGGTCGTGTTAAGGACCTGCCCGGTGTCCGTTACCACATCATCCGTGGTACTCTGGATACTCAGGGTGTTGCAAACCGTAACCAGGCTCGCAGCAAATACGGCGCAAAGCGTCCCAAGGCCGGTGCCAAGAAGTAAGGAAACATCTTTTCGCCATAAAATGGTCAGCTGACCCTTTTGTGGCATAACGGGAGTTTTCTTTAACTTTCGAGTACCGATGATATCATTAATGTGAAGGAGGGAAGAAAGATGCCCAGAAGAGGTAAAATCGCAAAGCGCGAAGTTCTGGCTGATCCTATTTACAATTCCAAGCTCGTCACCCGTCTGGTCAACAGCATCATGCTGGATGGCAAGAAGGGCGTCGCTCAGAAGATCGTTTACGAAGCTTTTGAGACTGTCAAAGAGAAGACCGGCAACGATCCTCTCGAAATGTTCGAGAAGGCCATGGAAAACATCATGCCCAGCCTCGAAGTTAAGGCCCGCCGTGTTGGCGGCTCCACCTACCAGGTCCCCCTGGAGGTCAGCCCCGCCCGCCGCGAGACCCTCGGCCTGCGCTGGCTGACTCTGTACAGCCGCAGCCGTGGTGAAAAGACCATGTCCGCTCGCCTGGCCGCCGAGATCATTGACGCTACCAACAACGTTGGCGGCGCCGTCAAGAAGCGCGAAGATACCCACAAGATGGCAGAAGCCAACAAGGCTTTCGCGCATTACCGTTATTGATCTGCTTACTGAGGAGGTTTAAGCCATGGCAACGCCGAGAGACGTATCCCTGCAAATGACCCGAAATATCGGTATCATGGCCCACATCGACGCAGGCAAGACCACCACCACCGAGCGCATTCTGTACTACACCGGTATTAACCATAAGATCGGCGAAGTTCATGACGGCGCTGCTACGATGGACTGGATGGAGCAGGAACAGGAACGTGGTATTACCATCACTTCCGCTGCAACCACCTGCTACTGGAGCCACACCGAGACCCAGCACGATCCGGCTCTGTTCAAAAAGAACCGTCATCGTATCAACATCATCGACACCCCGGGCCACGTTGACTTTACTGTTGAAGTTCAGCGTTCTCTGCGTGTTCTGGACGGTTCTGTTACCGTTCTGGCCGCAAAGGGTGGCGTTGAGCCTCAGTCTGAAACCGTTTGGCGCCAGGCTGACGAGTACAAGGTTCCCCGCATGGTTTACGTCAACAAGATGGATACCATGGGTGCTGACTTCTTCCGCTGCGTACAGATGATGCATGATCGTCTGCATGCCAACGGTGTGCCTATCCAGCTGCCTGTCGGCCAGGAAGACACTTTCCGCGGCATCATCGATCTGATCGACATGAAAGCCGATATCTACTATGATGATATGGGCAATGATGTGCGCGTTGAGGAAATTCCTGAAGACCTGAAAGAACAGGCTCAGGAATATCATGACAAGCTGATCGAAGCTGTTGCTGAGACCGACGAAGAGCTGATGATGAAGTACCTGGAAGGCGAAGAGCTGACCAAGGGAGAAATCAAGGCTGCTCTGCGTAAGGCTACTATTTCCAACGAGATCGTTCCTGTTGTCTGCGGCTCTTCTTACAAGAACCGTGGCGTTCAGAAACTGTTGGATGCAATCGTTGATTATATGCCCGCTCCGACCGACGTTGCGGCCATCAAGGGCACCAACCCGGAGACTGGCGAGGAAGAAGATCGCACTTCTTCCGATGATCAGCCGTTCTCTGCACTGGCATTCAAGATTATGACTGACCCGTATGTCGGTAAGCTGTGCTTCTTCCGCGTGTACTCTGGTACCGTTGAGGCTGGCACCACTGTTTACAACTCTGTTAAGGATCAGGACGAGCGTATCGGCCGTATCCTGCAGATGCATGCAAACAACCGTAAGGATATCGACATCTGCTACGCTGGCGATATCGCCGCTGCTGTTGGTCTGAAGAACACCACCACTGGTGATACCCTGTGCGATGAGAAGCATCCCATCATCCTCGAGTCCATGAACTTCCCCGAGCCGGTTATCCGCGTTGCCATCGAGCCCAAGACCAAGGCTGGCAGCGAGAAGATGGGTATTGCCCTGTCTAAGCTGGCTGAAGAGGACCCGACTTTCCGTACCTGGACCGATGAAGAAACCGGTCAGACCATCATCGCCGGCATGGGCGAGCTCCACCTGGAAATCATCGTGGACCGTCTGCTCCGCGAGTTTAAGGTCGAAGCTAACGTTGGCGCACCTCAGGTTGCCTACCGCGAAACCATCCGCAAGGATGCTAACCAGGAAACCAAGTACGCACGTCAGTCCGGTGGTAAGGGCCAGTATGGTCACGTTAAGATCAAGATTGAGCCCAACCCGGGTAAGGGTTATGAGTTCGTCAACGGTATTGTTGGCGGCGCTATCCCGAAGGAATACATCCCCGCTGTTGACAACGGTATCCAGGGCGCGATGAAGTCCGGCATTCTGGCTGGCTATCCCGTCGTGGATGTCAAGGTCACTCTGTGGGACGGCTCCTATCATGAAGTTGACTCCTCTGAAATGGCGTTCTCCATCGCCGGCTCCATGGCATTCAAGGATGCTATGAAGAAGGCTGATCCCGTCATTATGGAGCCCATCATGAAGGTTGACGTTGTTGTTCCTGACGAGTATATGGGCAACGTCATTGGCGACTTGAACAGCCGCCGCGGCGCGATCCAGAACCAGGAATCCACCGATGGCACTGCCCGTGTCACCGCTATGGTTCCTCTGTCCGAGATGTTCGGTTACGCTACTGACCTGCGTTCCAAGACCCAGGGCCGTGGCCAGTACTCCATGGAGCCGGCTGATTACCAGCAGGTTCCCAAGAGTGTTGCAGATAAGATCATGACCGAGCGCAATAAGGGCTGATTCTGCACAAATTCGCGCAAAATACTTGATTTTTCTTGAAAAATCTAGTATGATAGCCTTACAACAGGCTATTTTATCTGTTTGAATTAAAGGAGGATACTTCCAATGGCTGAAAAGGAAAAATTTGACCGCTCTTTGGAGCATGTCAACATCGGTACCATCGGTCACGTTGACCACGGCAAGACCACTCTGACTGCCGCTATCACCAAGGTTCTGGCTCTGAAGGGCGACGCCGATTTCATGGATTACTCCAGCATCGATAAGGCTCCTGAAGAGAAGGCTCGTGGTATCACGATCAATACCGCTCACGTTGAGTACCACACCGCGAAGCGTCACTATGCCCACGTTGACTGCCCGGGCCATGCTGACTACATCAAGAACATGATCACCGGTGCTGCTCAGATGGACGGCGCTATCCTGGTTGTTGCTGCAACCGATGGCCCGATGCCGCAGACCCGTGAGCACATCCTGCTGGCTCGTCAGGTTGGCGTGCCCAAGATCGTTGTGTTCCTGAACAAGTGCGATATGGTTGACGACGAAGAGCTGCTCGACCTGGTCGAAATGGAAGTTCGCGAACTGCTGGACAGCCAGGATTTCGACGGCGACAACACCCCGATCATCCGTGGTTCCGCTCTGAAGGCTCTGGAGAGCACTTCCAAGGATCCCGATGCTCCGGAATACAAGTGCATTTGGGAGCTGATGGACGCTGTTGACAGCTACATCCCGACTCCGGACCGTGCTGCTGATAAGCCGTTCCTGATGCCCGTTGAGGACGTTATGACCATCTCCGGCCGTGGCACCGTTGCTACCGGTCGTGTTGAGCGTGGTACTGCTCATGTCGGCGATCAGATGGAAATCGTTGGTCTGAAGGAAGAGAAGCTGACCACCACCATCACTGGTCTGGAAATGTTCCGCAAGAGCCTCGAGTTCGCTCAGGCTGGCGACAACATCGGCGCTCTGCTGCGTGGTATTGACCGTGACCAGATCGAGCGTGGCCAGGTTCTGGCTGTTCCCGGCTCTGTTCATCCCCACACCACTTTCGATGGCCATGTTTACGTCCTGAAGAAGGAAGAAGGCGGCCGTCATACCCCGTTCTTCAACAACTATCGTCCTCAGTTCTACTTCCGTACCACCGACGTTACCGGCATCATCACCCTGCCCGAAGGCACTGAGATGTGCATGCCCGGCGACAACGTTGATATGCACGTTGAGCTGATCACCCCGGTTGCCATGGAAGAAGGCATGCGTTTCGCTATCCGCGAAGGCGGCCACACTGTTGGTTCCGGCGTTGTTTCCAAGATCGAGAAGTAATTTTCGGCTTGTGATATAGCTTTCAAGGCTCCTGCTGTTAAGGCAGGGGCCTTTTTGTTGTGTACGACTTATGGGACGGGGAGGGGGCAAAGGCCGGGTGTGGAAGACCAAGGAAGGCATCATGAAAACATCAGGAATTGTAGATAGGGGAGAGGACACCATTCGGAACGTTGAAAAAGTGGAGCAGAAGAGGGCACTCACACCGCCCTACCTTGGGAAGGTGTATTTCAGGTTGCGGTTAAGGGGCAAGGGCTAAGTTTTCGGAACGCTCAGGAACGCTCTCTACAGTGCAATTTATAATGGGCAATTCTCAACCTCCAATTTTCCCTTCAAGTTTCCTCCAATCTCTGCCAAATCTCTCAACAACAAGCCAAACCGAAATGACAAAAAATGCGCGATAACAATACCGGGTGATTGGATTAAGAGATTGCAAAGAACATTATCGGGGTAAATGTTCAATTATTTGATAAAAACAGAAATAAACCATTCAAAAATGTTAATAAATACCGTTAAAGAGCCACCGCACCGCAACGCAAATAATGTGCGAAAAGCAGGTTTCGGTTGATTCAAGGAGAAAAATTTAGATAGAAACCGCTCTAATTAACTATGCAAATTCTGGCAACTGTGATATAATGTATATACCTAGATGTGTCGGAAAGGTTATCATTTGCGGGACCAAGGCATGCAGCCGGTACAACGTTTTGTCAGCCGCTGTGCCGGGGCCAAAAGCCCCAAAAGCAGGCCGCAGCCCGGCAAGGGATCGCCAGACCGAGGGAGCACAACCAGGCGTTTTGCAATCAACACCTGCAAAGTGCCGCACATCTGCCGTACCACTTTTCACACAAAAGGGGAAAGTAGTAACACTTAAGGGAGGATAAAACTATGAAGAAAAACCTTCAGCGTTTTGGTGCATCCGTGTTGGCAGCAGCCATGGTTGCCCAGAGCGTGGCGCTTCCCGCAGCAGCCGAAACTACCAAGATTGATTCTTCGGTAGCGCAGTCTGTTGCAGCTAGCGCAGCAAGCGCGGCCAGCGCTGTGCAGTCCCTGCCCAAGTTCACTAGCACCGCAGACCTGATCAAGCAGACAGCCCAAACGCTGGCTGCCCAGGGCGAAGTACATGAACTGGAGCAGGACGATGCCAAGCTGGAAGCGACTGCACAGAGCAAGGCGGGCATGAGCCTTGCAGCGTTGGAAAATGCACTGGCCGATGCCATGTACGCCAACGCCGCAGCCGGCAAGATCAACACCGAAGCCTATGGCCTGAACAAGGACGAGATGGCATCGGTGATGGCTGCCACCATCAAAACGTATCATCTGTCCAGCGCCGTTACCGACCTGGGCTATGAGACGAACGCCGCAGGCGTTGTGACCGCCGTTACCTTTACCGGCAGCTCCGGCATGACCTCTGCGATGGAGTCCATGACCAACAGCGATGATGAAGTGATTGCGCAGCAGGCTGACAGCTACGCACAGGCTTACGTTGCTGAAAACTCCGATACCTTTGCTGCCAGCGCCGCTGCAGACGGCCATACCTATGGCGAGCCGAAATGGTACTGGAATGACACCAACCCGGAGGATGGCCACACCCATACCTGGAAAGAGACCCCCGATGGTTACTGGACCAAGACCGATGACGGCTGGGCTTACACCGCTGTGTATACCTGTGAAAAGGACGATGCCTACCAGAAGGTAGAAGGCACCGTAACCAAGGATACCACCGAGGCAAAGCCCGGCGTTGCCGGCAAGACCGTTTACTCTGCCAGCGTGCCCGCTGACAAGAGCCCGGTTAAGAAGGAATACAAGGAACCCACCACCCGCACCGACGACATTGCCGCCCTGCCCTGCCAGAGCCATGTCGTGTCCAAGGATGCAGATGGCAACTTTGTTGCTACCTTCAACTGGGAAATGAAGAAGATCGAGGGCGAGCTGGCCGCTGACTACAGCAACGCCCAGCTGTTCTATGACAGCGAAACCGGCAAAATTTCTGCCGGCGCTCCCGTTACCATTGACTGGGAATGCACCAGCGTCACCTTCAAGTGCGCTGTCTGCGGCGAAGAAATCAAAACCCAGCCGGTAATGACCATGCCGGTCAGCGTTGTGGTAGACCAGAATGACAATTCCGTCTACATCAATGTGGGCGGCACCCCGACCCTGGATACCACCTCCGGCGGCACCGGCGTTACCCTGGTGTCCGCAATGAAGGACGGCAACTGGTACGATATGCAGAACAACCCGGTTGACGCAAGCAAGGTGAACTTCACCTATCAGAGCGGCGACAACAAGGGCAAGAACAGCCTGCTGCTGTACGACAGCCAGAAGACTGCCGTGTATGTGGACGACCAGGGCAACCAGGTCACCAATACTTACGATGTCTCCACTGCGCAGATGAACTACTACTACTTCCAGCTGTCGCAGTTCAACCAGGACGAAGCAGAGTACTTCGGCGTGGTTGCCCCGTTCTGGACCTCCAAGGGCGTTCAGAAGCAGGGCGAGGATGGCAGCATCACCGGCACCATGGGCGCAATCAAGATATTGTGCAGCATTGATCCGAACGATGATGTCCCGCCGACCACCATGGCATTCATGCTGAACATGCTGCCGCAGGCATTCATGTCTTACGTCATGAACTATGGCGAAGCTCTGAAAGCCATCCGTGATGCAGGCTTGGCACAGGTTGCCAAGCTGGGTGACGCTGACTATGTCACCAAGCTGCTGATCCTGCACGACTGGATCTCCCAGGTTGCAGAATTCGATATGGGCTCCATGGGCGATATCACCGGCGGCGGCAACAACGACCCCATCCAGACGACTGCTTTCGGTGCCCTGCTGGGCGGCGAGATCGGCGCTAAGGGCGTTGAGTATGGCTGCATCTGCCTGGGCTATGCATCTGCATTTAACTACATGGTCCAGAATTTGCCTGACAACAAGAGCATCTATAAGAATGATGACGGCAGCTGGAAGACCCCCGATGAAGTAGGCGATAACGCTGTTGTTGACTTTGCCCAGATCCTGTATTACTGCAATACTTCTGATACCAGTGTTGCCGGTAATGCGTTCGGCGGCGGCATGTTCAACAACGTCCACTACTTCAACGCAGTCAAGGTCAACAAGCTGCAGGGCGACAGCAACTCTGCTACGATGACCACCGGCGAACCCAACAAGAACTGGTACTATGTTGACGTCTGCTATGACGACGTGAACACCGAGTGCATGGCCCAGACCCGCGTTGAGAACGCAGGCGACCTGCGCCATGTCAACTTCCTGGTTTCTCCCTCCGGTCTGGAAGGCCGTTACAGCAAGTACTATGATTACATTGACTCGCTGTACGATGGCTACACCTACATCAAAAACAAGGAACCCGATAAGGACGATAAAGGCAATGTCATTCTGAACAACGGCAAGCCGCATTACACTTACACCAAGGCGGATAACAAGAACGAGACCCGTTACACCGATACCTGCTACGAGGATACCTGGTTCACCTCTATCTGCAGCCCCATCTACTTCGACAATGATTACTTCTATTACGTTGATACCACGACCAACCAGAACCTGTATAACAACATGCGCCGCCAGCAGGCCGAGAACGGCAACAACGGCAGCTCTGGTTCCGGCAGCTCTGGTAACAACTCCCAGATGCAGCAGTTCATGAAGAAGATGCAGAGCCAGGGCCCCGATACTCTGGAAGCACGTCCGCGTAATGCGAACTACTATATCCGCAAAGAGGATTCCAGCAGCAGACCCGGCGGCTTCAGCATGAGCAGCTTTACCAAGACGGATGACCCGTTTGATATCATCCTGATGTACTACAACGATCTGAAGGAAACCAGCAGCAACTTCAATGATGACGACAGCAATGCCAAGGTTCTGGCCGAAGCTGGCACCATCTATAAGATCGATACCAGTGCAAAAGATAAGCATACCAAGGTTGAAAACAACCTGAACACCGAGTGCCTGGCAGACGCTGCTGCAAAGCGGATCTACCCCGCACTGGTACACTCTACCGCACTGTATGATGGCAAGCTGTACTTCAACGTCAACAACGCCATCTACCGTATGGACCCGACCACCGGCACAGTGGAAGAAGTGAAGGAATACAACACCGTCTATGGCGGCATTAAGCTGACCAAGGATAAGGACGGCAACAAGGTTCCCGATACCCACTTTCCCGGCATGAGCATGGTTATCATGGACAGCCCCCAGAATACCGACAGTGTGCAGTATCTGAAGACCTTCATGAACCATCCTCTGGCGGGCCTGACCCTGCGTGACAGCTACAGCTTTGCTACCACCACCCAGCAGGGCCAGACTGTGATCACCGGCATCAACACCACCAAGGATCAGCTGGTCGTTTCTGTCGGCACCAACCTGTCCAACACCTATAAGAGCCTGGACGAGCTGGGTTCCGATGGCAAGCCGGTTGTTAAGACCGATGCCTCCGGCACTTCTTATGCAAACCGTAAGAGCTACAAGACCGAGTCCTGGAACTACAACCCGAGTTACAACCAGAACATGGGCAGCTCTGACGAGAAGAACAAGAACGAAGAGTTCATGTGGTGCGCTAACCTGGTTGAAACCATGCCGATGTCCGACATGGTCAGCGACCTGAGCAGCGGCGCAACCACCGATGTTTCCGTTGAAGCATGGTGTGATACCCCCGCTTACACCCAGGCCCGCACCAACAAGTACGGCCTGACCAAGGGTGAAAAGAAGTACGCTGACGGCGCACTGCCCAAGGGCCATACCTGGGCTCTGGACGAGCTGGAAACCAAGTCCGTTGGCAACAATGTGTACCTGTGCTCTGATTGCCATACCGCAACCGAAAGCACCCCCCACACCGTTACCCTGCCCGATGCAGTTGAAGGCGTTACCCTGACCCTGGGCACCACCAGCAACACCTACATCAAGGACGATACCGTTACCCTGACCGTAGAAAAGAAAGGCACCGATATCGTTACCGTTACCGCAAAGAACGGCGATACCGATGTTGCTCTGACTGAAGTTCAGGAAGCAGCGCAGGACGAAGCCGCAGCCCAGGCTACCACCGAAAAGGCTAAGACGGTTTACACCTTCACCATGCCGGACGGCGATGTGACCATCAATGTTACCAAAGCCGCTAAGACCTATGCGGTCAAGGTGGCCGATGCTAACAAGGATACGTTGAAGATCACCAGCCCCGAAGCTGACCTGGATAAGGTTGCTGAGGGCACCAGCGTTACCGTTGTGGCTACCCCGAAGGATGGCTATACCCTGACGGCTGACGGTGTGGTGGTTACTTACGGCGACAATCAGACCCTGAAAGCAACTCCTGACACAGAAAAGGCCAACACTTACACCTTTGCAATGCCCGCTGGCGATGCAACTGTCAGCGCAGCGTTTGAAGAGGTTAAGAAGTATAACGTTACTGTGGCGGGTACTGTTGAAAACGGCACTGTGGGCGTAGAGCCGAAAACCGCAGCTGCGAAGGATGTTGTTACTGTTACCGTTACCCCGAATACCAACTTTAAGTACACGGACGGCAGCCTGAAAGCTACTTATACGGATGGCGGAACGAAGAAAGAAATTAACGACTTTAAGGCAGTAGACGGTAAGGAAAACACCTACACCTTCACGATGCCTGCCGCTGATGTTACCGTTAGCGCTGCGTTTGAGCCTGTTAAGGCTAAAACCTACAGCGTTACGATCAACCCCAGCAATAATGGTACTGTGACGGCTGACAAGACCACTGACGTGGAAGCTGGCAAACCTGTTACTCTGACCGTTACCCCGGCTGATGACATGTATACGCTTGCACAGCTGGCAGAAAATGGCCTGAAGGTTACTTACACCGATGCAGCGGGCACCGCGCAGCCCGTTGAAGTGGCAGAAGGCACCGAAGCCAACACCTACACCTTTGAAATGCCTGCTGCTGATGTGACCGTTGCCGCACAGTTTACGGTTGTTAAGTATGGCATTGAAGTTAAGGTGGAGGGCGAGGGCACTGTCACATTTACTGATGATGGTGAGACCCGCTTTGCGGAAGGTACAAAAGTTACAGCTAACATCAAGCCGAAAGGTACCACCTACGTATTGACCGAGGCGATGTATTATGTTGGCAATACCGGCGAAAATATTACGAAAGCTGTGAATGACGGTGGCGGCGAGTATACCTTCACTATGCCTGCAGCCCATGTGAAGATTGAAGCAACCTTTGGAGAGGCACCGTCTACTGAACCCGAAACGCGCACCGTCCATGGTGCCGCTGAAAAGACCACCATTACCGCAATGGCTGTCTTTACCTGCACCGATAAGAACTGCGCAAGCGCTCAGTTCGTGGATGCAACGGTAAAGCAGACCAGCGGCGTTACCACCGCTGCTGTCACCTTCAACGGCAAGGACTACACCGCCAAGTACGGCGAGAAGAACGGCTGGGTTGAAGAAAACGGCAAGAAGTACTGGTACGAAAACGGCGTGAAGCAGGGTACTGAGGGCCGCGGCAAAGAGATCTATGATCCCGATTCCGACGCTTGGTACTGGCTGGATGCTGTCCAGGGCGGCGCAATGACCGTCAGCAAGGACGTTTATCAGGAATCCGCCGCCGGCCAGTGGGCTGATAAGCCCGATGGCACCGGCAAGTGGGTCCGTTACGATGAGAACGGCCACATGGTCAAGGGCTGGCAGACGACCGATAAGGGCACCTACTACTTTGACCTGATCACCGGCGCTATGGCTAAGGGCGCAGGCGATATTGACGGTGTACCTTGCGCATTTGACGAGTACACCGGTATCGCTCTGGACGGCCAGTGGCTGACCATCAAAGGCGCTGACTTCTGGTACGAAAAGGGCGTTCGCCAGGGCCTGGATGGCCGCGGCAAGGAAATCTATGACCCGGCTTCCGACGCTTGGTACTGGCTGGATGCCGTTGACCAGGGCAAGAAAGCCACCAGCAAGGATGTCTATCAGGAATCCGAAGCTGGCCAGTGGGCTGACCGCGCCGATGGTACCGGCAAGTGGGTCCGTTACGATGCACAGGGCCACATGATCAAGGGCTGGAGCGCTGACAAGCGTTACTATTTCGACCCGATCTATGGCACCATGGCTAAGGGCGATGCAGTCATCGACGGCCGTACTTATCACTTTGATAAGAACACCGGCGTTCTGCAGTAATCCCACAGCCGAACAATGAGCTGTAACCAGCCCATTAACCTCTAAATAAAAATGCCGCAGCAGATGTAACAGTCTGCTGCGGCATTTTTGTATTTGTGGGCATAGGTTCGGTGAAATATTTGCCAGGCCAGTAGGGCGGGGAACCCCATGATTGTGGTGGCTCCCCTGGAGGGGGAGCTGGACGCGAAGCGGCCTGAGGGGTGGTTCCTTGCCGCAAACCTAAGGCAATACCGCACAATTCCCGCCTGACGGCTTAAGCACCGCTCCGGCGGCTGCG
>OLON01001744.1_pt1 | contig 12057 bp, 20 predicted proteins | sample 1672691 | NCBI WGS metagenome assembly OLON01 (sample SAMEA3136714, study PRJEB25190) | human gut metagenome | biome: human gut; feature: human-associated habitat; material: faeces | place: Austria | collected 2013
CAATATAATTGGCATGACCAAAAACTAGGCAAATCTGTTAAAATGCCTAAATATTTTTTAATAATCCCTATAAATAAAGGGTTTTTAGGTCAATATTTGTGAGTTGACACCATTTTTACACCATTTTACCCAGGCTATTCAGCTCGCCTTCTTATAGTTTCGTTCATCGCATCTTCAAGCATTAATATATTGTGAGTTTTTTGAGATTCATTGATATCCGTATAGATATCAAGTGTAGTATTTACGCTCTTATGTCCTAAATATGCTTGTACAATTTTAGGATTGATACCTTCATCAAAGCATCTTGTCGCAAAAGTATGTCTTAATGTGTGTGGACCAAAGTACGCCATTGGTGGTTTAGAGTTTGCTGCTCGTATTACATTTACCCGATCAATAACATGTTTCATGGCCGAATAAATACATCCTCTTGATATTGGATTCCCCGAATGTGTAGTGAATATTAACTGTGATTTATTTAGCGGATCATTTTCATTCAGTCTTAATATCTTTTTTAAAACTGTTATTTGATCTTGTATAGCCTTTTTACACATATTATTTATAGGGATAGTCCTATTTGCTGATGGTGTTTTGGGCGGAGTAATATGAAAACTACATTGTTCTCCTTCGCTTTTATAATATACAGATGTTTTATTCACGCTTATTTTACAATTATAAAAATCAACATCACCAATAGTTAGTGCAGAAATCTCTCCGAATCTCATGCCGGTATTAACTATTGTAATAAACAGATTATTATAATATGAATTTACACTCATATTAAAAAAATCTATCTGTTGCTCTAATGTGAGTGCCGTGCCTTTTTTATTAGGTTCATATAGTTTTTTAATTTTTAACATCGGGTTTTTTGCACACACATCATCTGCCATCGCACATTCAAATATGTCATATAGCATTCTGCTAATGCAATTTATGGTCGATTTTTTAAAATTATTTTTATTTAGATTTCCAATTAGATCAACAACCATAAGCCTATTTATTTCGTTAACTTTCTTCCTCCCAAGAAATTCTTGAACATGATTTTTATACATGGACTTGTATCTTAATATTGTAACTTCTTTAACATAATTTTGTTTATAAATACGTATCCATTTATCAAACCATTCGTCCAGAGTTGTATTTGGATTAATTGTGTTGTTTAATCGGTAATCTTCAACAATTTCATTATGTAGCTCGTTCTTAATATCTTTTAATGTCTTACCATACACAGTCCGCCTTTTACCAAAACGATCAGTAAAACGAGCTTGATATCTACCATCCTTTCTTTGCGTGATACCTTTACCAAGTTCCTTACCTTTTAAATCTTTTCCCATCGTATCGTATTCCTTTCTATAAAAAAATACACGCGTACAATGAGACAATTTTCATAATTATCATATCATACGTGTGTATCTAAAGCAAATCATAAATATACAATATTATCTAAATATTGTTCAAAACCAATTCTTTTTATCAGACATTTCTTTCCAACGTAAATAACGAATGTACATCCTGGATCTTTGGTTAATTCACGTAATTTATTCTTACCTATATTAAAATACTGAGCAGCTTCATCTATTGTAAGCATATATTTTTCAGAAATATTTATTGTTTTTTCGCCTTCCATGGTTCTAACCCCCATTCAAACTCCTGTTGCCGCTGCGGATCATCGCTATTCAAAACAAAATCTACTTCACAAGGTAATCCCATAGACAATACTCCAAGAATAGATTTCGCATCAATAATATATCTGCCATGTACACAGTCAATATCGCAATCTCTAAATCCATTCATGATATTTACAATAGCATTTGCAGCAGATGAATTTTCAATTCTAACTTTTATACTTTTCATATATGTAATTAACTCCTGTTGATTATTCAAAATTAAAATGTTATTATATTTTATAGAATAATATGATCTGTCTATTATTATTCTATAGTGTGCTACGGAAACTTTGATACTTCCCATTTCAAAGTTGGCCTCTTATTCTATAAGCACACTACCACCTATACTACTATACTAGAATAAGAGGCTTAGACCTAAAATTTTAATTGCATTTTATATCAGATATAGTTATAATACAGGCGTACATTGTGTTCTGTGGAACAATATGCACGCCATTGTACTTTGAAAATTAAATAATAAGCAATAATTTTGCAGAAAGGAGGACACTATGGATGGATATAGCTTCATAATTTGTATTTTAATCATTGCGGCACTTTTTGTTATCGCAGTGCTTATTATCAGAAAACAAGACATTAAAGAGATCGACATAAATAAATCTGATAACAAATACAAATTTCATTGTTCATTCTTTGAAAAATAGTGTGCTAATTCTCAATAAATTATGCTTTATTCATTTAATTTTCTCCTTTATCTTTATCTCAAACGCCAGATCCTGTTGTACCAGAGTCTGGCGTTTGTACCATGTTTATTTATCGGTACTACCGAATCCGCCATTTCTTACTGCATCTGCATCATCATCTACTGTAATTCCATATGGCACGAAGATTCCCTGAGCGAATCCTTTACCACGAAGAACTTCTACGGTTTTATCCTCTTTTGAATCATTTGTAATTTTAATGAAGATATGCCCTTCATTATCTGAATAATAATAATCTTCATCTATAATGCCAACTGTATTATCAAGCTGCAAACGATATTTAAATCCAAGTCCACTTCTAGGAGATACCATCAATACCCAACCATTACTCATCCAGCAACGAATACCTGTGGGAATTTTAATAGTTTCTCCAGGTTCAAGAGAAAATGTCAACGGCGAACAAAAGTCATATCCTGCAGATCCTGTTGTTGCTCTTGTAGGCAGTTCAATTCCGCCATAAATACTTTCAATATCTTTTCTTACATTAGGATCAGTGGAGACAAGATTAAATGTATCACACCAATCTTTCATAAACTGATCAAAACTAACTTTATTAAATCTAGCTATTCTTGCTGCCATTTTTACTTAACTCCTTCTTTAAATATTTTATGTACTCATTCCACATTCCGGAATAATGAATGAATTCTTTGCCCTTTAACATAGATTTACGCATTTCTACTTTTACATCTTTTGATCTATATTGCTTGCTCTTAGAGAGTATATTTTTAATAAACCGTCTCGTAATCTGTGGAACGATCAAGATATCCTCTTGAGCAATATCTTTTGTTAAATTCTTATATGCTGCTAAATCATCAGCAGGTATTATGTAATCAGACTTAGGAAGATTCTTAGTTGAGAACGGTGATATACCTGCGCCACTTGTCTGTGGTTTAAGATATTCCGCTATCAATTCTATGTTCTTTGAATGAAATCTGAATTCTACTTCTTCATCATTCTCCATAATATGTCTAATAGTTCCTTCTTTTAATAAAGCATCATAAAGTGGTTTATAATTTATACCTATAGTTGTAATATCAAAATTGCATAATCTCTGTCCTAACGCTTTAAGAATATTGTGCCCCGGCCAATCGAAGGAATATACGCCACCAGAACACCATGTCCATAATGATATATCTGGCAGCCTAAAGCACATTTAATATAAACATCATCAGAATCAATTAATCCATTCCAATCTCTAGGGAAATCATTGGTATTCTGATCGATATGTGCCTTTAATCTGTATATTCCTTTATATCTCATAAGATAATTTGCCATTTACTATAGGCTCCTATACATACTGCATATCAGCGTAAGCATCGTCATAATATCCATCTACAAGATATTTTGGCATCGATTTTGATTTAAACAGATTCTTTTCATGAAGCTGCTTAATCTTTTTAACAATTTCTGGATTATCACATTCCCCAGTATCAATATATTTATCTAATACAGCATATGAAAAACCAAGATTATCTTCATCTGTTTTCCCACAAAGTCCATCAATCGGAATTTTCTCAATAAATTCCTCTGGCAATCCAAGCACATATCCAATTGCTTTTACTTCTACGACAAGCATATCTCCAATAGGACTGAAATCTCCTGCAGAATCGCCATATCTTGTTTCGTATCCGACAAACGACTCCGAATAATTGCAAGTGTTTGCTACTCTACCATTCATAGACTGTGATACTGCGTATAATGTTGACATTCTAATACGAGCCGGAAGATTCATTTTTGTCTGATCGCTAACTTCAATACCAGAAGTCTCAAGTCTGGACAATACACTTTTTACCGTATCTCCAATATTTATTTCATATCTTTTAATATCAAGATAATCACAAACCTTTCTAGCCACATCAATATCAGACTGAATTCCCTGCGGCATAAGTACGCCAATAACTCTATCTTTCCCAAGAGCTTCTACACATAATGCTGCTACAACAGTAGAATCTTTTCCTCCAGAAATTCCTACGATTGCATTGCAATCTGGTCCATTTTTTTCAAAGAATTTTTTAATCCATGTTACGCATTTATCCTTATGTTTCTTTGCATCAAAAGTCATAATTCTGTCCTCCTATAGATACAATCCGTGATTTGCTCGTGCCATCATCATATTCTCTAATGACTAATGTACCCTGTATCATCTCTCCAACTCTTCCGTGATATTTACGATACACAGATTCGCTATGAAATGAGTAATCAACCCCGTCATATTCAACTGTAATTTCGTATTCAGCAGGTTCGTTTTTTATAATTGGTCTACCGTCCGAATAACCTGCTACTTTTATTTGTTCTGGATTATAATATTCATTAACAATTTTAACCTTTACTGGTTCTGTAGTTTTCTTAATACATTTCGTACATCCTGTTAATGTAGACAATCCAATCAATAAACTTGCTGCAATAATTCCTATCCTACGCATTATCATTTTTCCACTGCCTCCTTCTTTTACTTTGATCTTTCCAACATTTTGACTTCTTTCTATAATTATCAAACGCCCAAGGAGCAATGATCCTTTTCGGTTCATTAAGATAAATACCATATTCATTTGCAGCTTCTTTTATCTCATCTGGAACAATACTTCTTCTTCGTTCTTGAACATTACTTACATGTCTTCTTATCTGATAAGCATAATGACCATAATGACGCATTTTATGCTTTCTATACGCTTTTGTTAAGTCATCAAAAGATCTAATATTTCCAGAATCATCAACTATTAAAAATCTTCTTCTACAATCTATATATTTCTTATTAAAACATCTATTATCGTATTCAAATGAATTGTGAAACTTTACAGATCGTATAAAAAATATATTATATAACTTTACATAATTGCGAAAATATGTATATAAATCTTTCGTCCCGCTTACATAACCAAGATACTCCCATGAAAGCCATTTATAAGTAGTCATTTCATTCCATAAATCAAAACTAATAATTTTTATGTGCTGTATATAAATATGGTATTTTCTCATACTTACTTCCTCTTGCTATTAAGTCTAATATGCTTTTTAAGCTCATTAATCCTTAAAGTTTGTAATAAAATAATGATCCAAACCATAGAACAATTTGCAAACATTAATCGACTGGGTTCTATATGTGTAAAATAACATATGGCATATGAAATAATAGAATAGGTGCTTATTATATAAAAAAACCAATCGCTTGAATCTCCATATTTACTTAAAAACTTTAATATTCTTTTAATATGTTTCATCACTCTTCGTATCTCCATAGTTCTACATTATAATCTGCGAGTTCTCTCTTAATGATCGGATATATATCATTCTCCCAATCTGCTCCGCCTCTGCCGCAGCCAATCTTATATGGAAGTGCTACTGTCGTATTACGAAGCTCGTCACATTCTTCAACCCATGCATACCAATTAGCTTTGAATCTTCTTAAACATTCTATAAATGCACCTAAATCTGTGTATTGTTTACCATCATAACCATATTTATCCTGAGCAAACATTGATACTACACATTGAGATTCGCCATGATTTGTCCACCAATAATAATCATTCAAACCAAGCAGCGAAAATCCTGCTTCTGTAACCTTGTTATACATTAAATAATAATGCTGGAACAATCCATTTTCATATTGTCTTAATGTCTTCGCGACACCAGAACCCATTACTCCCTGGCAATTAACTTGATGTAAAATAAAATCAGTTTTGGCATCTAAAATATTACCATTAATGATCTTTATACTGCTCAAAAGTAAATCCTCCCATTACACACCATTTATTCACAAACATCGTGTACCATTCAACCCATTCCTTATTTACAGTATCTGGAAGATCGGTATTCTCTTTGTCATATTTAAATCTTTCTTCTAACTGGTTAATTAAATCATAATAATCAGATATGATTTCACCATTGTCAGTTAAGAATTGGCCGTTGCGAATATCCATAAGAAGCGAATGCTCGTCCTCACGATATGTCACAATCTTTTTATTCTCCAGTACATCAAAGGCCATATAATACAACCGGATTGGATGAACCATATACTTCGCAAGTTTATCCTTGTCAATAAATACCTTTTCAAGATCGAGCATTTTTTTGCTCTTCTCAATATATCCGCCAAATGAATACGCCGCTTTTCTACAGAGAATCTCATCTGCATTATTTTTTAAAATATCAAAAAATATGTCTTTATATAGATAGTGTTCCGGCTTTAATCCAAGAATCTCAATGACTGCAGGATTATTACTATAAAGCAGCCTAATCATTTTTTTAAATGTATATATAGTCGTATCAGTTTCATGGCTAACTACTTGCTCAATATCCTGTCCTAATAAAATTTCTCTCTCAGTATTGTAAGCAATGCCTCTTATATCAAGATCACTACTAGCTGCATTAGTACCATAAGCATGGCTACCTCCTACGGCGAGAACCATAATATTCTCGCCAAGATAAGGGTTTGTGCGAATAAATTCATACCTTTTATCAGTTTCAAGAATTTGTTTAATTTCATCTAAAGTCATTATATTTCTCCATTCAATCTGTTACGGATTTCTTCAAATGTATCTCTGTGAACAATTCTGCCATCCTTAAATACGGTTTTAAGTTCACTATTCTGTCTAATCCCCTCAAGTCCATCAATGCAATAAAGATCGTTATCATAGTAATCTCTTTGTACTACGCAGCAGCCTTTATGAGATTTCTTAAGCTTGCTAGTATCTGTTTTAGGATCTTTGTAAATCATAATTGGTTTACCATTTACTTTGCCATATGTAGCCTTCATAGCAATTCCAAAAGTGTCTCTAGTTACAACAACCATATGTCCATCATCTTCGACAATAGCCGAGAAACAAAATGCGCCCACGCCAAATACGATATTATTCGCTGCGAAGCCTAAATCTCGTAATTTATTCCAAATCTCATTCACATGATTGAGCGAACATCCGTCTCCATAAATAATGCCAATATGAGGGTCTAGTACTTTATAACCTTTGCTATTTACTGTTCCTCCAAATGTATTCCAGAGTTTTTTAATTGTTTTTACAGCTATTTCTACCATGTCACCTGAATCCGGTCTGACAAGTAATTTCCCGTCATGATTCATGATCTCTTCTTTACAAGCCGGGAGAATATTATCAATCATATTCCAATAATCATATGTATCAGATACCATACTAAAAGATGAATTCGGATATAATTCTGTAAGAAGTTTCTTAACAAATGTAATCTCATTCCCATCGACTGCAAAATTTGAAGCCATAACTGAATGCTCTGTACTTACTGCCCCAATACCAAGACCCGTGTTTTTACAATCAGCCTGATAGTAAGTATCAATGTAATCAATCGCCGGAATTGTGCTTGTCTTATTAAAAGAAAGCAACCAGGCAGCAGAACATCTCTGAGCTTCGTCCATACAAGACATACCTCTCATACCAAAATCAGAAGCAGCCATTGCCGGATCTGCGTCGTCTGTAGTTATTTTGTACCAATAATCTGCCATTTCTCTGTACATATGACCGATTGTAGCGTGGCAACATGGTTTCCAAAGTTCAACCTGCAAAATACATTCAATCCACTGTACAACCCATGCAAAATCTGGATGTGTATTACTGATCTCAATACATGGCACTGTCATTGGTACAAGTGTTCCTTCCGGAAGTGCTCTAATATGTAATGGAAGATACCCAAGACGATGCAATTTAAAAATGGGTTCTACATCATAATCTTTTAATGTAAGCTGGGTATTCATAGTAGAAATATATGTACTAGCTACTAAAGATTCCGGAAGCTTAAAAAACCAAGTATTAAAATACTCAATCAAATACTCCTGGACAAATGCCTGGAGTCCAAAGAACACCATTTTCTTCTGATTTTTAAGCATTGATCTTCTCGGAGTCCAATAAGATACTAATTTAGTAAGCCCCGGAGGAAGCATTTTATTATGTACCTGTTTATATGTATCTGAAAGTAGAATTGCTAGTGTTTTTGTATTCATTATTTTTCATTCTCCTCTACATCATTACTATTATTACTATTTACAATTTTATCAATTTGATCTGAGACATAATCGATTACATCTTTCCCAGTTTTCCCGATGGCTTGAATATTATCGGTTGTTAAATTGTCTAAAGCCAACATCGTATACATGGTATCTTTTGAAGGAGTAATGACAACTAACAACGCACTTATAATTAAACCAACAATAGATTTTTTGAAACATTTTTTAATATTTAATATTTTATTTTGGTCTTTTTCATCATCCTTGTCGTAATATGGACCACCTATGACTATTAAAAAACATATTGCACTTCCAATTCCGACAAATATTGCAGCTACTACTGCTGTTATAAAAATATTTTTTATTCCAGATAAAACATTAATTAAGTAAATTGACCACGGATTAATAATAGGATTCATAATTAAAATACCACCGGATCATTTTTTCTAAACTCTTCAACCAGTTCAATCTTTGGACTTTCTGTATTTGTAAGAATACTATCTGTAGTATAAATCTTTTCAATAAGTCCGTTATTTTTAAGCAGCTCTCCATCGTAAATTGAATTTTCACAATGAGTAACATACAGATAAATGTTTGTTGCGCCAAGTTCTTTAAGCTTCAATGCACTGTGATAGAATGTTCCGCCTTTGCTGCAGATATCATCAACAATAAGAATATTTCGTCCTTTGATTTTTTCTACGTCACCTGCAACATCAAGACCTTCTATCGCGCCTGTTAACCAATTTCTTCTTTTAATTCCAAATGCATATGGTCCACAATATTTAGGAAGACTGGAATATCTTTTAACGCTACCCTCATCCGGGAAAAATAATATAGTATCGTCTGGCAACTTTTTAAATATTTTTTTAATATAAATGTCAGGAGACTGAATAAACAGTCGATCAAAAAGAGCTTCTGAAACATGCGAATGAGGATCCAACACTTCGACCGAATCAAAATTAAGAGAATTGATAATATTCGCAAAAAATTTAAGAGTAAATACTTCATTAACTTCTACAGTACGGTCAAATCTTGCATTTGGAATATATGGCATAATAAGACATATTTTTACATCTTGACTAATATCATGGATATGATTTACAATGTAAACCAACTGTAATAGCTCGTTTTCTGAATCATAATACCATTCAATTTTTATAAAGTCGTCAAACGGAAAAAATACTATGTTAAGTTTCATTGTCCCGTCTGGGAAATATTCAGGTTCAATAATTTCGTTATTTACTTTAATCATTTGTATCCTCCTTTACTTCTAGCTTTTCCAAATCTTCAATTAACCAAGGTTTTTCATCTTCCCATTGAACCATATCAAAATTTACATTATTAAATACACCAGCACCTAAAAAAATATTTAAACCTAAATTATCACCGCAACTCCAACATTTATGAGTAGTATCTTTTAATGGTTCATTTTCAAAAACAGTAATCCACCCATCAGGATTTTTTACCATATATTTAAATTTAGAATCGATGATTTCTAAAAGCTTTCTCTCATTATTAGTAAGCGTTGGCTTCTCTATATATTCTGATTCAGACCATTCACGTAATCGATCGAGGCATACCTGTGCACGTCCAATATGTTTACCACAACTATTAAACATGCATGATTCACATGGTGTATCACTACAATAAACAACTTTATTATCTTTTGTTACTGCTATACTCCTACCATTACAAGCAATATCTAAAATTTCTTTAGCGAATTTCTCTCTATTCTTCATAAATATATCCTTTTTATTCTCTTACTGGTTTACATCTATCAGCGTCCATCCAAGTCCATTCATTATTATAATAAATAAGAAACTCTGTGCCTCTATACTCACGAATAGCATATACAGTACAAACTTCGTCTTCTTCTGCCCAAGAATCTTTAACGCTTACCATAAATGGTAATGGACACATCATTAATTCATTCATCACTTTCTCCAATCACATTGATCTGACAGCTTTTCATTACATCAAGTGCTGCCTTATGTCTCTCTGGAGTTGATCCGGCGCAGCAGGAAGCATCTACTGTAATTTTTGCCTCTGGATAATATGTTTTAATCAAAAGAGCGTTCGTAATAACACAGATATCTGTACAAAGACCTATGATTTCAATATCTAATAAAGAATCATCTGTATTATTAAATCTTTCTTCCCAACCCCAATCATCAAATCCAAAAGTAGATTTACGACATACCGCAAAGTTATTGAACTTTTCGCATTTTTTATAATTAATCTCATCGACAATTTCCCATCCATTTGTTCCTCTGATGCAATGCTCAACAGGGAGTTTCTTGCCCTCCTGAGTATCTAAATAATCGTCGTAATGAGTATCTTGTGTAAAAATAATAAGGTCGTAATTATTTTTATACTCATTAACTTTTTTTACAATATTGGGGACTACAGCTACAGCTTCGTTGCTACCAAGGCTTCCGTAAACAAAGTCATTCTGAACATCCACTACAACTAATATCTTCTTTGCCATCTTCTTTTCTCCATTCTCTTTCCTGCTGTTTACAATCTATTACTTGCTGCTTATCATGTCGTTTATAATTGTCTCCCGGACCATATGCACCTTTATGTCTATATGAAGCATGTCCTTTTCTTGTGTTAGTCTTTTCTGCTGTACCAGCTCGACCAAGCCATCCATTATGACCTTTTGCCAATATTCCAGATTCAAATTCAGGCTCATCAATCCATTTACCACGATATGCCCCAGCATATTTTTGATCCTTAATTAACTTTCGTCTTTTCTTGATACTTTTTATTCTTTGTTTTCTATAATATCCTCTGTCACGTTTTGGCAAATAACTCGCCTCCTTATCACAGTTCAATTATCTGAATATCCACTTTTTATTCTGAATATTTACTTTTGTAATAAAAAGTGGATATTCCAATTTTTAGTTCTTAATATCACATCTTTTAGCTGCCTCAATTTCTTTATCAGTAAGATGGTCGGCTCCAGTGATAATCTCTTCTAATGTTCGAGGTGTATAATTCATGTATGGCATCATAGCTCCTGCGTTATACATATTACATGGTCGATCATACAGTTCTTTCATTTCATATTTAATACGCTCCATCATATTCCACTCGAACGAATTATGTACATGTGCATAAAGATGATACCAACCGTAATAATGATGATTGAAACATGGAATCGGATAATGGCAGAGTACAACACCATTATTATTCTTTTTGCCATCTGTTCCGGGGATATGTAGCTCTTTATAGTCTGTAATTTCTACAAACATAGACTGTAACTCTCTATTTTTAAGATGCTTATGATCATGATTTCCTCTAATTAAATGAATATGTCCATTTAACTGTTTAAGAATTTCAAGAGTCTTTGTAGTGTTATACCAACTGATGTCACCAAGAATGTATACGTCGTCTTCTATACCAACAACATTGTTCCAATTCTTAATAAGCACAGCATCATGGTCTTCGATTGTCTTAAATGGACGCTTATCAAATGATAGACAATTCACATGACCAAAATGTAAGTCACCGATAAAATAATTCATACATGTCATGCTCCTTTAAAAATTTTTTAAATTCGTCTTCTACCCGTTTCATTCTGCGACCATAATAAGATTTTTCACATTGATATACTTTATATGCTTCATATTGATCTATATATAAACCGCCATCATATACATCAACATCAATGTTGTCGTTAATATATACACCATGTTTTGTTATG
>OLON01001748.1_pt1 | contig 12012 bp, 10 predicted proteins | sample 1672691 | NCBI WGS metagenome assembly OLON01 (sample SAMEA3136714, study PRJEB25190) | human gut metagenome | biome: human gut; feature: human-associated habitat; material: faeces | place: Austria | collected 2013
GCCCTTGATCCGCAGATGAGAAAGTAGGTACAGCTATGGGAAAAATATTAGAAGTGAAGAATCTTACCATCCACATCAAGACGCACAAAGGTGTTGTACAGGCTGTGCGCGGCGTGGATTTTTACCTGAATGAGCAGGAGACCCTTGCGGTAGTTGGAGAGTCCGGTTCCGGAAAATCCATTACCATGAAGGGCGTTATGGGAATTCTTCCCAAGAATGGAAAAGTAGTAGACGGAACTGTTATGTTCCAGGGAAATGACCTGACCAAATACACAGAGCGTCAGATGCAGCAGGTCAGAGGAAGCGAGATCGCCATGATCTTCCAGGATCCAATGACCTCCCTGAACCCTACCATGAAGGTTGGAAAACAGATCGAGGAAATGCTCAAGGAGCACTGCAAGGAGATGAGCAAGGCAGACCGCAAGGCAAGAGCCATTGAGCTTCTTTCCCTGGTTGGAATCTCCAATCCGGAGGCACGTTATGACCAATATCCTCATCAGTTATCTGGCGGTATGAGACAGCGTGTTGTGATCGCCATTGCCCTTGCGTGCGATCCCAAGGTGCTGATCGCGGATGAGCCTACCACAGCACTTGACGTAACCATCCAGGCACAGATCCTGGATCTGATGCGCGACCTTCAGAAGAAAATCAAGACCTCTATTATTATCATTACCCACAACCTTGGCGTTGTGGCAAACATTGCAGACCGTGTAGCAGTTATGTACGGCGGCAAGCTGGTTGAGACTGGTGATGTGGCGGATATTTTCCACAACCCATGTCACGAGTACACCAAGGGACTTCTCCGTTCCATTCCGAAAGCACACGAAAAAGGCGGCGAGCTTCAGGCCATTCCAGGTACTCCTCCAGATCTGATGGATCCGCCGGTGGGATGTCCTTTTGCTGCAAGATGTCAGGAGACGATGATCGTTTGCCAGAAATTTATGCCGGATTATACCGAATGCGGCAAGAATCACAAGTCAGCATGCTGGATGCTGGATGAGATGGCACAGGAGGTAAAAGCTGATGAAAAATGATGACAAGCAGGTACTTCTTGACGTAAAGAACCTGAAGAAATATTTTGATGTTGGAAACAAAAAGATCCTGAAAGCAGTGGATGACGTTTCCCTTCAGATTTACAAGGGCGAGACTCTTGGTCTGGTTGGAGAGTCCGGATGCGGTAAATCCACATTTGGAAGAACTGTGATCCATCTTTATGAGCCTACCGAAGGAAGCGTAACCTTCGACGGACTAAAGATTGACAAGAATTTGGATAAGAAGCAGAGACATGAGCTTTGCAGAAGAATGCAGATGATTTTCCAGGATCCATATGCATCCCTGAACCCAAGAAGAAAGATTCTGGATATTGTAGCAGAGGGAATTGATGCCCACGGCCTTGCAGCGAATAAGAAAGAGCGTAACGACAAGGTCCTGGAGCTTCTTGAGACAGTTGGACTGCAGGCAGAGCATGCAGACCGTTTCCCTCATGAGTTCTCCGGCGGACAGCGCCAGCGAGTTGGTATCGCCCGTGCACTTGCAGTGGATCCGGATTTTATCGTTTGTGATGAGCCAATCTCCGCATTGGACGTTTCCATTCAGGCTCAGGTTATCAACCTTCTGGAGCAGCTTCAGAGAGAACGAGGACTGACTTATCTGTTTATTGCCCATGACCTTTCTATGGTTAAGCACATCAGTGACCGTATCGGTGTTATGTACTTAGGATCACTGGTTGAGCTTGCTGAGAGCGAGGAGCTTTTCGAGAACCCCATGCACCCGTACACCAAGGCTCTTCTTTCCGCCATCCCGATTCCGGATCCGGATATTGAGAAGAACCGTCAGAGAATCATGCTGGAGGGTACACTTCCGAACCCCATTGATCTTGGCGAGGAGTGTAAGTTCTGCAGTCGTTGTCCTGTTTGCAAGGATAGCTGCCATAAGAGCCAGCCGAAGCTTGTTGAGGTAAAACCGGGACATTTTGTTGCCTGCAGCCAGGTGCAGTAGATAAGCACTCTGTACAGCAATGACCAGCAGGTTTTCTAAAGAAGGATGTGTTGTCTGTGGGCAATATTATTTAGAAGCTTTCTGGTAAGCCGCTGGCAGATAACAGAAATGTAACGGGAAACAGGAGGAAGAAGGATGTTCATTGAAGAAAGGCAGCAAGCCATCGAGAAAGTCCTTCGGGAACAGGGGAAAGTCCGCGTCCGGGAACTGAGCGAAATGTTTCAGGTGACAGAGGACTGCATCCGTAAAGATCTGAAAACTCTTGAAAATGCCGGCAAATTAAAAAGAACTTACGGTGGTGCGATTCTTTCCCAGGATTACCCGCTGGAAAGAGATGTTATCGACAGAAGAAATTATCATGTGGAAAAGAAAATGGTGATTGCGGCCAAGGCCATGAAACTGATCCGGGAAAGAGAGGCAATCTTTCTGGATATTTCCACAACCAATATTGAACTTGCCAAGCTGATCGCGAAATCCAACATGCAGCTTACCGTAGTAAGCAACATGATCGATATTCTACAGCTGCTTGCGCAAAATCCCAAGATCACAGCCATTGGAACCGGGGGAATCATGTATCCCACAGTAAACGGGTTCCTTGGCTCCGCAGCAATCCAGGTGATCCGGCAGTACAGCTTTGACCGGGCCTTTATGGGAAGCTGCGGAATTGATATGATGGATCACACCGTTACCACTTTGGGCGTGGAGGACGGCCTGACTAAGAAAGCTGCCATTGAGAGCAGCAGACATAAGTACGCTGTGATGGAGCGGGAGAAATTTTATTTTAATGAATCTTACAAATTTACACAGCTGGATGCGCTGGATGGAATTATCACGGATGAGTTTCCAGATGGTTCCGTTCAGGACATGCTGGATTCTCTTGGCGTTGCGCTGTACTGAGAAAGGATTGCGTAAATAAGTTTCTGTCCATGAATGATAGAATTTTGCGAAGCGCGTTGCTGCGAAGGCAGTGAACAGGAACGTGAAAGGAAAAAGAGGATATGGAAAAGTTTATTTTGGAGGTATGCGCAGATTCTGTGGAATCTGTACTTGCCGCTGAAAAAGGCGGAGCGGACCGGATTGAGCTTTGCGGGAATGTGGTGATCGGAGGGACAACCCCTTCTGAGAGCCTTTTCCGTGAGATCAGAGAGCACAGTGACATTAAGATCCATGCTCTGATCCGCCCAAGATTCGGTGATTTTTGTTATACAGATTATGAATTTGATATTATTCGTTCAGAAGTGAGAAGATTCCGTGAGCTGGGAGCGCAGGGCGTGGTGATCGGTATGCTGCGGCCGGATGGCTCTCTGGATGTGGAGCATCTTGCACAGCTGATGGAGGAAGCGAAGGGAATGTCCGTGACCCTGCATCGTGCATTTGATGTGTGCAGGGATCCTATGGAGGCTCTTGAGCAGGCCATTTCCCTTGGTTTTCACACCATTCTTACATCAGGACAGAAGAATAACTGCGTGGATGGCTCCCAGCTTCTTGCTGACCTGGTGAAGGCAAGCGCAGGCCGTATTCATATTATGGCTGGCGCCGGGGTAAATGCAGATGCCATTTCTTCTATCTATGAGAAGACCGGAATCACAGATTATCATATGACGGGCAAAATTGTGCTGGAAAGTGAGATGCAGTACCGCAAGGACGGAGTGAGCATGGGCTTGCCGTCTTTAAGCGAGTTTGAGATTTTCAGGACCAGCGAGGCAGAAGTAAGAAGAGCCCGGAATGTATTAGCTACTTTGTGATGGAGCAGCGGACGGGTGCAGCTGGCTGTCTCCGTCACGCTACACGCTCTTTCACAAAAAAGAACAGTTTTTTCGTGAAAGGGCGTTTTTTCTATAATAAACTTCTTTCGATGAGGAGGATGAATATATGTTTCTTCAGAACAGTGAGAAGAAAATTGAAGAAGAATTTTTGAAATTAACAGAAAAGCTTGGAGCGGACAGAGAGCCGCTGAAGAACATCTGCGGGAAACTGGATGCCTGTGACAGGGACCTGGCGCTGGCTATGAAGTATTTGTATGTGACAGCGCCGTATAGTGATCTGGTGAATTATTCTTTCGAGGATATTAAGGATTTTGCAGGTCATGGGTTGTTTCTTTATAATCATCTGGAACGAGTGCATGCGCTTCCAGAGGAAATGTTTTTGAACTATATTCTGGATCATAGAGTGAATGAGGAAGAAGTACTTCCCTGCAGAACGTTTTTCTGGAATGAGTTAAAGGATCGTATTGAAGGAAAAAATGCGAAAGATGCGGCAATTGAAGTAAATTACTGGTGCGCCGAGGAAGCTACTTATCACAGCGGAGATGACAGAACCCTTCCGGCTCTTACGGTGTACAGAAGAGGCTATGGACGCTGCGGCGAGGAGTCTGTTTTTCTGGTAAATGCACTTCGAAGCGTGGGAATCCCGGCACGTCAGGTGTATGTGCCAAGATGGTCACACTGTGATGACAACCATGCATGGGTAGAGCTGTGGTGCGATGGAAAGTGGTATTTCACAGGAGCGTGCGAGCCCCTTATGATTCTGAACAAAGGTTGGTTTACCAATGCTTCCTCCAGAGCAATGATGGTCCATTCCCGATTGTTTGATCTTTTCCCAGCAGAGGGAGAGGATGTGATCGGCAAAGAGGGTGCAGCTGTTATGCTGAACCAGACTGCACATTATGCCAAGGTAAAGAAGGTCACTGTGAAGGTTGCAGACCGCGCAGGTGCTCCGGTGAAAGAGGCCCAGGTGCAGTTCCAGGTTCTGAACATGGGAGAATATTATCCAATTGCCAAGGCGAAGACCGATGAAAATGGAACCGTTTCTCTGGTTACCGGACTTGGAAGCGTGCGTGTTGCCGCGTTCCGCCCGGACATGGAAGGATTTGCCCAGGCAGATGTGGATACCAGAGAGCAGGTGAATGTGAAGCTGATTCTTACAGGAGAGGCTGTGGTAGCAGAGGACTGGAAAGCTGTAGATGTGATCGCACCTGTAGACACTCCTGTGAACCCGGATATGCCCACTCCAGAGCAGAAAGCAATCGGAACCCGCCGCCTGAATGAGGCGAATCAGCTTCGCCGCGAGAAGAAAGAGAACTGGGTGAATCCAGAACTGACGGCATTTCTTGCAGGAGAAGATGAGAAAGAGCTTCGCCAGGCAATGGCAGATGTTTTGTCTGAGAAGGATCACACGGACTGCGTGTGCAGCGTATTGGAAGAGCATCTTGCATATGGCAAAATATATGCACAGCAGTATAGAGAAGCAGATGAGTACGATTTATATATCAACTATGTTTTGAATCCCCGTGTAGAATACGAGCTTCTTCGCCCATACAGAAAAGGTATTCTCTCATTCTTTACAGAAGAACAGAAAGCCGCTTTCCGTGAGAACCCGGCAGAAATCTGGAACTATATCAGAGAGCTCATTACTGCTTACCCATATAACGAGCGTGAGACTGTAATGGAGACTCCATACGAATGTCTGATATCCGGCATCGGAACAGAGCGCTCCCAGAAAGTGCTTTTCGTAGCAATTGCCCGTACTCTTGGAATCCCGGCCAGATTAAATCCTGGAAGCCATGTAATGGAGTACTGGGATAAATGCCAGTTTGTATCTGTTCTGAAACAGGAGAAATGGAGCGCAGCTCTTTACCTGAAAAAGGAAGAGGGTACCCAGTGGAATTATTACCAGAACTGGACCATTGGACGTCTTGTTGGAAACGAATATGCTTCCCTGGATCTTACAAACAGAGCCTGGGAAGGAGATACTTTGGAACTGGCGTTGATTCCAGGCACATACCGGATCATCACCACCAACCGCCTGCCAAACGGAAACCAGTTCTCCTGGGAAAAGACAATCATTGTGAAGGACGAAGAGAAACATTACGAAACTCTGCGCCTTCGGGAAGCACAGCTGGGGGATATGCTGGAGCGTATTTCCCTGCCAGAGTTTGAGGTAAAAGATGCAGATGGCGGAATTGTGACCTGCGCAGACCTTACCCGGGGTGGCAAGAAAATCCTTATGTGGCTGGAAGAGAGCCGTGAGCCTACCGAGCATATTTTGAACGAAATGCTGGAACATGCAGAAAAATTCCACCAGTTTGAAACCTGCATTTCTTTTATGATCCGTACTGGGGAAGCTAAGGGCGACCCGCTTCTTGCAAAGGTTCTGAAGACTTTCCCGAAGATTTCCGTTTACTACGATTCTTTCGAAGAAAATATTGAGCTTCTGGGCAGAAGAATGTATGTGGACCCGGATAAGCTTCCGCTGATTCTGGTAACAAACGGAGAATCTGTGGGAATTTATGCAACCAGCGGCTATAATGTAGGAACCGGCGATATGCTGATTCGTATTATGGAAGAAGTGCCGGAGATGTAAGCCTTTGAAAAATGATTTTTCATGGATAATGTTTGGTGAATTGTGGTGAGAAATTATGCGAAGCATGATTTTGGCATATGAGACAAACGGCAACTATAAAGAACAATACATAATATTAAACTGTGTTTGGAACTGAGAACTGTTTTTAGTGGAGTATATATTATGAATCATTACACAGAAATTCACCCGGATGGAACAAGAGCCTATCAATTTGTTGCGGATACCGCCTATGTCCGTGAGTCCGGGACAAAAGGGGAACACAAGGCAGCAGAATACATCCTGAAGGAAGCGGAAAAGATCGCAGCTCAGCCAGGAAAAGAAACCTATATCCAGACTCCCCGCATGGAGCTTTTCCAGTGCCCGGATTTCCAGGAGAAAAGAGCTGAATTGACCATCTGCCAACCTTATGAGAAATCTTATCGGGTGCGTGCATATTTGAACGGTGCATGCACCCCGGCAGAAGGCATCACTGCCCCATTTCTTTTCGTAGGAAAAGGAGATGACATCAGTCTTTCTAAGGCGAAGGGCGCTGTTGTGCTGGTGTGCGACCCTGTACGGGAGGATATGATCAACAAGATTAAGGATGCTGGGGCTGTGGGATTTGTGACGGTTTGCGGTACACCGCTTGATCAGGGCGAGGACAGAACGCCTATACAGTACCGCCGCAAGGCATGTGACCTTCCGGGGGCAGCTATTCATTATCTGGATGCCGTGGAAATTGTAGAAAAAGAAGCTTCCATGTGCAGGCTGAATATTCAGCAGAGCGAAATTTCCCGGAACTCTGCCAATGTGGCAGTCCGCATTCTGGGAACTGAATTTCCAGAGGAAATCGTCACAGTGACGGCTCATTATGATTCTGTGCCGGAAGGTCCTGGAGCCTATGACAACATGTCCGGCGGTGCTATGGCGATGGAAGCTTTTCTTTATTTCGCAGAGCACAGACCAGCCAGAACCATGGAGTTCATCTGGTTCGGTTCCGAGGAAAAAGGCCTGATCGGAAGCCAGAACTATGTGAAATCCCATGAAAACGAAATGGGAAAACATGTATTTAATCTGAATGTAGATCTGGCAGGACAGCTTCTTGGAGGAAATGTGCTGGGAGTGACTGCGGATCCTACGGTGTGCGCAGCGTTAAAAGCGCTTATGGAGGAAAATCAGCTTGGCGTTACCATCAAAAACCAGGTCTGGGCCAGCGACTCCAACACTTTTGCATGGAAAGCTGTTCCAGCTCTTACCTTGAACCGCGATGGTTTCGGCATGCATACGAGACACGATACCGTAGAATATATTTCTCCCCGTGCGCTGGCGGAAGGGGCGAAAACCCTTTGCACAGCTGCCGCATGGGTGGCAAATGAGCCAGAGCTTTCATTTGAGCGGGAAATTCCCGCAGATATGAAGAGGGAATTGGAGAAGTATTTTGCTTCATGATAAAATTCTGAACTGAGTATTTATTTGATTGGTTGAGATATTTTTGATAGGAAAGGACGAAGAAATGAATAAAGTAATCGAAGAAAGAACCAAACGTACCCAGTGGTACCGTGATGCCCGTTTCGGCATGTTTATCCACTGGGGGCTGTATGCAATTCCAGCCCGTGGTGAGTGGGTAAGAAGTGTGGAGCAGATTCCCCATGAGGAGTACTGCCCACTGACAGAAGAATTTACAGCAGAAAATTACAATCCAAGAGAATGGGCTCGTTTGGCAAAGAAAGCCGGCATGAAGTACGCCGTACTTACTGCCAAGCATCATGACGGTTTCTGCCTGTTTGACACCAAGCTGACCGACTACAATTCCATGAACGCAGCCTGCCACAAAGACTTGGTAAAAGAATTCCTGGAAGCTTTCCGTGCAGAAGGAATCAAGGTAGGCCTGTATTTTTCCATTATCGACTGGCGTCACCCGGATTTCCCGCACTATGGCGACATGCATCACCCAATGCGAAACCACCCGGAATGCTCCAATGAGAACCGGGATTTTGACCGCTATCTGGATTTTATGTTTGGTCAGATCAAAGAGCTTCTTACCAACTATGGCAAGCTGGACTTGATGTGGTTTGACTTCTCCTACGGCGATATGAAGTGCGACAAATGGAAAGCACAGGAGCTGATTTCCATGGTTCGTTCCATTCAGCCGTGGCTGATCATTGATAATCGTCTGGAAGGAAGTGCAGAGGATTCCGGTTCTATTCTTACAGCCAACCCAACGGAATATTCCGGAGATTTCGCCTCTCCGGAGCAGATGATCCCTCCGGCAGGAATCCGCAATGAGTTAGGTGATCCGGTGCCGTGGGAAGCGTGCCTGACCCTGAACAACAACTGGGGCTATGCATCCAGCGATCACCATTATAAATCAGCGGAGATGGTCATTCATATGCTGGTTGAGTGCGTCAGCAAAGGCGGCAACCTTCTTCTGAACGTAGGCCCGGATGCCAAAGGCCGTATTCCAAAGGAATCCGTGAAGATTCTGGAAGAAGTGGGCGAGTGGATGGACGAGAACTCCAAGAGTATTTACGGCTGCGGCTACGCCGGAATTGACAAGCCGGAATGGGGCCGCTACACCCGCAATGGCAGCAAGATCTACGCCCACGTTATGGAAGCCCAGGCCGGAGCCATTCCCCTCACCGGAATCCACGGCAAGATCAAAAGACTCCGCCGCATCAGCGATAATTCCGAAGTTCGCCTGACAAACTACTGGAATCTGAAAGAATACTCCCAGAACCAGTTTTTCTTCCTTAACGCAGACACCTGCGACAGCTACCCCCTCCCAGATCCCCGGGATACAGTTGTGGAAGTGACGCTGGAGGAAAACGAAAATTAAAGCATGTCTGGTTCCTATACACGGTGTGAATACGATACGTTTCGATAAGCCAAAACGAAAGCCCTCGGAGTTTTTTCTCTGAGGGCTTTCATGTTTATTACTACATGGAATTGGTTGATTTATGAATTTTTTTCTTTAAAAACATTTCGTGCCGCCATGCAGATCAAAATAGTGATCACCATATCCGGCAGTGTATTTCCTACCGGGATATCAATTCTCATTAAAATTCGATACAGAATGAATCCAATTACCCAGATCACAGCATTTGTGATGTCAACGGCCTCGCCCAGGCTGTCGGCGCGTTTGAGCAGGAAGAAATCTGCAATCTGGATGGCAATCATAGGTGCAAACACGGAACCAATAAGGTACAGGAAATCTGTAATATTGTCCATTGGATAAACAATGGCGCCGATGGTTCCAATCACAGTCACTGCAATGGCCGCATATTTTCCATTGATCCTGGAAAATACAGATTCAGAAGAAATTCCGGCGGAATAAGCATCCAGGAATGTGGTGGTAACAGTGGAAAATACAATGATCAGAAGTCCTGCGATTCCAAGTCCTGCTTTTACCATGATCTGTGCAATATCAGACTCTCCGGTATAAATAGCAGCGCCCATACCGATCACGTACATCCAGCAGCTTACCAGGCCATAAATAATCGCACTCACTGCGGTAGCCTTCACAGGTTCCTTTGCTTCCCTTGTGTAGTCGCTGATAAGCGGCAGCCAGGACAGCGGCATTGCTACAGACAGCTCTACAGCAGCGCCAAAGGACATTGCCTCTTCTCCAATGGCAAGTGCTGTGCCGCCATCAAAAAAGATCAGCTTGCAAAGCACCAGTGTGAGAATAAACAGAGCCGCCATTGCGATGGTGTTGATTTTTCCCAGGTTGGTGATACCGATGAAGATCCACAGCACGATCAGTGCGCCAATAACCAGACACCATACCCAGCTGCCTGTATGAAGCACACCGTCAGCTGCCAGCGCGCCGTCATAGATCATAATGGCAGTCCAGCCCACCAGCTGGAGCACATTCAGGAAGGAAAAGAAGATTCCGCCCTTTTCCCCGAAGCTCATTTTTACAGTTTCCATAGCACTGCGGCGCGTTTTGCCGCCGATCACGCCTGCAAGGAAAAGCATGGTGCAGCCTATAAGATGTCCGATAATAATGGCAAGAAGCCCTTTTTGAAAGCCCAGCGGGGCAAAGTAAGTTCCTGTGAGGATTTCTGCCAAGGAAACGCCTGCGCCGAACCAGATCAGGCCGTTTTCGAAGATGGAGGTACGTTTTTCGGTCATGTTAGTTGTCCTCCTTGGCTAATGTAAATTCATTTTGAATTGCAAATCCATGATTCATAGGTCCGCTGCCTTTTCCCAGATCCAGCATGGCAGCCAGAGCACCGGAAATGTACTTCTTGGCACGTTCCACAGAAGTATCCAGGTCAAATCCCTTTGCAAGATTAGAAGCAATGGCACTGGATAAAGTGCAGCCGGTTCCATGCGTGTTGGGATTGTTGATCCGTTTTCCCTGGAACCATTTGTAACCGCCGTCACGCCACAGAAGGTCATTCGCATCGTTCAGCTGATGTCCGCCCTTGCAAAGCACTGCGCAGTGATATTTTTTCCCAATGGCAGCAGCGGCCTTGATCATATCGTCGGCTGTCTCTATTTTCATTCCGGAAAGAACTTCAGCTTCCGGAATATTTGGCGTGAGGACCGTTGCCATGGGAAGAAGCTGGCTTTTCAGAGCATCAATTGCCTCGTCGTTGATCAGCTTGGCTCCGCTGGTGGCTACCATAACTGGATCCACAACGATGTTTTTGGCATCATACTGATGAAGCTTCTTCGCAATCGTTTCAATCAATGCGCTGGAAGATACCATTCCAATTTTCACTGCGTCAGGATAAATATCTGTGAAAATATTATCCAGCTGTTCTGCCAGAAATTCTGGCGTTGCCTCCATGATTCCTGTTACACCGGTAGTATTCTGTGCGGTAAGTGCGGTAATTGCACTCATAGCATATACTCCATTGCTGATCATTGTCTTGATATCAGCCTGGATACCGGCGCCTCCGCTGGAGTCACTTCCAGCGATTGTTAATGCTGTTCTCATAATGTCTCATCCTTTCTCTTGTCCTGCCTGGCAAAATACCGGACAGGCTCTGGTGTTATTTATGCATTAATTTTATATAGCGTCCGAAAGTGGTGCCCCCAGCCGAACGCTGCATTGCTGCCTCTATAAGGAAATGTCTGCTGCGCAGACATTTGAAAGTCAGCTATTACGCGTCTGCGACGCTTCCATAGTTGCCGCCCGTATTCGTAATCTGGGCTATTGCCCTACTTACTCATACGGTCTAGCCTGTCCGATATCCATGAATTCGCTCATGCAGGCATGGCTCACTCATGGTTGCCGTCCAGGACTTTCAAAATAAAAAAGAGACACCCGCGTTCTGGTGTCTCCGAAAAAAATCATTATGACTTCCTACGGCGGCATTATCCGCATCAGGTAAAGGGTCGAAATTCATAATTTCCTCTCAGCCTGTTTACAAGCTCCCCTGTTCTTTTGTTATTATAGTAATAATGGGAAAATTTGTCAATAAATTGTTTGTAAGATAAAAAATTCCGCAATTTTACCGCAATCAACCATCGGTAGGGTGACGAATTCCCTGATTTATGGCATAATCAAGATAACAAATCAGCCAGATTCCTACGGCTGTCTTGATCGCGGCAAGGTTCTTACTAGTACATCGTTTTCGAAATAACTATACCACTCACTTGCCTGTGAATCCGATTGCACAGGTATAAAAGCCTCAGCGTAGCCCGCTACGCCTGCGTTTT
>OLON01001753.1_pt1 | contig 11990 bp, 9 predicted proteins | sample 1672691 | NCBI WGS metagenome assembly OLON01 (sample SAMEA3136714, study PRJEB25190) | human gut metagenome | biome: human gut; feature: human-associated habitat; material: faeces | place: Austria | collected 2013
ACGCTAGTTATAGATTAACATTGTTTGCCTTTCGTGTCAAACACATTTCACTCCTGAGAACGCTCCTCTGCTTGCGGAATAACTGCTGTTATTTCAACTCACGAAGTGTGATACATCATACTCTAAATAATTCCGCCAATGTTTGAAGATTCAACTCACGGAGGGCGACAAAGGAATCGGGCCGGTTGTGTGGGGACGCATCATTTCAACTCACGCCCTCACGGAGGGCGACTCCTACGAGATGTTAGCAGATAATAATGTGGAGAATTTCAACTCACGCCCTCACGGAGGGCGACGGCTGTATCGACCGCCGCCGAAAAGTACATGAAATTTCAACTCACGCCCTCACGGAGGGCGACGAACTGTGTGATCCGATGACAGCGGCATTGGGCAATTTCAACTCACGCCCTCACGGAGGGCGACGAAATTTGTCTGCGCATCTATTTTTCTTCTTCATATTTCAACTCACGCCCTCACGGAGGGCGACGGTATACGTTACCCACTGGCCGCCTTGCATCTTGTATTTCAACTCACGCCCTCACGGAGGGCGACATTGGTTCCTTTAAACGCTGTGCAGCGGTTTCAGATTTCAACTCACGCCCTCACGGAGGGCGACGGAACAGATCAATTGTAATTTTTTTCTTCATCTTATTTCAACTCACGCCCTCACGGAGGGCGACGATGATGCAGGCTATGCAGATGGTCAATAAGCTCATTTCAACTCACGCCCTCACGGAGGGCGACGAAGAAACGCTGAAAGCGGCGGCAGTTGCAACAATTTCAACTCACGCCCTCACGGAGGGCGACCGGATGATGTCGGAAAGTACCTGTACGCATGTATATTTCAACTCACGCCCTCACGGAGGGCGACAGCGACCTATCGCAGGCGAGCAATGCGGATATCGCATTTCAACTCACGCCCTCACGGAGGGCGACAACACAGGGCGAAGAAAGTTCGAACACGTATGAATATTTCAACTCACGCCCTCACGGAGGGCGACACATTTTTGGTCATTTTAATCCTACACTTCTTTCATTTCAACTCACGCCCTCACGGAGGGCGACCAGATCTTAGCACATTGTGTCTATCCTGTCAAATATTTCAACTCACGCCCTCACGGAGGGCGACTGCAGGAACGCCTTGTACTTGTCCGACAGTACTATTTCAACTCACGCCCTCACGGAGGGCGACCATGCTTCTTCTCGAGGATTTTCTTCGAGATCTCATTTCAACTCACGCCCTCACGGAGGGCGACGCAGGACGGACTGGTTAGTGGTTACCTGACAGGATTTCAACTCACGCCCTCACGGAGGGCGACTTCATTCCTTGTTCTGTTCTACCTTCTTCTATGTATTTCAACTCACGCCCTCACGGAGGGCGACGGGCAGTTTTTGCTGCAGATATCGAGATGGCGGTATTTCAACTCACGCCCTCACGGAGGGCGACGTTTAATTGCTTTTCTTGTTTTATATTTGAGAATATTTCAACTCACGCCCTCACGGAGGGCGACAAGCACAGACATCGGTTGGAAATATTAGAGTAAATATTTCAACTCACGCCCTCACGGAGGGTGACACGGTCATGCACTGCGGTTCGCATGATCTGAGAATTTCAACTCACGCCCTCACGGAGGGCGACCAAGACGTAAGAATCCTCGAAATGCGGAGATACATTTCAACTCACGCCCTCACGGAGGGCGACACTACTCTAAAGTTAATTTACTTTAGAGTAGTCATATTTCAACTCACGCCCTCACGGAGGGCGACACGAGAGTATGCTAATATAGCGGAAAGAACTATATTTCAACTCACGCCCTCACGGAGGGCGACAATCAATCTAATCATAATATCCCAAAAACAGAAATTTCAACTCACGCCCTCACGGAGGGCGACGTCAAAGGACTTACAGCAATCGTCAAAGAAGGAGATTTCAACTCACGCCCTCACGGAGGGCGACTTGGCATGACTGAGGATGATTACAATCTAGTTACATTTCAACTCACGCCCTCACGGAGGGCGACTTTTCCACTAAATCGGTGGTGTTTTTGCAAATAATTTCAACTCACGCCCTCACGGAGGGCGACTTCGTTATCCAGAATACACAGAATAGGGAGGGGATTTCAACTCACGCCCTCACGGAGGGCGACGATGTTGCAGAAATGGCGGTAACGTGCTGTGATATTTCAACTCACGCCCTCACGGAGGGCGACCGTTCTCTGCTGCATACGAACTCTCTGGAATGTCATTTCAACTCACGCCCTCACGGAGGGCGACCGACGATGATCGTATATCCGAGCGATGATCTGGCATTTCAACTCACGCCCTCACGGAGGGCGACTGCAAATTTAGACAAATTTTTCTTCTAAATCGCGGCTATGCTTATTCAATATCTCTATATTTTCTTCCTCATTTCATCTCCCTCCTCCCCCAAATTCTATCTTTTCAGCAAAAATCCTTTAAATTTCAAGTGCGAATCTTCCTGCTTTTTTCTGTGCACTTGGCATTCGCACTACAGAATCAGTGTGTCCATCACGTCAAATCCCGCTTTTGCACCAACATGTTCTACTTTATTTTTGTACTTTTCACCCAAATAGTAAAATCGCAAACTATCAGTCTCTTTATCTATGATTTTTTCTAGTATATCTTTTACCTGTCGGCACTTAGCCGCATCAATCTGGCACTCGAAGACAGAATTTTGAACTCGCTGGCCGTAATTGGTACATTCTTTTGCTACCTTGCGCAATCGCGTTCTGCCTGCAGCGGTTTGTGTATTTACATCATATGTGATCAGCACCAGCATTAAAAATCACCTACTTCCACAAAAATGGCGGATATTCATCCAGATCCCCTCGCAGGAAACGTGCCAGCAGCATGCTCTGTGCATATGGAACCATTCCCCACTCGATCTTTTCGCCTAAAAATGGATGCGTAATCATCTCCTGTTTTTTTCCCTGCCATGCACTAAGAAAGGCTTTTCGTCCCTCCTCCGTCATAATAACGGCACCGTTTTCCTTAGTTAAAAAATATTCTGGCTTCATAATCCTCTTATTGATAAGTGTCAGAACAAACCGATCTACCATAACGCTACGAAATTCTTCCATCAGATCCAGCGCCAATGACATTCGTCCCGGACGATCTGTGTGGAAAAATCCAACATATGGATCCAGGCCCACTGCTTCCAGCGCCCCGCCGCACATTCCTGCCAGTAAAGAATATCCAAACGAAAGCATCGCATTCACATTATCTAACGGTGGTCTCTTATTTCTTCCATGAAAATAAAAATCCTCTTTCTGCTGCAGAATAAGTTCATCAAAAGTGGAAAAATATACCGATGCAGCTTCTCCTTCCAGTCCTAAAAGTGTTCCCGCATCTTCACATTGTCTGATTTTATTCATACTCTGCCCCAGAAAAGCTGATTTTTTCTTAAGCAATTCTGCATCCAGCCGCATACTGTAATCTCTGGCGGCTCTCTCGAGCACCCACCTGGCATTATAGACTTTGCCAAGAATAAAATTCTTTGCTATTTTGACGCTTTCTTCTTTTTTCTCGCTGATGCGGTATTGTGTTTTTCGCAGTGTCACATTTCCCTTTTCTTCTCCGCTGACTCTCGCCAGAAAACGGCCATTTCCGGACATAAAGGATAATTCAATGTTTCTTTGCGCGCACGCCCCCATTAATGCCGGACTCGCTCCTGTATAGCCAAAGGTCACGATCGCCTGTAAATTATGTAAAGGGATTCTTCCTATTTCCTTTTTATCCTCCATTACTACGACATTTTCCCCATCAAGTGAAAGATAACGATTTCCAGAAGTAATATACAAGGTATTCAGCAATCTTTTCATAGATTTTCCTCTTCCTGCATTCTCTTGGTAATGTATTCCGCAACCAATTTATTCTTATTTAAAACCGGCAGACAAATATCTTTCAATGAACATGCATTACATTTCCTGCTTATTTTTACTTTCGGTGTATACTGTTGTTCATAATACTTATGCATTTCTGCAAATATCTGCTTCACTTTTTCCCGGATTGCATTATCAAATTCTACCTTATGGCGTCTGCGGACTTCACCGTAATAAAGATATCCATACTCGATTTCACAACACAGCATTTCTTCCAGGCAAAACGCCTGCGCTGCCAACTGCAGGATATCCTCTTCTCCTTCTTTTGGTTTTCCCCGCTTATATTCTATTGGCACTACACGATAAAATCCTTCTTTTCCATGCAGTGAAATCCCCTCTTTCACCCGATGAAATTCCACCACATCGCACTCGCCGCTCACTCCCATTTCGCAGGAGTGAACCGGCATCGCACGCACAATCAGCAGATCTCCTCTTTTTTCTTTGAGACCCGGATTATGTGCATTTTCATGAAGAATCTTTCCCTCTACCGTGCGGACATTCTCCTGCCACTGCATCTCGATATATGCAAGTGCCCATTGGCGCCGGCAGAATGCAAAATGTTGAATTCCTGACAACTGCAGATAATCATCCTCATCATACATTCCAATTCACCCCTCACGGAAAACGACCGTATCTTTAGACAAAATCAAAAATCTCCGGTTCTCTGCATCCTTCTACATTCCAGGTAATATCATAATCCTTAAAGCTTCTCGGATGATCTAAATCTTTATTCCAGTCAAATCCTCTCTGGATCTTTCCACTCGAAATAGCCGGTGTTTTTTCCTCGTGCTGCCACCAATACATCCGGCATACCTCCATACTTCCTTCCGGACGTGCTGACGATGCATCATTTTCAAACAATGTCATGAGTGCTTCTTTCAGTATCTCAGCATCCTCCTGGGTAAAGCCCGTCTTTTCCGCGAGCTGCACATTGACACTTCCCATCACCTTGTATACAGCAAACCCAACTCTATGTTTCGTTCCCATCGTATCAGATGCCTTTCCTTCTTTTCCGGCCTCGCTGTTTACGCTCTTGGTGATTTGCATACTCATGATATCAATCGGAGACAGACTTACTGCCTGATGGATCGACACCGGACCGCGTACGCCAAAGGATACTGGAATTCCTTTAAATGCAAAAACCTGTCCAAATGTCCTCACATCGATCCACTCCCTGCATGCAATCTGTGCACAGAGATCTCTGCTCGCATCTTTCTTATTTCCCATCTGTTTTTTAAGCTCCTCGCAACCATCTGCGCGCTCCTTCAGACTCTTGAATGAGTCGTCCGTTCTGTCATCTGACTGCACGAAAATTTTCTGTCCCAGATCCTGCAGGCGGTTTCGGATTTTTCGTTTAATGCAGACATCTGAAATTTCCCCATATCCATCCAGATTAATTCTCGGACGGTTTCCGTTCAGTGGATCTCCATTGGGATTTGCATTCGTTGCACTCACAAATAATGTAAAATCAATTTTTCCTTTTAATTCGCTCATTTCTTTATTTCTCCTCTGTTTTCTCTGTTTTGTAAGTTCTCAGCGCACAGGACTGACTGTGAAATCCAAGTAAATATAAGCCGCTCAAACGTTTATTCTCCTGATAATCGTTTACACTTTCAAATGCGTCCTCGATTTCGTCCAGCAGATTTTCATAAAATCTTCGTTCCGGCACTGGCAATTTGTTCAAATACGGCTGAATATTCTCTTCAATAACTTTCCAGGTTTCAAACGGTCTCTGCGAAAAATTATTCATGTATCGCTTTGCATTTGTAATTCTGCTTCTGTCCTTATCCATATCAAAAGTCCGATATTCAATTCGATCTGCTACAGCAAGCAATCTTCCATACAGGTAATCTCTTTCTGTACAATTTTTGTCTACCGCCATTTTCCATTCCTCCTTATAAAGTTCTTTTCTTCTTTTTTTAACCATGGAGCACGCAAGCTGCAAAATCTGCTCCCAGTTTCTCTGTTCTTTATATGCCAATGGATTAGATGCCTTATTTATCGCCCTTTCCACATAATCAGCTGGTATTCTCTGCCCATCCCAGATACATGGCAAGATACGCTTTGCAACCTCAGCATAAAGTTTTTTGCTGTTTCCATCTACAATGGTAATACTTCCATTATTTTCTATTCCGAATAAAAGATCCGCTATCTCCTTTACTCCAACCATGCCATAATAAACAATTCTTTTTCCGTCTCTCCATTTTTCATGACGCCACCAGCAGTCCTTGTGCCATTTTCTGATATTCTCTAAATACCGCGTTTCTTCAATTTTTTTTGCTTCCACGACTGCCAGGCGCCCCGGTGTTGCTGCATCGACTCCTAATAACACCATATATTTCATGGTCGTGGGACATTTTTCCTCGTTCTGCAGCGTGCTATACCCACTCATCGCCTTCTGAAACAGCTCCGCTCCGATCGCATTGGTATCAAACTCCGGATCTTCCAGTCCGGTATCCCATTCATCAAATTCAGATATAATATGCTCCGTATCCGAGTCCCATCGAACTTCTAATTCTCCTGCTGAATCCTCCGCTGTTTCCCATGTAACAAACACCATGGTATCATATGTGCCTCCCTGTCTGCGGATAATCCATTTCAATGCGTTGTGAACCTTCTGGGATGTTTCGTTTCCAATTGCAAATGCCTCTTCTTTCGTTGCAAATCGACCACGATACGTAAAATTATCCTTATCATTTGAAGAAATCAGTTTCGCGCCGTCTCCTTCATTTCGGATTTTCTTTGGCTGTAGATAGGAAATACTTTCTCTTTTTCCACTTAAATAGCAAAGTCCCTTTTCCCCTTCCATGGACCGCTGATACTGCTGATATTTTTCCCATAAGGTCTTATCCTTCCAGCATTCATCAACTGTTTCTGTCAGTGGATTACTTAAAGAGCGCACAATAAATCGCACAAACGCTTTACTTTGATCAATTCCCTGAATCGTTTCCTTTTCTGCCAGCGTTCCATCTTCATTTTGCTTCAATACCTTCTGTTCAATCAAATCATGCATCAAACTTTTCTTCTGCAGATAATAATAAATTGCTCTTACTTTATCATGGCAAAATTCTGACTCATACCATTTTTTTAATTGTTCCATATAAATTTCAAAACAGCTTCCATCATCCGCCACATAAAGCGGATAATCGCCCGCCAGATATCTTAAATTATCACACAGGGGATGGGCTTCTTTTCCAGATGTTCGGCTTCCTGATTTTTCTGTAACCGGAATAATGGTGAATTTATCATTTGCAGGAACCTGTTCGCCATGTAAAAAGTTACCTTCTTCATCAATGGTTACCGTAATCTGTGCCGTTGCCGTTGAGTGGAATGTTGGAAGCAGCGTATAGGGAAATTCACCACGATATTCTATTTTTCCTACCTTGTTCAGATTTTTTTCGTACAAATCCAGTGCTTCTCTTCCCCAGTTCACGTATCTTTCACCTCCCTTTTTTCATGTTCTTCTTTCTCGATATTTTCAAATATTTTCGGCTGCATTTTTCGTATATGACGTTTGATTGTACACTCTTCCGGACGGGGATAAACGATGTAGCCTCCCCTTGTCATGGTCGGATGCTCCCAGAATCTTACCGTCATGTTTCCCTGATCCTCCGACAAAACGGCTTCTTCCGCATAAGTAATTCCGTGATAAGAGAAACCGAAATCTATATCTTTTTCCATATCATCATAATATCCTGCTCCACTGCCAAATTCACACGGTTCCACAAATGCCTGACATTCTCTTGCTCCAAGAAAAATATCTCTCCGGCCTCCGCTCTTTACCATTCTTTCTGACATGCACTGATATTTTCGCTCATTTCTATCCTGTACCATGTTGACCTGATGCTCATTAAATTCAAAATGAGCACGTACCTGATAACGCACATCCTTTAAATACGTGTAGTATGCCAGTTCGTTTCCGCCATTGTATTTAATAGGACGAATACCTTTTGTTTCCGTCTGAATCCGGTTCATAACGCGAATTTCATCAATTACCCAAGAGATCGTGGGTTTCCAAAATATGCTTTCCGTAATACCTCGCAATGCCTCGTAAGTTGGAATTGAATAACTTGTTTTTTCGCCTCCAACACGCACCACCGGATCAGAAAACAATGCATAGTCCCCATACACCTCGTACTCTATGGTGTTCGCATGTTTTTCCATTGTACCACCTCCAATATGTTTAATAGTTCTCAAAGTTCATCTGCGGTTCTTCCAGCACACCAACTTCATTGCTGTAATACCCTTCGCTCAACACGAGTATTTCTTCATCACTAATTTGATATATTGCATTATTAAGACGTTCCTTCTGCACTTCTGAAATTCCAACCGTATATTTTTGCAGTTCCCGCAGCATCTTCTGCTTTTCCTCCCAAGGTAAATACTCATCATCTGCTCCGACAAATGCTGCAATCAGTTTTTTGGCCTCATCATTATAGGGAACCACAACTGGAATCTTATAATCATTAGAAATAACTTCAAATTCTTTTCCTGCCGTTGCAAATGCCTGTGCCATTCCCCCCTTATACTCTTGTTCAAACTTATGCCAATATTGTTTTCTTCCCGGACAATTTTTTCCCAGCATTTCTAGCAAGGTCGTTTTATAATTTTTCGCCGGAAATTTCGTGATATCAGCCTGCAGCACCTGATAGTAATACTGATAATAAATCGCTATCGCTTTCGACGAATCTAATCTTTTTTCAAAAATTTCAGGCTTACTTCGAAATTGTTCTAATAATTTTTGTACTGCTCTTTGTTCTTCTTGTATCTCTGGCAGCTTTTCCAGACTTTCGGCCTCGTTTGTCAATTGTACAATGTAAATCTTTCCAAACCAGGGATACTCCTTGTGGCGATTTCCTCTTCCAGCGGCCTGGATCACATGATCCAATCCCGCTTTTGATCGAATGACACAGCCAAAAGAAAAATTTACACCCGCTTCTACAACCGGTGTACTGATGCAGATCACTCTGCCTGTATATCCGGATTCTCTATTTTTTCGTAATGCCGCATGGACCGTTTCCAACGTGTCCTCTTTATTTTGCGGGCAAAGTTTATTGCTCAGGTGAAAAACTTGATCTTCGTCTGAACAGCTGCTTTTTATCTTTTCATATACTTGTTTTGCACATTCGGTTGTATTTACTATGACCAGCACATTTCGAAATGTCTCAGCTTGCTGCAACGTAAAATCACAGAGATCCTCAATTTCCATTCCGCCCGGATACGCTTCTGTTTCTGTCAAATCTACGATATCCGTTCTTCGAAAGGCTTCTTCATACTTTTCTATGATTTCCGTCATCTCCATGCATCCACTTAAATTATTCTCTTTCAAATCTTTAATGGATGGCTGGGTAGCTGAACATAATACAACATCCGATTCCGCAAAATTGGTAAGAAAATTTACTGCTAAGTTAAAAAGTTCCATACACTTCTTCGGAATGGCCTGTACCTCATCAAAAATGATCACGCTGTTACATAAGGTATGCATTCTGCGGATATCTCTTTTCTGTCCCGAAAAAAGTACATTCAATACCTGTACAGCTGATGTCATAATAATTGGCACATCCCATGTTTCTGTCAGTTTTTTATAGTCTTTCTCCTGCTTTCCCTCCGAAAGAATCACATTGCAATGATGTTCCAGTACGATATCCGGATCGTCAACAGCTCTCCGGATCTCATCGGCATTCTGACTTAAAATACTGTTAAATGGGGCAACATAAATAATATGCTGTTTTTGGGTCCGCTCGGCACGATACAGTGCAAAGCGCAAACTACTTAATGTCTTTCCAGCTCCCGTTGGTACTGTCAGACGATACAGTCTCGTTTCTTTTTCTGCCTCTTCATAGCACCTCTCAGAAATCTCCTGCCGGACTGCCTGAAGACTCTGGCCATTTTCTGCCTTGTTTCGAATTTCATGATTAAGATAGTTCTCAAAACATTGTATACTCTGTTGCCATATTTTCTGTATTTCTTTCTTTGAAATACGTTGTTTCAATTCTTCATTCTGAAAAAATTTTTCCGTATCTGTCCAATCACTGTCAAGCAGCATAGAAAGCAATACTCTGAAATACATTCCAATATAAAAATATCCATTTCCACAATGACGATTTTGTTTTGTGCTTTTTCGCACAAACATTCCTATTTTTTTATTAATCTGAACATATTGTGCATCTGCTGCTTCGCACACTTTTTGGATTTTCTCTTTATCAAAGATCTGAAAAAATCTTTCCTTCACAATGTCTTCCTGACACTCTTTTTCCGCTCTGCGTTCCTGTAAGGTACACCCGCTTTCAAAATCAATACAGTCGCTGATTCCATGATGTGAGTACACAACTGTACTTAACAGCTCTGCTGCTGTTTTCTGCCGCATCATTTTCCATAGCATCCGTCCACCTGCGGTTGAGTGATCCAAATCGTTTCGGTGTGCCTGATCCCCCTTTTTCAAGATATCTTGAAAATCTTTCTGCACATCATCAGAGAGTTTCCCCGCATCATGAAAAAGTGCGGCCGCCTCGACAAGTTTCTGAATCTCTCCCATAGGACAAATGCTTTTTGCATATGATGTTACATTATCTGTATGTTCCTGAAAGCTCTGGGTACGGCCTGTTTCAAAATCCACATGTGCAAGATAAATGTCACTTGTTTTATTTTCGTTTGTATTATTCATCACTTTCTCCTTTTGTCTATTTTGTTTATTTTTCGGAGTCAAGTTCTGATTTTTTATTCACTTTTACCACATTATAGCAGACTCCGACCTGTAGCGCAATATATTTTCAAACTTTTGTTCGATCATATATTTAGTTTATACCTCATCGTTTTCTACTTTGACATGTCAAATAATTCTATTCAAAATCCTTTTTACCACCTCTCCTCTTAAATCGCATTTCTGCCTTAGTATCAATTTGATTTTTATTTTCACATTGGGAATTTACAAAGATTTTTAGATTTTGTAATTCTTCCTTTGTGTGTTAGAGTATTTTTTACTCTAAAATTATAGAAGACTTTACAAATTAGAAAATAACGTATAGAATAGTATATGTTCGTAGTTTACTATTCTTTTTAGATCTTATTTCTAAATTGAATCAGTTTTCTACCTGAAGAAGTTATCCGATACTGCCAATATCTGATAGCTTCTTCTTTTATATTTTCACTATATCACCTTTTCTACTAACATGCAATACAAATTATATTTTTATAAGTATTTCAATAATGTAAAGTTTATATTATTGAATAATTCTTAAATAGTTTAAAATATAAAAAGCATCAGATTACTTTCCAATGCTTTTTACATAACAGTTATTCAAAAATGTTTTTCAACTCACAGACCTTCGTCTGAACCCGCAGAATATTTCCCGCACTCTTATTCTGCCCCTCTATCTTACCATAAATTCCGCCAACGTCAATTAGTTATTCCTCCCTTCAAATCCTCTATTTATTTTGTATATCTAAAATCCGTATATTTTTATTCTGCATTTCAATCATATTTTTGTTGAATGGACTACAAGAAACTGTTATACTCAATATACGGGTGCTGCCATAACGGTAGGCGGTTAGTCCTTCTACGGAGGGACTGTGACTCTCCGATTACATAGAAACCCTTTATATGGGAATTCCTTGGAAAGGAGGGCTAAGCCATGAGTATTATCGACTTCATAGCGGTTGTAAGTTTCGGCTTAACCTGCTTTAGCCTTGGATACAACTTCGGCAAAGATACTGCGAAATCACAAAAATAGCCGCCCAGTCCTGCAAACTTTGGCGACTATTTTTACATAAACCAATAAATATGGACTAACCGTCTATCGGTAGCACTCTTTTCAATATCATAATATCATGCATTTCAGAATATGTCAAAATCTTCTTTTCACATATCCCGAAATCTCCGATACCTCTCCTCTACCAGTTCTTCCCCATCCATCTTCTCATACTTTTCCAGGAATCTCAGAATTTTGCCTCTCAATTCTTCACACACCACTGGCATTGTGTCCACCGTAAACTCCCCCGGCTCTTCCACAATCTCTTCTACAATTCCCAGTTCCTTCAAATCCCTCGCCGTCAGCTTCATCACCTCGGCGGCCTCCGGCGCGCGTTTGC
>OLON01001754.1_pt1 | contig 11987 bp, 9 predicted proteins | sample 1672691 | NCBI WGS metagenome assembly OLON01 (sample SAMEA3136714, study PRJEB25190) | human gut metagenome | biome: human gut; feature: human-associated habitat; material: faeces | place: Austria | collected 2013
ATCATGACACGTTGACGCATACCGCCGGAAAGCTCATGCGGGTAACAGCCATACCGCTTCTCCGGCTCCGGAATCCGCACCTTGCGGAACAGCTCCAGCACCTCCTGCCGGATTTCTTCCTTGCTGCGATCTCTGTGATGCTCTCTGATCATCTCACCAACCTGCTTGCCAACTGGGATCAGCGGATTGATTGAGGACATCGGATCCTGAAAAATCATTGATATTCCATTTGAAAGTGCCTGATGGGAATCTGTAAAATGAACTTCTTTCCCATTCAGTTCTATAGTACCAGCATCAGAGTCATATTCTCCCATAAGTATCTTCATAAAAGTCGATTTTCCTGCGCCATTTTCCCCAACCAAGGCTGTTACTTTACCTGCTTCGGCTATAAAATCGATAGAATGAAGAACCTCAACACCACCAAAACTTTTCTTAAGTCCACATACTTTCAATAATGGCTTGTCCATTTTAGCTCCTTTCATTTTTATAGCATTCCTTTTTCTATTGTCATATTAGCATAATTTTATTTTGTTGTCAACTTTTTATTAGCCTAATTTTATTTATTATGTTTTGTTTTTAAAAATCCCTGTGGTAAAAACCACAGGGTAACTGAATCATTGAACTTTTTAAATTTTTCTTGCTGTTTCACCTTGACTAAACTGTGGGATTATAGAAATTCTTCTAACCGGAATCCATGGATTTTCCATTTTTTCCATTAGATAATGTACTGCAAGTCTTCCATATTCTCTTTTGCTAAAACCTATACTGGTAAGAGGAATCGTTTCTGTCTCATCAAGATCACTATTATATCCAGTTACTGAAATGTCTTTAGGGACCTCCAGTCCCAAACGGTTTAAGGTAAAAATCAGAGACTGTGCCTTTGCATCTGAACTACACATGATCAAAGTAGGTAAACTACCTTCTTCTTTCATCCGCTTTAGATCCTCATACACTTGTTCAGATTCTATTGAATCACTCTGATCCCAAACTTTAATCAATTCCACACCATATTCACTAATAGCCTCCTTGACACCAGCAAATCTTTTCTTAGTTGAAGGTCTTTCAGCACTTCCTAAGTATGCAATTCTCTTATGCCCCATTTTAAGCATTCGTTCACATAAGGCATATGCTCCCTCACGATCTGCAAAATACATTGTATCGTATGGGAATAAATTATATGGAGGATATGTCAGCACCAGATTGGGGCGATTATACTTCTGAAGCATATCAATATATTCCAAACTCTTATGTCCTGCAAAAATAACTCCAGCAGCCCCATCCAGTTCTCTTTCTGCTACGCCATTTTCCGATTGATCTGTCACCTTCAAATGTAATGAATATCCTCGCAATGTCAAGTCACTTTCCACGCCTAAAATTACTTTCATCCAAAACGTAGTATCCTTGGCATCAATCTTTGGAATTACAAAAAGAACATATTTCTTTTCATTTCCAGAGGGACTTCCTTTCTTTACATAGCCCAGCCTTTCACATGCTTCCAATACAACTTTTCTGGTTTCCTCACTAATCCCACTTTTTCCAGCAATTGCTCTTGAAACTGAAAATTTCGATAAATTTGTTGCCGCAGCAATATCATCCAGTGTAACTTTTTTCGCCATATTGTCTCTCCCTATCAAATATATTCCTGATTATTTTTATTCATTATATAATATTAGGCTAATTTTTGCAATATATACAGATATTTATTTGTTTTTTACCAAGCAATTATTGTCAGTCTATCTTCATATGAATTTATCCCTGAATTTTTCTAATTTACAGAATAAAATTTAAAAGATATATATTTTTCATAATCCTTTTCAATTTTATTTTCATATTCTTATTTTCCCTAGAACTTGCACTACAAAACGAACCAAGAAAAGAGCTAAAAACGGATCACTCCATTTCCAGCCCCTTCTCTCAGTTACATATGCAACAAAACAAAACTTTCAAAATACGTCTTGCCTCGTCTCCAAACTATGATTGCAAAATTCCGGCAGCGCGAAGATTTGCCAGAAGTGTATTTAACTGTGTCACAGCATCCTCTGTACCAGTAGCATCTGCTACTGCCGCTGCCGGAGTTGGCGCTGGGCCAGTAGGACCAATCGGGCCGTCTGCTCCGACAGGACCGGTTGGGCCTGTCGCTCCGGCTGGACCGGTTGGGCCTGTTGCTCCGGCGGGGCCGGTTGGGCCTGTCGCTCCGGCTGGGCCGGTTGAGCCTGTCGCTCCGGCTGGGCCGGTTGGGCCGGTTGAGCCTGTCGCTCCGGCAGGGCCGGCTTCCCCGGCTGGGCCCATAACTCCTGGCATGCCAGGCTCTCCCTGCGGACCCATAGGACCTGCAGGGCCTACTGCTCCCTGGCATCCTCTTGGTCCCATAGGACCAGTCACACCGGGACACCCTCTTGGACCAATAGGTCCCATAGGACCGGTTGCACCACGAGGCCCTGTGGCTCCCTGTCCCGGACAACCGCAATCGCAGCCGCAGCGATTATTGTTTCCAAAACAGGATGTACAGGTAATATCACCGGAAGCTTCCTTTTCAGAAGAATTTTTCTGATTATGACGATCAAAAAACATACACATTCTCCCATAACAGCTTAGATATTCACTATCAATATATGAAATACTAACAATACAGGTGAATTTTCCCTCTCACTCCATCCCCCAAACATCCCTAAAATACTTCTCATTCCCAATAACCGCCTGATGCAGAGGCTTCAATACTCTTACCTTTTTATGAAATTCAAACGCCTCCCTGTGCCTTCCCGCTTTATCCAGACATACACACATCTGTATCGCCGGTATAAAATCATGACTGTCTGCAATATAAAAACCGCCGTTTTTCTTTTTCCGTGGCGCAAGAAGAGCCTGCTGATACCAATATGCTGCCGTCACATACTCCCTTTTTTCCATAAACAATCTTCCTATCTCACAACAGATCTCCGCTCTCGGAACATCCATCGTAAAGCTGTAAAAAAGTATATCAAAAGCAGCTGCATTCTCTCCCATTGCCTGATAACAGCAGGAAAGAACCAGACAGCTGTTCAGTTTATTCTCTATCCAGCCATCTGGTTCTTCCAGAAATTTTTTTAAAATTAAAATTGCATACTCATATTGCTTATGATAAAAAAGCTCCCGCCCATAATAAAAGAAATGTCTCGGTTCCATTTTTTCACCGGAATCAATCATCTGCTCATATATATGCAGATTGCGAAAAGACTCTCCAGCCTTTATTTTCCGATGCTCAATCACCACATCCGAATATAAAATATTCCCCGCCGGAACAACCGTTTCATGGACGCGCCCCTGCCATCTGAAATTCCGGGAAGTCTTCATAATACGCTCTCTGTAATAAGAAAACGTGACATGCTCCCATTCATCAAATCCCACTGCATAATCCATCATAACCACATCCGTATCTGAATCCATGCTTTCTTTCAACCTGAGCAGCTTCTCCTGATTTTCCGACGTAATGACGTCATCTGCATCCAGCCACATCCAATAATCTGTATCTGCTTTTTCCGTAATAAAATTGCGGGCGGCTGAGAAATCATCACTCCACAAAAAATCATAAACCTCATCGGTAAACTCCCTGGCAATCTCCTTCGTTTTATCCACCGAACCGGTATCGCAAATATAGATTTTGTCCACAAGCTTGCTCATCGGAGTGAGGATTCTGCGAAGTACCGCCTCCTCATTTTTTACGATCATACACAGGCCAATTGATATCATTCCAAATATCCTTTTTTTCAATAGCCTATGCAGGACAAATTACTTTTATTCCCATTTGCCGCTTCCGGATATCCGCATTTTTCCAGCAATAACGCTTTCCTTACGGATTACCTGTCATTTGTGTCAGTGACAAAGTCTCCAAAATCTGGGAAAATAAAAATACAAAACATTCCACATAGAAAAGAGGTGCTGAATATGAGAAAAAAATATGGAAAATACTACCTCTTGTGACCGGACTTGTGCTTCTGACTGCCAGTAGCGCTCTCACCGTTCATGGAGAAAGTGACAACACCATTGACGTAACCCTGTTCAAGCTTAACCTTCCAGATGACTGGAGCTATGATCCGAATGATATCAGCGATTACGAATACACCTGCTCTGTCAGCGTATTCGAAGGTGCAGACAAGGATAGCTCACAAAATGATTTCACCATTAAAGCAAATGAAGAATCAAGCTACTCTTTCCGCAAATATCTGCAGACCTCCGATATCGATCTTCATGACTATGCAGACGGCACTATTGAAAAAACAACCATTGGTGATGTGGATTATATACGAACCACAGACAATTTTGACAGAATTTACTACATTTATCGTCACGAGCCATCCGGTGTGACCTACAAAGTTATCATTTCCGGAGAAGAAAATGATTCTGTCAGAAATGTTTTTAACAATCTGGAACTGAAATTAGAGGACACTGGCAATGTGGAATCACCTTACCCCTGGGATGGAACTCCATTCACACCGGCTCCACAGAGTATAGCTGTTGGAGATTATACCGTCACTCCGGAGTATATTCCATTTAGTGTTTCCCAGAACGGATTTGAAATCATGCGTCACCAGTTTGCAATATCCGGAGACCGGATGTATCATCAGCTGAATAATACTCTGGAAACTTATGAATATACTGGAAGCACCTTGAATCTTCTTTCTTCTGACACAATGGACGAGCAGGGAATGGATCTTTTTACAGACACGGACGGAAAACTTTATATTTCCCGTAACGGTGGAAAAGGAATCGTTATGAAAGACGGGCAGACCATATTGGAGACCGGCACAAGCGGTTACCTGTCTGTACACCCATCCGGTGCCTGGGGCATTACCAGCTACCTTGGCTATGACACGGAAAAAGTAACCTTCCAGGACGGCAGCGTGCTTACAGAGCCCTGGATCTTAACCTCCATGAATGATGACGAGGCACGAACCGGTATTTTTAAATTTGTCAGCCTGGTTGAGATCAGCAATGATCATATTATGGTATACGGACGTCTTGCAGGAGATGACACCCCATCGAAAATAGCAGTTTATGATCTGGAGGGCAACCAGCAGCTGCTTCTTGGCGGTGACCAGCACGAGGATCCTGCTTATTTCGGAAGTCTCACGGGAATAGCAGAGACAGCGAATGGCTATATTGCAGCAGATGGAAATATGCGAGAATTCTACTTCTGGTCAAAGGACGGAACTCTCCTCGCCGAAGTAGACTGCTACGATATGTTTGGAACCAGATACCCCTGGATTGAAGATGTGAAAGTTGCAGAGGATGGTTCTGTGATGGTTCTTATGACACAGGACCGTGACGACGACTCTGCAAGCGAATTAATGGTATTCCGACTTACAGGTTTCTGATACATTCCCCTCACGAAAGGGCAGGTTGTGGAGAACATCCACACCTGCCCTTTTTAGTATCGTAATTTGCATATGATTTTTAACCGCGACATAACAAAATGCCGCTTGTCCATGCAGCAATTAATGAGCTACGCAGACAAGCGACAAACACTTCTTCATAAAAGAAATTTATTCAATTTTGAAAAGATCTATCATGCTCTTCACAGGATCAAAAAATCCATCAACAACTGATTTTTAATGTATACGCATACTGTTTCTGGATATTTTCCGGGATCTTTACTGCCAGATTTTCTCCCTTCTGCTCCCAGGATAATTCACCAGCTTCTCCCAATAATGTAACAGTTGCTCCGGAAGGGATTTCCAGATCCTTGATCACTACAGAATCGCAAAGCTCTTCATCCAGGAGCACGGCATACAGCTGATTTCCTTTCTTTGTGAATCGAACCTGCTGTCCCTTCTCAGTTTCTGCTTCCTGTTTTTCCCAATAGTTTGTTTCGTAAATAGCCTCTCCATTAACCTTCAGCCATTTTCCGGTTTCCAGCAGAGGCTTTTTCTGCTCATCCTGAATGCTTCCGTCAGCTCTCGGACCTACATTAAGAAGTAAGTTACCGTTTTTGCTCACTGCATCAACCAGCATATAAATAATCTCTTTGGCTTTCAGCATATACTTAGGATCTTCGTTCTGATTGTATCCAAAAGACATTCCCATTCCACGGGTCAGCTCCCATTTTTTCTTCTGAAGCTTCATCTCATTTGCATACTCCGGAGAAGTATAATCACAGAATCCCTCTGGAACTAAAATACCACTTATTCCACCCTCAGCCAGCTGTTTATTCAGCTTTTCAACCAGGCGTTTCTTCTCTTCATCAGAATGTACGCTATACTGACGCCAACGGTCATTAATCACACCCTCGGGAACTGTATTATAATAATCCGCATACAACTTATTCAAATCACACTGTGCCGGGAATCCAATATCATTCCACAGAATAGACGGTTTATATTTATGGATAAGTTCTTCTGTCTGATTCCATGAATACTCAGCATATTCATCTGTTACCACATGGTGATTTACCCAGTTTTCCATACCATCAATTGGGTAATCCTTAAATGTCCAGTCGAAAATACCGGAATAATACAGACCCATCTTCATGCCTCTTGCACGTACTGCATCTGTAATTTCTCCAACCAGATCACGTTTTGACTGATACTTTGGCATCTTGGGGTTTTTATATTCACTTGGCCACAGACAATATCCATCATGATGTTTGGTAACAAGTACTACATACTTTGCACCTGCTTCTTTAAAGAAGTCAGCCCACTCATCTGCACTCATTGTCTTATTTGCTTCTTCAAATTTCCCCTGGAAATCAAAATAATTATAATTTTCGCCATATACTTCTTTATGATGAAGATTTGTAGGTGTTCCCTCAATTCTTGATGTGTTCAGATACCACTCCGCATAGGGTGAATTTCTCATAGAATTTCCAAATCCATCATCGGACTCTGACAGCTCTGCCAGATTTTTTCCTTCTACTGGTGCCCATGCGGGAACAGAAAAAAGTGACCAGTGAATAAATATACCAAATTTTGCGTCATTATACCACTGTGGTACCTCGTGTTTAGAAATAGATTCAGCAGTTGGTTCAAACTTCATAATAAATACCTTCCTTTCTTCTCAGTTTTCGTTCGATATATTAATCCTTTTTACGTCTCGCAATAATTGTTGCGATCAGGATCAATGCTGAAATAATCATCTGCCAGAAAGAATTAACACCATTTATGGTAAGGCCATTGGAAATAATGGTAAGAAGAAGTGCTCCCATAACGCTTCCTGCAATACTTCCCTCTCCTCCTGACATTGCAGTTCCTCCAAGCACAACTGCAGTTAACGTATCCATCATCATATTTGACGCCAGATTCGGCTGACCAGTTGCCAGCCGGCTGGTCAGGATCATTCCTGCAAAACTTGCGCATAAGCTGCAGAATACAAAATACAGAAGCTTGTATTTAATAACAGAAATTCCTGCCAGCTTCGCTACATCAGCATTTCCTCCAATAGCAAGTGCATATCTTCCAATCAATGTTTTCGATAATACAATACCGCAGATAATTACCAGTATCACCATAAAAACAACCTGCGCCGGAATACCGAAGATAAAGCCGCGTCCTAAGAATTCAAATTCCTGAGGCAAATTGTATATAGCTGTTCCTCCAGTGATCAGGCTTGCACTTCCATTTGCCAGATTCATAGTTGCCAGTGTAACGATCATAGATGGTAAATTGAATTTTGTAGTCAATATTCCATTAAATAATCCCAGTAAGGCTCCAAGTAAAAGACCAATAAGAATTGCCACTGGAATTGAAACACCTGATGTCAGCAATTTTGATACAACCATACCGGTTAAACAGGCAACCCCGCCGATAGAAAGATCCAGCTCGCCTGAAATCATAACAAAGGTAACTCCCATTGCCACGATGATCATAACAGCAGACTGCCTTACAATATTCATCAAATTGGCAGCTGCAATAAAAGTACTATTCAAGCATGTAAAAATAATACATAATACTGCGATCACACCCAATAAGCCAATCTGATTTAAAATTCCCTTTGACTTTATCATGAGTTTTTTGTCATTCATTGTGAACCTTCCTTCCTGTCGCGTACTCCATAACTCGTTCTTCCGTGTATTCTTCCTTTAATAATTGTCCGGTCACTCTGCCTTCATACATTATTAAAAGCCGGTCACTCATACCCATTACTTCCGGAAGCTCTGACGAGATCAGAACAATTGCCATTCCCTGCGCAGTAAGCTCATTGATCAGCTTATAAATCTCTGCTTTTGCACCTACGTCAATTCCTCTGGTCGGTTCATCAAGAATTAAAATTTTAGGATTTGTGGATAACCACTTTCCAAGAACTATCTTCTGTTGATTTCCTCCAGATAGATTCTTTGCCTTCTGCTGCCCGCCTGTGGTCTTTACTTTTAGCTTTTGAATATATTCCTCCGACATTTTTGTCAAAAAATTGTCATCAATAATTCCAGCTTTTCTATGCTTATGTACAGTTGGCAAACTCAGGTTTCTAACTAAAGTATCCTCCAGAATCAATCCTTCCTGTTTTCTGTCTTCTGTTACCCATGCCATTCCCAATTTTATGGCATCACGACTACTTTTTATCTGTACTTTTTCCCCCTGAACAAAAATTTCTCCGCTTCCAATTGGCATTTCCCCAAATATCATTCGGACAAGCTCTGTTCTTCCAGCTCCAACTAGGCCAGCAACCCCTAATACTTCGCCTTCTTCCACTTTAAACGACACGTGCTGGGGGATATATGCATTGTTCAGCATTCCTTCTTTTACTCCGGAAATATCTTTCAATTCCAGACACACATCGCCATGACACTTTCGTTCCCTCTGGTAAAAATCCGAATATTCTCTTCCCACCATCAAACGAATTACTTCTTTTTCATTTGTTTCTTCTGTGTTCAGTTCAGCAACTTTTTCTCCATCCTTCAGAACTATGATCTTATCAGCAAGTTCAAAGACCTCTTCCAAACGATGGGATATAAAAATAAAGGATACGCCCTGCTCTTTCAATTTTTTTATGATTGTAAAAAACTTACGGATTTCAGCCTGAGACAAAGATGAAGTAGGCTCGTCCAGAATAATGATCCTGGCATTGTGATTAATTGCCCGTGCTATCTCAAGGAGCTGTCTACCTGCAATTTCAATCTCTGCGACCTTTGTCTCTGGTTGTGCATTCAATCCAACCATTTCCAGCAATTCCAGGCTTCTCTTCCGCATTTCTTTTTTATTTACAAAACCGCGTCTGGAGCTTTCTTCTCCAATAAAAATATTTTCTTCTACATTCATTAATGGAAGAATCTGTAACTCCTGATGAACCATTTTAATTCCAATTTCTTTTGCCTGCTGAATGGTAAAACTGCTATATTCTTTATCACCGTAAGAAATAGTGCCTTCATCAGGTTTAAGACTTCCAGATATAATATTGCAAAGAGTGCTCTTGCCGGCACCATTTTCACCGGCAAGAGCATATACCTTACCAGCTTCGATAGAAAAGCTGATATGATGTATTACTCGCACATTTCCGAAAGATTTTGCAATATTGTCCAATCTGATAATTGTTTTGTCCATATACCTCAAACCTTTCTTTCACGTAAGTATTATTTGTACTCTTCTAATTCATCTTTCTTCGCCTGATCATCTGTCAGATATTCCTCAACGTTGTCTGCTGTTACAAGGATTCCAGGTACTACTACATCACCAGTCTTTTTACCTTCAATTGCAGAGAGAGCAGCATTCATAGCTTCTTCTCCGATTGAATAGGAATCCTGCGCAACAGTTGCTTTATAATAGCGGCCATCCTTCAATGCGTTTAACTGACCTTCTTCGTTATCGATTCCAACTAAAGCAATATCCTCTCTGCCTGCAGAGCTTACAGAAGCAAGTGCTCCAAGTGCAACACCAGCGTTGCTGCCGTAGATAATATCCAGAGTGCCTTCCGGGTTTGCGATCAGAAGGTTATCTGTTAATTTCTGACCTCCTTCAGCTGTACACTCTTCTACCGTTTCTTCTTTAATTGTTACATCCGGATACTCTTTCAAAGCTTCAATGAAACCTTCATTTCTCTGATTCATTGTTTCCAGAGCCGGATAGCTAAGTACAATTACATTACCTTTTACTTCTCCATATTTTTCTTTCAGCATATCAGCAGCATATTCGCCGGCAGTTTTACCCATATCTTTATTTCCACTTCCAACGCGGGCATAAACTTCTGCACCTTCAATGAAAGAGTCATAGTTAATTACAGGTATTCCAGCATCATTTGCTTCTTTAATTGACGGTATCAGTGCCTGTGTGTCTACAGGTCCTACAATAATTGCATCATATTTCTGCAAAATTGCCTGACTCATAAGATCAGCTTCTTTGCTTACATCCAGAGCAGCATCAAACATATCAACCTGTACACCGTTTTCTTCTCCCACTTTCTTAATCTCTGCACCAATGTATACAAAGAAATCAAACTGATTAGCAGCCGAAATATAAGCTACCTTTTTTGCACTTTCTTCTGCATGAACAACTGCTGAATTCATTCCTAATGCTCCTGCCGCCATAGATACGCTCAATACGATAGATGTAATTTTTTTCATTTCTTTTCCTCCTAAACATTTTTCTTAAGTTTATATGCTACACAATACTGTTTTACTTTTACCCCAATATGTAAATTCTACCCTCCTTTTTAATACATGTATTTTGTTTTTTCTTGTCACGACATTACTTGATATGACAAGTTAGTTTTTTAAAAATGGCATAACTCCTATTATGCCATCTTTGCACTAAAATGATTTCCTGCGCTGCAGGTCGTACTTGATAATTCTTCTTTGCTGTATCATGGAAGAAGTTCCACTCATACGCTTCAATAATAATTTCACAGCTTCTTTTCCATATTTGAAAAAATGCTGTTCGAATGTGGTAAGACCAATTGTCGGAAAACTGCTCCAGTTGTAGTTTCCGTAGCTGATCAATTTCAGATCAGCTGGTATATCCTTTCTCAGTTCACTGGCAGCCTTATATGCTGCAAATGCAACAGTATCATTCATTACGATCAGAACATCCAGATAATCATTTTTCTGCAGATATTCTTTTATATCTGTAACGATGTCATATTTTGTTACGCTTTCGTGAAATTCAGATTCTGTATTCCTAAGTAAAAGCTGTCCCTCACGGATAGGAATTCTTGAATCCTCCAGGGCTTTCTTTATACCATTCTTCCTGGCAGAGCACGTAGAAAAATCCTGATTCCAGGATGAATAGAATCCCACATTCTTCATTCCACTCATGATTGCAAGTTGAGTAACACGATATGCACTCTCAAAATCCTCACCTGTAACAATATCAAATTCATTATCCTTCGGTTCTGCATCAAGAAAAACAATAGGAACCTCAAATTTCTTTAATTCATCTACGATCATTGAATCTCCGTAATAAAAGCTGTATATGATTCCATTTGGCCGTATTGTCTTTATGCTTTGCAGGAATTTCTCAATATCCGCTTCATTTCTTGGTTCCATCAGTGTTACCAGCGTGTATTGTGTTTCCCTGAGAGATTTCTGTATGCCAGATAGCATATCAGAAACAATTCCTGCAGCGAACAATTCCGGATAATTAGGTAATATAAGTAAAACCTTATCTACATCTGCGGATACCTCGACTGTTTTTGGCTTTACAAAAGTGCCTATACCTTGCTGTCTGTACAGCACCCCAGTAGTAACCAGCTCATCCAAAGCCTTACGTACTGTAATTCTACTGCTGGCAAAAGCCCGGCACAATTCATTCTCACTAGGGATCTTATCATTCTCCTTATAAAATCCCTGGCTGATCTGTTCTTCAATTTTATTTTTAATTATTTCATATTTTGAAATATTCTCTGACATTTTCTAACCCCAGCTTGGTTATAATTACTTGTTATTACAAGTTTAATTATACACCACATTTTGAAAAAGTCAATTGTAAAATACGAACTTTTTCTGGAAATTCACATTTTCAAAAACTCACGTGTGAACTTCCAGAAATTTTACAACTAAATCCAGCTTATATCCATTCATCAGCATT
>OLON01001756.1_pt1 | contig 11965 bp, 10 predicted proteins | sample 1672691 | NCBI WGS metagenome assembly OLON01 (sample SAMEA3136714, study PRJEB25190) | human gut metagenome | biome: human gut; feature: human-associated habitat; material: faeces | place: Austria | collected 2013
TTAACCTTGATGGGGATGAGATTGAAAAGCAGACAACAGAAATTAAGTGGGATGCCGAGGCAGCAGAAAAAGCAGGATTTGAACACTTTATGATGAAAGAGATCCATGAACAGCCGAAAGCCGTTCAGGATACTTTGGGTTCTGTCATAAAAAATAATTGTATTGATTTATCATCAGTTGAAATTACAGAAGAAGAAATTCGGAAATTTGAACAGATATATATTGTTGCATGTGGTTCAGCTTGGCATGTTGGAATGGCAGCGCAGTATGTGATAGAGGACTTGGTGGATGTTCCAGTAAGAGTGGAGCTTGCATCTGAATTTAGATACAGAAAAATGCCAATAAATAAAAATTCATTGGTTATTGTCATCAGCCAATCGGGGGAAACAGCAGATACTTTAGCAGCTTTGCGTTTGGCAAAGGAAAAAGATATAACAACTCTGGCAATCGTAAATGTGGTTGGCAGCAGTATTGCTCGTGAGGCAGATAAAGTATTCTATACTCTTGCTGGTCCGGAAATATCAGTGGCAACGACAAAGGCTTACAGCGCTCAGCTTGTAGCAATGTATTGTCTTGCTGTTCAATTTGCCAGAATTAGAAATACCATTACAGAAGAGCAGTATAGTAATTACATTACTGAGTTATTGACAATTCCAGATAAGATTCAGAAAATCTTGCAGGATAAGGAAAGACTGCAATGGTTTGCTGCGAAATATGCTAATGCACATGATGTGTTCTTTGTGGGCAGAGGAATTGATTATGCGATTTCCCTGGAGGGTAGTTTAAAGCTGAAAGAAATTTCTTATATTCATTCTGAAGCATATGCAGCCGGGGAATTAAAGCATGGTACAATCAGTCTGATCGAGCCAGGAACATTGGTAATTGGTGTATTGACACAGAGTGATCTTTACGAGAAAACCATCAGTAATATGTTGGAGTGCAAGAGTCGTGGTGCGTATTTGATGGGACTGACAACATATGGAAAATATGAGATTGAAGATCAAGTAAATTTTGCAGTTTATGTTCCGAAGATAGATGAACACTTTGTAGGAAGTCTGGCAGTTGTTCCGTTGCAGCTAATGGGATATTATGTCAGCGTGGCTAAAGGGTTAGATGTAGACAAACCTAGAAATCTGGCAAAAAGCGTTACTGTAGAATAAGATATGAATACTCTGGCACTGGTGGTTGCCAGAGTATCGGTATAATATGATTGGATTGACACGAAAAAAGGAGAAAGTATGAAAGTATGGCTTAAGGCAGGTGTGATTATATTTTATGTTTTGGGATATTGTTTTTTGAGAAAACGTATGCGGAGGGATATAGTCAAATTATTTAAAGCATACATGCTATTGATGATTTTTTTGCTTTCGCTCTTGCCGGAACCATTTATGCTGAAGCATTTAGGGATAACACTTCGGGCGGATACCCTGGTGCTATGGATGGCAGGGATAGAGGCAGTGGATGCATGGGATGAATATAAAAGAGAGAAGAATAAAAATAAAAGCAATCATGGCAGTGGTGTAAAGAAAAATGGGAAGAACAAAAAAGAAACCAGGGTATGATCAGAACAGAATAATGGAACAGTTCCAGAATTGTATTGTAGAAGCATATACTTCGGGAATGATTGATGGATCAGGTATTTCGTTAAGGCAAGTATCAGAAGAATTTGGCATTACATTGATGAAAACACGAAAAATATTGATTACTGCAGGTGTATATCATACTGAGAACAGTGAGAAGATTAACTCAATGCGAGAGCAGGGAATGAGTATTCCGGAAATAATGAAAGCAACTGGTTTGAGCAAGTCGTCTGTACATTCCTATTTGCCATATACTAAAATAATCTACAATGTAGATGAACTTAGTCTTTATGCAGAGCGTTGCAGGATGTATAGGAAAAGAAAGCAAGCCGTTGAGCAATTACAGATATGTAAGGAGGCTTCCTTGGAATGTGTGGAGAAGTATCTGTGGAGTACGATTGAAATTTTTTCTGGATATTCCTTTACAACGGTAAAAGGATTACGATTTCGGTATGCTGTAAACGGAAATGAAATACAGATTAATCGAAAGAAAAAATCTATAACGAGAAGTAGTGTGAAAGTTGCTCTAAAAGTGACGTTGGAGGAGAAAGGAAATATAAGCGGACCGAAAAAATTAGAAGTATTTGGTGCCAGTTATTTATATTCGATGTTCTTGAGATTTGGGTTGATTGATACAGAAAGGAAATTGAATGGATATTTACCAGATATGGACAACATATAATAGGCAATGGTCAAGATATGAAATATTAGCTTTTGCGGGAGTATTGATACTGGTATGTACAGCAATGGCAGTGTGTGTACACAGAAAGAAACTGAGCATAATTCAGGCAGTAGCAGTATTGGCATTGGTGGTGTTCTTGGGAATTGTGTTTGGCTCAACTGTATTTACCAGGACAGGAACTATTCGGCAGTATGAATTAGTACCATTCTGGTCATGGAGAGATATTATTCGTTACCATGATTGGACATTATTAAAAGAGAATTTGCTGAATTGTATATTGTTATTGCCAGCCGGAGTCTTGCTTCCCATAATTGCAAATCATAAGATAAAGTGGTATCAGGCTCTGGCTGTAGGAATATTGGTATCAGCAATAATAGAGTTTAGCCAGTTGATTTTTATGCGTGGCTTATTTGAATGGGACGATATGATTCATAATGGACTGGGCTGTATGATTGGCTGCCTTTTTGCAAATATTTTCAGGAAAAAGAAAAATAGGGATTGACGAACATATGTTCTAATAGTATAATCATAAATGTGAAAGGAAACAGGAGGTCAGCCCTGTTCCCTAGCATGAAATCTATTGGATGAGCAACAGTAAAATACTGTTTCGGGATGGCTCGTCAAAACTCATCAGCGGTTTTCTTTCCCTTATCCGTATGAGTGATTTTATATTACTTGGAGGACTGGAGATGAGATCAGATTTGAAAACAGATTATATACAGAGAGATACAGAGAGAGCAGGACAAACAGAAAAAGCATTATATTTATTGAATACAATCAGTGCTATTACAGATCGGGGAAATAATGCGGAGGTCAGACGTAAAAAGGATGGCTCTTTGACTGTATATGAAGTAAAAAAGAATATCGTAACCGTTTAATAAATTGGTATTGAGCGAAGGACTAATAGGAGTCAGAAACATTCAGAAAAAAGGATGTTCCTGGCTCCTTTTTTGTTATTCTGATTCAGATGCATCTTTCGGTGCAGTAGGAGCAGTAAGGCAGTTTTTCAGGATGCATGATAACTCACGATCATCTTCGTGAAGAATATGGTATGTTTTTTCAAGGGAAGATACGTTAGATAATTTTGCCAGTTCTTTTATTGATATGGACAGAGGAATATCTTCCTTTAATGTACCTTTCGGTAAAGCATAGTATACTTGAGCAATATTCAAATAATTTTCAAGATTTGTGCGGAAAGCCGGATCAAAATCTTCCTGCTTCAAAAGCGTGTCTACAGTTTCCTTTTTAATAATGATATGCTTTTCCTGTATTCTGAGAAGCCCCTCGATTAATGATTGGGTATCAGGATCTATCACAGGATATTGCTGCATATTACATAAACAAAAACGATGGATAGCTGGATGGCGGATACGTCCGGATGAAGCTGTAGCAGCGCAACCTACAACACAGGCAAGTTCTTTGTTGTTAAGATTGCCATGATTGAAGACCATAAACCACATATCTCCGTATTTACTACAAACAAGTCGGCAGAACATCTGACTGTTAGAGGAATAGATTAACGTACCCTCGTAATGCTTGGAAAAAGGAGAACCCTCTGTAGTTAAATCGCCTGAATCAATATCGAGAATTGCAGAACATTCATGCATGGAGTTGAAATCGCCCAATTTAAGGACTCCATGTACTAAAGTCTGGTCAGCATGGTCTTCCGGGTAAGCTGATGTTGGCAGATAAAAGACATGGTAGTTTCCCGTATAACCGTTGTAAGCTGGATTGTCAATTTCATAGACAAGACGTTGCTGCCCATTCTCTGCTGATGTTTTTGCGATTTCGATGGAATGAAATACAGCATTTAAGTTTAAATCCAAACCATCACATACTTTTAATAAAGTAGATAATGTAGTAGAAGATGGGGTTTTAAACATTTTGTCAATCGTTCGAGGGGACATTTTTCCAGATCTTTTTGCACATATCTCTGCGAGATCGCGAGAGGTCATGGATTTATCGACCATAATGGCTTCAATATAGGCAACGATTTTTTGGAGGATTTCTTGATTGTTCATGGCACAGGACTCCTTTCAGGAAAAGAGAAATTAATGGTTAAGTCTATAGTATCACAAACAGAAAGAAATGAAAATAATAAATGTGCAAAAAAATGCACAAAAAAATATTCAGTATGCAATGAACTACTATGTTAAATGATTGACATGCAAAATAATGCAATTTGCACAAAAAAACGCACCATAACACATTAGTTATAGTGCATATTGACAATAAATGGCAGCAATGCTATAATGTAAAAGACCTACTCCCCTGGCAAGGGAGTAGACCTAAAAAACGCTTATACAGACAAAATCGACATCAACCCTCTGGTCTAGTCCGATTGGCAGTCGGATTTTATGGGCTTGGTGTCGGCTTTATCAGTACTATTTCATGTTGTACAAGACATCGGCTAGATTCCGAATACTAATGTGTCATTACTGAGCAATCGTTGATTCGCTCCCTCTAGCTTCATTCTCCATATGCCCATTTTTCAATGGTTATAGGAAAACTTGTCAAATACAACGCTCATTAGTATATCATGCAAAGAAAATGAAGTCAAGTTTTTTTGACGAGAAACATATTAAATTTATGTGAAAAATATGTAAAATAGATACAATTTCTAAGGCTAACATAGCTTGGAAGATAGAGAAGAATGCGAGAATACATTATGAAGAAAAAAAAGAAGAAGATAGAAACGGTGCGTCTGATAACATTCGACCAGGTTGTTATCGACGTTGTAGGTGGAACTGTTTCGACAAGAAGAGAAATACTTGAAAATTTTATAGTAGCAAACAACGAAATGATGACGGTAGTTGGGGGAAACTCTCTGTCAAGATTGGGGAAGAATCTGGCAGCAGAAAGTTACGTGTTAAGGATAAACAGGGGAAAATCCCTCTGTAAGAATGATACGGGATAAAGCCACAAAAGGCATAAAAACTACTTTTTCTGGAACGGATTATGTGTATGAAATAGCCGGAATAGAAATGCAAGTCATTTCGTCCGGCTAAAATTGTCTGTATTTTTAATGATATATGACGCACAAAATCTGTTCAGAAAGGGGTGAGTTATCTTGGAGTCGGCTGGGAAAAGGTTAAGAACACGTACAGATATTGGAAAAGATATAGAGCGTTGTCTGGATGACTTAAAGATAACACATGCAACGGTCGCTGAGATTAAAAAATACAACCCGGATCTTGTTGTAAATGCGACTGGTTCGGTACCGCTCCTTCCACCGATCGAAGGACTGCATGACAATCTTGGCAAGAAAGATGCCAGCGTGTATTCTATCAAAGATATGATCGCAGATGTTAAGAACTATCCGGAAGACATGACAGGCAAGAAGGTTGTTGTTGTCGGAGGTGGTGCGGTAGGACTTGATGTTGTTGAATTCTTTGCCCCACGCGGTGCAGAGACAACCATCATCGAAATGATGCCGGTTATCGGAAACGGACTGGATGCATCTTCTACATCAAGTATGAAAGAATGCATGGAAAAACATCATGTAAGACAGATGACGAATACAGCCCTGCAGAAAGTAAATGCACATTCCTTCCTCGTAAAATACGATGGAAAAGAAGAAGAACTTTCGTTTGACTATGGTTTCGTATGTCTCGGAATGAGAGCGAATGCCCCGATTTGGAATGACATTCAGGAAGCTTTTACAGGTGAAGATGTGGAAGTCCTCAACATTGGTGATTCTGTACGTGCGAGACGTATCATTGACGGAACGGATGCCGGACGCCATATGGTATTGAATACCCTTGAAAGATTGAACTATCTTTAAAATATGTCCCTAAAAGGGAACCCCTTTCCAATATAAATATAAATACAAAGAAGCTTCGGAGAATCCTGCTACCTGTGATTCTCCGAAGCTTTTTGTGAAAATAACTATCTCCGGGTCCACTTCTATGATATGATATAGTATAACTGATCAATAAAAAAAACAATTGGGGGAAATACGTAATGAAAAGTTTGCTGATTCTCGGTGCAGGCGGATTCGGCCGGATGGTAGCGGAGACTGCGCAGGCACTGGGGTATGAAAAGGTTGTATTTTTGGATGATGCGGTGAAGGATGAAGCGGTCATCGGAATGTGCTGTGATTATGAGATCAGGCATAGGGAGTATCCGGTGGCAGTAGCAGCATTTGGAAATAACAAGATGCGTCTGTACTGGACGGATAAATTGCTGGAAGAGGGGTATGAGGTACCGGCAATCGTGCATCCGTCTGCAGTTGTAAGTCCGAGTGCGGTGCTGGAGCCGGGCTGCTTTGTGATGCAGAGAGCGGTGGTAAATACCAATACCCGGATCGGACGTGCGGTGCTGGTGAACAGCGGAGCGATCGTAGATCACAATTCGGTGGTATGTGCCGGAGCGCATGTCGGACTGGGAAGTGTTGTAAAGTCAGACTGTACGATCGAGAGCGGACGCAAAGTGGAGGCAGGAGAAGTGATCTTCTCAACCAGAAGGAAGATCGAGGGCGTGGACAGCCGGAGCCTGGAAGATGCCGTGTACGCATTTGGTTTCGGGCAGCAGTGCAGTTATGTGAAGCCATTCGGAGAAGGACACATCAATGAGACTTATGCAGTCTATATGCCGGGCGCAGATGGAAAGGATACGCCACTCTATGTTTTGCAGCGCATCAATATTAATGTATTCAAGAACCCGGATCAGGTAATGGCGAATATATTCGGCGTTACGGAGTATCTGCGCAGTATGATCCGTGAGGAAGGCGGAGATCTGGACAGAGAGGCATTGTCTTATATTAAGACAAAATCAGGAGAGAGCTATTTTGAAGATGCGGACGGACAGCCATGGCGCTGCCTGCATTATGTACCGGATTCTGTGTGCTATCAGATGGTGGAGAGACCGGAACAGTTCTATCAGTCGGCACTCAGCTTTGGCCATTTTCTGAAGCAGCTGGGGGATTATCCGGCCGAGAGTCTCTATGAGACGATTCCGAAGTTCCACGATACTGTGAAGCGTTTTCGTGATTTCAAAGACGCACTGCGGAAAGATGTGAAGAACAGGGCAAGACTTTGCCGTGAAGAAATAGAGTTTGTGCTGGCACGCGAGGATGACTGCGGTGTCCTTATGAAGCAGCTTGAGGAAGGAATACTTCCGCTCCGTGTGACGCACAACGATACAAAGCTTAATAACATTTTGTTTGATAAGAATACAGGAGAGGGACTGTGCATCATTGATCTGGACACGATCATGCCGGGACTTGCGGCAAATGACTTTGGTGATTCCATCCGGTTCGGGGCATCGACAGCGGAAGAAGATGAGAAGGATCTGAACAAGGTGCACTTTGATATAGAGCTTTACCGCATCTACGTGAAAGGGTATCTGGAGATGGCGAAGGATGTACTGACACCGGCAGAGAACGCCAGTCTTCCATGGGGAGCGAGACTTATGACACTGGAATGCGGCATGCGTTTTCTTGCGGACTTCCTCCAGGGCGATGTATATTTCAAAACAACTTATCCGGAACACAATCTTGTTCGAGCAAGAACACAGTTCAGGCTTGTAAAAGAGATGGAAGAACAGTTTGATCAGATGCAGGAAATTGTTGAGACGTTCTGAAAGTGATGGGCAAATTGTTGTAACTAAAATACAATTTAATTTTCAGTTTAAAGTTGACAGATAATAAAATACATTTTATTATAAATATAAGTTTGATATATAAAGATAACGAAGAGAGTTAAAATGGAAGGAGAATTCAACAGATGTTAAACGATAATTTTGTAACATTTGAAATTGGAAAAGCAAAGCATATCGCACTCGTTGCCCATGATGGTAAGAAAAAAGAACTGATCGAATGGTGCGACAAGAATAAGGAAATCTTAAAAGGTCATTTCTTATGCGGTACAGGTACAACCGCACGTCTGATCGCAGAGAAGACCGGGCTTCCAGTAAAGGGATATAACAGCGGCCCGCTTGGAGGAGATCAGCAGGTCGGAGCGAAGATCGTAGAAGGACAGATCGACTTTATGATCTTCCTGTGGGATCCGTTAGAGGCACAGCCGCACGATCCGGATGTAAGAGCATTGTCCCGTATTGCCGTTCTTTACGATATTCCTACAGCTAACAATCTTGCAACAGCAGATTTTATGCTGAAGTCTGAATTTATGAATTCTACATATGAAAGAAAGGTAGAGAACTTTAACAAGACCATTCAGGACAGAGTGGAGAAGATGAAATAGAAGCTAAAGAGCAGCTGCGCATTCCGTAAAAAAGGAATCGCAGCTGTTTTTTTGCCTTTTATATATTTCTTTTATATTTCTGCAAAATAAGATTGACATACGGTATCATCTGTGCTATTCTAACACTACGAACTTTAACACTTTAAAGCGCAACGCTTTAAAGCAGATTAGCAAAGCAACAAGTAAAAAAGAAATGAGAAAGTAGAGGAGAAAGGTTATGGCGATGAAATTATTGATGCTGGTGATATTTTTTGCAATTATGGTATCGGTTGGCATCTATGCAAGAAAGCATGCGACAAGTGTAGACGGTTATGTATTAGGGGGGAGATCGGTAGGCCCGTGGCTTACGGCATTTGCGTATGGTACGTCATACTTCTCTGCGGTTGTATTTGTAGGATATGCAGGACAGTTCGGATGGAAATACGGTCTTGCGTCGACATGGATCGGAATCGGGAATGCGATCATCGGAAGTCTGCTGGCATGGGTGGTACTTGGAAGACGTACCAAGGTAATGACACAGCATCTGAATTCCAAGACGATGCCGGATTTCTTTGGTGAGAGATATGGAAGTAAGGCGCTGAAGATTACGGCTTCAGCGATCGTATTCATATTCCTGGTGCCGTATACAGCTTCTGTATACAATGGATTGTCAAGATTGTTTGGAATGGCATTTAACATTCCTTATAAATATTGCGTAATCGGAATGGCAGTATTTACAGGAATCTATGTTATCCTCGGTGGATACATGGCTACGGCGATCAATGATTTTATTCAGGGAATCATTATGCTGGGCGGCATTGTTGCAGTCATCCTGGCAGTATTAAATGGTCAGGGCGGATTTATTCAGGCAATTAAGACCATGGCAGAGATCCCAAGTGATGTGCCGGTGACAATGGGACAGCCGGGAGCATTTACTTCATTCTTCGGGCCGGATCCGTTGAATCTTCTTGGAGTGGTCATCCTGACTTCTCTTGGAACATGGGGACTTCCGCAGATGGTTGGAAAGTTCTATGCGATCAAAGATGAGAAATCCATCAATACGGGAACGGTGATCTCTACATTATTTGCGATCGTGATCTCCGGAGGATGCTACTTCCTCGGAGGATTCGGAAGACTGTTTGATGCACCGGAACTGCACGATGAGGCGGGCAATATGATCTTTGACGGAATCATCCCGCATATGTTGTCAACACTTCCGGATATCCTGATCGGTATTGTAGTAGTATTGGTATTATCGGCTTCCATGTCAACACTGGCTTCGCTGGTACTGACATCCAGCTCGACGCTGACACTGGATTTCTTAAAAGATAATGTAATGAAAGATATGAGCGAGAAGAAACAGGTACGTACGATGCAGGTGATGGTTGTGTTCTTTATTGTATTATCGGTAGTGATCGCAATGGATCCGCCTACATTCATCGCACAGCTGATGGGAATTTCCTGGGGAGCACTTGCCGGAGCGTTCCTGGCACCATTCATGTATGGTCTCTACTGGAAAGGCGTGACAAGAGCTGCTGTATGGGCCAGCTTTGCGGCAGGTGTCGGGATTACGGTTCTGAATCTGTTCTTCCACTTTATTGCATCACCGATCAATGCAGGAGCAGTTGCAATGGTAGCAGGACTGATCGTAGTACCGGTAGTGAGTGTGCTTACACCAAAGCTTAAGAAGGACAGAGTGGATGAGATCTTTGCCTGCTATGATGAAAAGGTTACGATCACCAAGAAACGTTCGTTGGAACAGAATTAGTGGAAATAATCTGAAAAATCAAATATATTAAAAAACATCAAGGGAAGTGATTAAAATCATCACTTCCTTTTTGTGTGGGGATATGTTAGGATATAAAAGTATTAAAAATGAACAACAAAGTTGATGAATATTATTGCTGATTTAGCAGCGATGATTTGATTTGAAATATGAGGCAAAAGGAGTGGAGCTTGAATTATGAAGAATTATCAGAAATATGAGAAAAGTTATTTTATGCCGCCGGAGGTTACATATGACTGGGCGAAAAAAGATGCGGTAGAACAGCCTCCGAAGTGGTGCAGCGTAGACTTAAGAGATGGTAACCAGGCGTTGATCGAGCCGATGAGTCTGGATGAAAAGCTGGAGTTTTTCCAGATGTTGGTAGATATTGGATTTAAGGAGATCGAGGTTGGATTCCCGGCTGCTTCCGAGACAGAATATCAGTTTATGAGAACCCTGATCGAAAAAGACATGATTCCGAATGATGTAACGGTCCAGGTACTGACACAGGCAAGAGAGCATATCATCAAGAGAACATTTGAAGCTGTAAAGGGAGCACCTCATGCAGTGATTCATTTATACAATTCTACCTCTGTTGCACAGAGAGAGCAGGTGTTCAGAAAAGATAAAGAACAGGTAAAACAACTTGCGATCGACGGGGCAAAATTACTTCTGAAGCTGGCTAATGAGACAGATGGTAACTTCACATTTGAATACAGTCCGGAAAGTTTCCACGGAACAGAAGTGGACTATGCCGTAGAAGTTTGTAACGCTGTTCTGGATGTATGGCAGCCAACAGCTGATAATAAAGCAATCATCAATATTCCTACAACTGTAGAAAATGCAATGCCTCATACATTTGCATGCCAGTTAGAGTATGTACATAAGCATTTGAAACACAGAGAGAATGTGGTACTTTCACTTCATCCACATAATGACAGAGGATGCGGAGTGGCAACTGCAGAACTGGGTATTCTTGCAGGAGCTGATCGTATCGAGGGTACATTGTTTGGAAACGGAGAACGTACCGGTAACGTTGATATCATCACACTTGGAATGAATATGTATTCCCAGGGTGTAGATCCGGGACTGGATTTCTCTAATATGAGAAAGATCCGCGCGACATATGAGCGTCTGACCAGAATGCAGGTATATGACCGTCAGCCATATTCCGGAGACCTGGTATTTACTGCATTTTCCGGATCACATCAGGATGCGATTGCCAAGGGTATGGCATGGAGAGATGAGAAGAAATGTGATAAATGGACAGTTCCGTATCTGCCGATCGATCCAAAAGATGTCGGAAGAGAGTATGATTCGGACGTTATCCGTATCAACAGTCAGTCTGGTAAGGGAGGCGTAAACTACATCTTAATGCACAGCCACGGAATCAATCTTCCAAAGGCGATGCGTGAAGAAGTAGGATATATGGTAAAAGATGTATCGGATAAAGCACACAAAGAGCTGACACCAGACTGGGTATACCAGATCTTCTCTGATCACTATATTAATACCAAATCCATCTTCCATATTGATGAGTGCCATTTTAAACAGGTAGACGGAATTACCGCAGAAGTGACGATCAATCATGCAGGAGAGAGTAAAGTGATCACTTCGAACGGAAATGGACGTCTGGACGCAGTAAGTAATGCAATTAAGCAGTATTTCAATATCAGCTATGAATTATCCTTCTACGAAGAACATTCGCTTACAAAGGGATCTTCTTCTAAGGCTGTGGCTTATGTGGGAATTATCT
>OLON01001760.1_pt1 | contig 11944 bp, 9 predicted proteins | sample 1672691 | NCBI WGS metagenome assembly OLON01 (sample SAMEA3136714, study PRJEB25190) | human gut metagenome | biome: human gut; feature: human-associated habitat; material: faeces | place: Austria | collected 2013
CGTTCATCCTTGTAAATGCAGATCCGAAATACACTCTGAGAGAGAACGGATGCCTCGCAGATATCATCCCGACTCTGATTCAGCTGATGGGAATGGAACAGCCTGCAGAAATGACGGGAGAAAGTCTTCTGGTTGAGAAATAATCACAATATCTAAAATAAACAGAACTTTGAACAAACCTCTGAGTCTTAAGATTCAGGGGTTTGTTACTATAATGCTCCAACCCTCGGAAAAAGAATATAAAAAAGCAATAAATTAAGGTGCAAAAATACAGAAGTATGTTATAATGGAAACGTTACAGGAAAAAACAGGATAAATAGATGGTTGTATTCAATTGTTTATATTCAGGGAGTATATTAAATGAGCAACAAAGAAATGAAGGACGGACTTCAGGAAGACACTTCTGGAGTGTCGGATGAGAATACAGGCATTGAAGAAGAAATCAATGCAACCATGGATAAAATCATAGCTCCACCGGAAATGGACGAAGATGAGATGGATGACCTTGGAGATTATGATGATTCTGCAGAGGAAGAACCAGATCCACAGCCGGTAAGACATCATCGCAAATCTGCCAGACCAGGTCCGGTTGTATATGTTCCGGTAGATGATATGGAAATGCCGGATCAGACAACTTCCAGGAAGAAAAAATCCAAAAAAACAAATACGCAAAAGAACAGATCAGCAAAACCAGAGTATCAGAATCCTAAACCTGTGAAGAAACACAAAGGGGCGCGGATTTTTGGCCTTATTATGTTGATGATCGTAGTTCTTGGTGGGTGTGCTTATGCGGCTGCAAGTTATTATTTTGCGGACAGATTCTTTGAAGGTACGTGGATCAATGGTGTGAACTGTTCTCAGATGACGGCAGCAGAGGTAGAAAATCTTTTCAAACAAAAGTTTGAGAATTATACCATTGAAGTTTCAGCCAGAGATCAGGCACCACAAACGATTTCCGGAGCGGATATCAGTTATCAGTACCTTTCTACAGGAGAGGTTCTGAAGCTTCTGAAACAGCAGAAGCCATATGAGTGGATCAGAGGACTCTATGAACAGAAAAGTTATACTGTATCCGAGAATACAGGGTATAACAGAACACAGTTGCAAGAACAGCTTAAGACACTCAGCTGTGCCCAGGCAGAGAATCAGACAGAACCGGAAAATGCATATGTTGCATATCAGAACGGACAGTTTGTGATCGTACCGGAAACAGTGGGAAGTAAACTGAATATCAAAGAAGCATATAAAGTACTGAATGCTGCTGTAGATGCAGGACAGACTTCGGTAAATTTCAGTGATACACCGGAGGCATATGTGAATGCAGATGTTACACAGGATGATCCGGCACTGCAGTCTGCACTGGAAGCATGTAATAATTATACAAAAGCAAGTATTACTTATACATTTGGCAGTCAGACAACAACTCTGAATGGTGACACGATCAAAGACTGGCTGCAGTTTGATGAGAAAGGTCAGCTGATCTGGGACGATAATTCCTTCCAGCAGCATGTTGCAGATTATGTTGCACAGCTTGCAGCTACTTATGATACGGTCGGTACGGAGCGTGAGTTCCAGACCACAAGTGGCAGAACCGTTTACGTTTCCAGCTCTGTATATGGCTGGAAAATCGATCAGGCTGCCGAGGCTGCTCAGCTGAGTCAGGAAATTCAGTCTGGTACACAGACGACCAGAGAGCCTGTTTATTCACAGACGGCCAATTCTTACGGAGTGAATGATCTGGGTGACACTTATATAGAAGTAGATTTAAGTGAACAGCATATGTATTATTATCAAAATGGTTCCGATATCTTTGAGTCAGATTTTGTATCTGGAAATATGAGTTATGCTGATCGTCAGACACATGCAGGTATCTTTACATTGTACTATAAGAAAAGTCCGGATGTACTGAGAGGAACCATGAAAGCAGACGGAACTTATGAATATGAATCAGAGGTACAGTACTGGATGCCATTTGATGGAGGTATTGGGTTCCATGATGCGTCGTGGAGAGATGAATTCGGTGGCGATATTTATCTTACGGACGGATCTCACGGATGTATCAATCTTCCACCGGATAATGCAGCGGTTCTGTATGATATCATACAGTATGGTGTGCCAATCGTATGCTTTTACTAATATATAATTACAGGAGATAAAAAATGGACAGATCATTTGATTTTATCCTTGCGGGAATAGCATTGATCGTTGGAATCATGCTTCTGACAGGACATGGCGATATTTTTCTGAAGGGTGGAAACACAAAACTTCGCAAAGAAAAGTATGATGAGAAAAAAATGACTAAGGGATCCGGAGTGACATTGATTCTGGTTGGTATCGTGACATTTATAGATTCTTACACAACAAGTCTTACTGCAAAGTTTATTTATATTCTTGCAATTCTTGCGATTCTTGTAGGATTTGTGGTATATTTGAAAAAGAAATGCATCAAGAAATAAATACAAAGATAAAACAAGGCATGGGAGATAAAAATCTTCCGTGCCTGTTTTGTTTGAGAGAATTTATAAAGAAATATTGACAAGATCCATTGGTTTGCAGATGCGTGCATCCGGTTTTGGAACTTCTCCGAATCCGTATTCAGCAAAGATAAAGGGAACATTTGCTTTCTGGCATGCCTGGTAATCGCCAAACGTATCACCGACATATACGGGGGATTTCAGATCATATGTGTCTGCAAGTTTACGGATATTGGAGCCTTTGTCCAGACCGGTATCTCCATTACAAAGATGACCTTTGAAATATTTTTCAAGACCTGATGTCTGAAGAAAAACTTCAATATAGCCACTCTGACTGTTACTGACAATATAGAGTGGATATTTCTTATACATGATCTGCAGCATTTTTTCAAGATCCTCATAAAGTGGGGCACATTTTTTTAAGAGAGCTTCATGTTCGGCCTGGCAGCATCCATCAATAAGGCGAAGCTGTTCTGCTTCTGAACAGTCAGGGAAAATCTGGCGTGCGATATCAGACAGAGTCTGCCCAAAAAGTGTCATCAGACGGGCTGATGTCAGGGTAATATCCATATGTTCTTTTTCCCGCAGATATGCGGTCCAGGACTGAGCAACACTTTCTGTTGAATCCCACAGAGTTCCATCAACATCAAAAATAATACTGTCCATAATAGGGTCCTTTCGTATCAAAAATAATATTTATTTTAGTAATGGGAGATAATTATTTACAGGTATAATCCCAAGTAATAACATTCTATCCGGTAAAATAAAAAAAATCAACGGGCATTTGGCTGAAATTATGTTATACTAAAACATACTGAGGGTAAAAGATGAAAAATGATCAGATAAAAGACAGAAGCATGCTGAATGAAATCGTACAACCTCTTACAGACTGGTACAGACAGAATAAACGGATTCTTCCCTGGAGAGATCAGAACAATGCCTACTATACGTGGGTATCGGAGATTATGCTTCAGCAGACAAGGGTTGAGGCCGTGAAGCCTTATTTTCAGCGTTTTATCGGAGAGCTTCCAGATGTCCAGGCTTTGGCAGAATGCCCGGAAGAGAAGCTGATGAAGCTCTGGGAAGGTCTGGGATATTATAATCGCGTCCGCAATATGCAGACGGCAGCCCGGACGGTAGTTTGTGAATACGAGGGAGAACTTCCGGCTTCTTACGAAGAACTGCTGAGTCTGAAAGGAATCGGGAATTACACAGCAGGTGCGATTGCATCCATTGCTTATCAGATTCCGGTACCGGCAGTAGATGGAAATGTTCTTCGTGTGGTATCCAGAATTACAGAGGACAGACAGGATATTATGAAACAGTCAGTACGCCGGCAGATTGAAGAAAACCTTTTGGGGATAATGCCGGAAGAGACACCAGGAGATTTTAATCAGGCGCTGATGGAACTTGGGGCAGTGGTTTGTGTGCCGAATGGACCAGCACGCTGTGAAGCATGTCCGGTGTCGGAGTATTGTCTTGCATACAGACACGGGACAGTAGAGGAGCTGCCGGTCAAAGCACCGAAGAAGGAGCGTATTCTGCAAAACAGGACAGTGCTTGTGATTCAGGACGGAGAGAAAACTGCTATACAGAAACGACCGGAAAAAGGTCTTCTTGCCGGATTATATGAGCTTCCGAATCTCCTGGGGCATCTTACACGGGAGGAAGTGCTGGATAAGGTAAAAAATATGCAGCTGGAACCGCTTTATATTGAGAAACTTCCGGATGCGAAGCATATTTTTTCGCATATTGAATGGAGGATGACCGGATATCTGATTCGGGTGGCAGCGCTGGACACAGACAGAGGATTGCCATTTATTTTTGCTGAGAAAAAACAGTCTGAAAAGCAGTACGCGATTCCGTCTGCATTCAGAGCTTATGTAAAATACATGAAGGAGGAATCTGGAAAATGAAATTGTTGAGTATAGCAATTCCGTGTTATAATTCAGAAGCATATATGGAGAAATGTATCGAATCTTTATTAAAAGGTGGAGAAGAAGTGGAGATCCTTGTGGTCAATGATGGTTCTTCTGACCGAACTGCTGAGATTGCGGATGCTTATGCCGAAAAATATCCGACGATCATAAAAGCTATTCATCAGGAAAACGGTGGTCATGGTGAAGCAGTAAATGCCGGAATCCGTAATGCGACAGGCCTTTATTTCAAAGTTGTTGACAGTGATGACTGGGTAAATGAAGAGGCATATAAACAAATCTTAAAAACACTTGAAGAACTGACAAGAGGACCAAAAACACTGGATATGCTGATCAGCAATTTTGTATATGAAAAACAGGGTGCTTCCAGAAAAAAAGTCATGCAGTACAGACGTTGTCTTCCGGTGAATGAAATTTTCGGATGGGACAGTGTGCATATGTCAAAAGGTAAATATCTGTTGATGCATTCTATTATTTATCGTACAAAACTGCTTCACGAATGTGGATTGGAACTGCCGAAGCATACATTCTATGTGGATAACCTGTTTGCATTTGAGCCGCTTCCGTTTGTGAAGAACATGTACTATCTGGATGTCAATTTTTATCGTTATTTTATCGGAAGAGATGATCAGTCTGTCAATGAAAAGGTAATGATTAAGAGAATTGACCAGCAGATCCGTGTCAATAAATTGATGGCGGACGCATTCCATAATTGTCAGTTTGACAGTAAACATCTTAAGAAATATATGCTCAGCTATCTGGATATCATTACGACCGTGTCCTCAATCATGCTGGTACGTGCAGGTACTCAGGAAGCACTGGATAAGAAAAAAGAAATGCTGGAGTATATTCGTGAACAGGATCTCTGGCTGTATCATAAACTGCGTTACAGTATTCTGGGACGTGCAGCCAATCTTCCGGGCAGAGGTGGACGCAAAATGTTCGTAGCTGCTTACAAAGTATGTCAGAAATTCTATGGATTCAACTAAAAAACTTCCCCTTTATGGGGAAGTTTTTTGCGTTGCAGAAATTACTTCTATGAGATCATATTGATTTGTTTCGGTTCCATACATACAGAAAAATCATGCAAAAGGCCAGCGGATTCTCCGTCTTTATGTACGGCCAGTCTGGATTCACTGTGGATATCAATTTTTTTACAGCGAAAAATGTGGATACCATTGAAATGTGTATGTTTTCCGAAGAAAGCAGTAGGAAGACAACATATTACTTTGGGTTTGCTCAAACTGTCTACAACGATCACATCCAGATAGCCGTCGGAAGGACTGGCATCGGGACAGAATTTGAATCCACCGCCTTCGTATTTCTGATTCATGATGGCAGTAAAATATACTTTGGAAAACTCTTCTTTTTTATTGTCATCCATGAGCAGTGTCATAGAAGATGGCTTCAGGAAAAGCAACTGTTTCAATGCGACAAAGAGATAGACCAGTTTGCCGAGGCCGATTTTGTTCAAGACTTTTTTCATAGGAGTGACGCCAACTTCATGGCATACCGCTGCGTCAAAACCGATTCCACAGCTGATCGCGAAACGACTGCTGCTGGAACCACAGGAAATATGAGGAACGTCCATCAGATGTGGACGTTTATCGGAAAGAATCAGTTCGAGTGCCTTCATAGGATCCTGTGGAAGTTTCATACTGCGGCAGAAATCGTTTCCGGATCCGGTGGGAATGTAGCCGAAAATGACACGGGAAATATCTTTTACTCCGCTCAGGACTTCCTGTATCGTACCATCACCGCCAACGGCAATCAGCTTGATTTGACTATCTTCCGGAATCGAGGCAGTAATGGAAGCAGAAAGCTTAACAGCATGTCCTTTATATTCTGTAAAAAAAGTTTGGTATTTAATATTCCGTTCACGCAGAATGTTCTCCAGATCCCTCCAGATCAGAGCACCTTTGCCGGAACGGGAGTTGGGATTTATAATAAAATAGTACATGAGTTCCTCCCTTATGTTCTCTTTATCATAGCATGTTCGACAGAAATTTACAAACATTTAACACTGTGCAGGCCGGAAATTTAACGTTCATTTTTTATACTTTGCAAAAAGATAAAAAAGAACCTGTTTGTGAAGAAACAGACAGGCAGGAGGAAATAAATGATCTATCTTGTAGAAGACGATGAGAGTATTCGTGAACTTGTAGTATATACATTAAAGAGTCAGGGAATGGATGCAAAAGGATTTGAACGACCGTCCCTGTTCTGGAAAGAACTGGAGAAAGAAGTGCCGGCATTGATCCTTCTGGATATCATGCTTCCTGAAGAAGACGGAATATCGATTTTACGAAAACTGCGTACCAGACCGGACACATGCAAGATTCCGGTAATCATGCTGACGGCCAAAGGCACAGAATATGATGTGGTCATGGGACTGGACAGCGGTGCAGATGATTATATCCCGAAGCCGTTTCGTATGATGGAACTGATCTCACGCATCAAGGCACGGCTTCGTCGGGCAGAGGATAAAGGCGCAGAAGAATATCATCTGGAAAACCTGTATCTGTGTCCGGGAAGACATATAGTGACGGTGGATCAGGAACCTGTTAATCTGACATTGAAGGAGTATGAGATGCTGGTGCTGCTTCTGAAAAACAGCGGAATGGTTTTATCAAGAACACAGCTTCTGAATCAGATATGGGGATATGAATTTGATGGTGAAAGCAGGACTGTGGATGTACATATCCGGACACTCAGGCAGAAGCTGGGAAGCGCCGGAGATCTGATTGAAACAGTGCGTGGCGTAGGATATAAGATTGGAAGGTGACATACCTTCCTTTTTTTGTTGGGATATGATATACTCACATCAAAGCAGATTTAACTGAAAGCTTGCTGGGAAAACAGACAGCAACGGATAATAACCTGAGAAAGAGGCAGAAGTATGAAGTCATTGGTAATAGCAGAGAAGCCATCTGTAGCAAGGGATATTGCAAGAGTACTCCATTGTACCCAGAAGGGTAACGGAATCCTTGAGGGCAAAGAATATGTTGTAACATGGGCCCTGGGACATCTTGTGACACTTGCAGATCCGGAAGAATATGATAAGAAATATATGAAATGGGATATGGAAACTCTGCCGATGATGCCGGATAAAATGAAACTTGTCGTTATCCGACAGACTTCCAAACAATATCAGGCAGTGAAGACACAGCTGTTCCGAAAAGATATCGGTGATATCATCATTGCAACCGATGCCGGAAGAGAGGGAGAACTGGTTGCCCGCTGGATTCTGGATAAGTCCGGATGTCACAAACCAATTCGCCGTCTGTGGATATCTTCAGTAACCGATAAAGCAATTCGTGACGGATTTCACAATCTGAAAGACGGCAGAGATTATGATAATCTTTATCGTGCGGCAGTTGCCAGAGCAGAGGCAGACTGGCTGGTTGGAATCAATGGAACAAGAGCGCTGACCTGTAAACATAATGCACAGCTTTCCTGCGGGCGTGTACAGACACCGACACTTGCAATCATTGCGAGAAGAGAAGAAGAAATACGTAAGTTTAAACCAGAGAATTACTTTGGAGTAACTTTGCAGGCTGGTGGAATACAGTGGACCTGGAAAGATGCGAAGAACGGAAGCTATCGAACTTTTCAGAAAGAGCGTGCGGAGGAGATCCAGAAGAAGATTTCCAATACGGATCTGGAACTTGTATCTGTGGACAGAAAGCCTAAGAAAACAATGGCTCCCGGACTTTATGATCTGACGACTCTGCAGCGGGAAGCAAATCAGAAATATGGATTTTCCGCAAAAGAAACACTCAATATCATGCAGAGATTATATGAGAATCATAAGGTACTTACGTATCCGAGAACGGATTCCCGTTATATCGGCAAGGATGTTGTCCCGACGATCAAAGAGAGACTGAAAGCCTGTGGAACCGGCCCATATCGAAAACTTGCCGGTGCGCTGCTTACTAAACCAATCCATACAAACGGAAGTTTCGTGGATGATAAAAAGGTCAGTGACCATCATGCGATCATTCCGACAGAGCAGTTTGTACAGCTGGATCATATGACAAATGAAGAGCGCAAAATCTATGATATGGTTGTGCGGAGATTTTTGAGTGTTCTTTATTCTCCATTTGAATATGAACAGACTTCCATGGAAGGGAAGGCAGCGGGACAGAGTTTTGTGGCAAGTGGCAAGACGGTTGTGAGTGCTGGCTGGAAAGAAGTTTACGAAGGCGGAAGCACGGACGATGACGAAGAAGAGCAGACACTGAAAGACCAGAAGCTTCCGGTATTGAAACAGGGAGAGAAGCTTCCGATAGGCAGTGTTCGTCTGACAACAGGTAAGACCAAGCCGCCGGCACATTTTACTGAGGCAACGCTTCTGGCGGCAATGGAGAATCCGGTGAAATATATGTCCTCAAAAGATACACAAGCAGCAAAGACGCTGGGAGAAACCGGTGGACTTGGCACAGTTGCCACCAGAGCAGATATTATTGAAAAACTTTTCCACACCTTCCTTATGGAAAAGAGAGGCAATGAAATCTATCTGACTTCCAAAGCAAAACAGCTTCTGGAACTTGTACCGGAAGAGCTTAAGAAGCCGGAACTGACAGCAGACTGGGAAAAGAAACTGTCTGATATATCCAAAGGCAAACTGAAACAGAAAGTCTTTCTTGATGGAATTCGCGAATATACCAAGGAGATCGTTGTTGAGATCAAGACAGGAACAGGAACCTTCCGTCATGATAATCTGACGAATAAGATCTGTCCGAACTGTGGTAAACGAATGCTTGCAGTAAATGGCAAGAACAGTAAGCTGCTGGTGTGTCAGGACCGTGAATGCGGATACAGAGAGACAATTTCACGTACAACAAATGCACGATGTCCGAAATGTCACAAGCGAATGGAGATGCTGGTCAAAGGCAAAGAAGAAACATTTGTATGTTCATGTGGATATAAAGAGAAACTGTCATCTTTCCAGGCCAGAAGAGCCAAAGAAGGAGCAGGTGTCAACAAAAGAGACGTACAGAAATATCTGAAAAAACAGCAGAAAGAAGCAGCGGAACCAGTAAACAATGCATTTTCACAGGCACTTGCCGGGATTAAGCTGGATTAAATTTCTGCCGGAAGTTTCACAGATAATAATTGAATAAGGTAAAAATAGAACTGCTGTAAAGGACAGTAATAAAAAGGAGTGTGGGCTTTATGAAGTTACAGAAATATCAGAAATGTTCAAAAGTAACCCGTGGACTGAGAAAAGCAGAATTTGTACTGAAAAATGCCCGTATTGTGAATGTTTTTACCAGAGAGATCCTGGAAGGTGATATTGCGATTCAGGATGGAATGATCGTTGGAATCGGAAACTACCAGGGTGAAGAAGAAACAGATCTGGGCGGCAGGTATGTCTGTCCGGGATTTATAGACAGTCATCTGCATCTGGAATCTACACTTGTGACTCCGGCAGAGCTGGTAACAGTGGCGTCCAGGCATGGAACGACAACGTTTATCGTAGATCCACATGAATCGGCCAATGTGTCCGGATTAAAGGGCATTGATTATATTTTGAATCAGACAGAAGACGTGGATGCCAATGTTTTTGTTATGATGCCATCCTGTGTTCCGGCAACTGCAATCGACGATAATGGATGCACGCTTACTGCACAGGATATGGAACCTTATCTTTCAAAAAAAAGAATTCTCGGACTGGGTGAAGTCATGGACTACATATCAGTTGTAAAGGGTGATGAAGCCATGCACCGGAAACTGGAACTGTTCAGTGATAAAGTCAGGGATGGACATGCACCATTTCTTTCTGATATGGATCTGCAGGCATATGCGATGGCCGGAATTGCTACAGATCATGAATGTTCAGATTTTGCATATGCGATGAAAGAGCGTCGAAATGGCATGATCGTACATATTCGTGAAGGGAGTGCTGCAAGAAATCTGAAAGCAATTGTGAATGGAATCGTAGAGAATCAGATGAATGGAGAGGGATTCTGCTTCTGTACAGATGATAAACATATCGAAGATATTGAAAAAGAAGGTCATATCGACCATAATGTACGTAAGGCTATCGGACTCGGAATGAATCCGATAGATGCAATCTGTATGGCAACCATCAATTCTGCAAAATGTTATGGATTAACACATCTTGGGGCGATTGCACCTGGATATCAGGCAGATCTGCTTGTTGTGGATAATCTTGAAAAGATGACGATCCAGGATGTTTACTATAAGGGCAGAAAAATTGATCAGGACGGAGAGATCATTGTAAAAGAATGTCCATCAGAACTGAAAAATACAGTTCATGTTGGAGAATTCTCAAAGGAAGACTTGCGGCTGGAATCTCCGGATGGTATATTCAATGTAGTCGGAATGCAGGAAGGTGAAATTACAACTGTCCGTAAAAATGTACAGATACTTCATGAAAAGGGAGTATTCACCGCAGATGAACAGTATCAGAAGATTGCGGTGGTTGAAAGGCACAAAGCAACTGGAAAAACAGGTGTCGGTGTTGTGAGTGGATTTGGTATTCAGGGTGGCGCAATTGCGTCAAGTGTATCCCATGATTCTCACAATATCATTGTAATTGGTGACAATGATGAAGATATGTATCTTGCTGTACAGGAACTGATCCGTACGCAGGGCGGTTATACACTGGTTGCAGATCATCATGTATATGATACACTGGAACTTCCGATAATGGGACTGATGAGTGATGCAGGTTTTCAGTACAGTCATAGAAAACTGGAACGAATGATCCGCAAGGCACACGAGATGGGTGTGCCGGATGCTATGGCGCCATTTATCACTCTGTCCTTTATGGCTCTGCCGGTCATTCCAGAGATACGCGTTACTCCACGGGGAATCTATAATGTGTGCAGCGGTGAGTTTTATCAGAATTAAAGACAGATAAGTGATTACAGATTCATGGTAATCATTGCAACAATACAAACAATAAAAGAGGAGCAGCAGTTTATTATGCCAGTATTTGATTTCAGCAACAGCAAAACAGAAAAGAAAGATCCGGAATGTACTTATACGACGTTCCAGTCGAATGAAAAAGTACCGTCACCGGAGAAACCGATCCTGATCATTGATAATAAAAGTCGTCAGTGGAAGCATCATTCCTGTGGTGTCTTTTCCAATCCAAACCAGAAATCTTCTTTTGAATTCAAAGAACAGGACGGTGTTTTCCCGGCAGATATTCTCAAAATTGATGCACGTTTTGTGAGCCTCGTAAAATGGCTGGGCGAAAACCATATTAGTGTACGATTATCTGGACAGAATACAGAAGATGGATATGCAATCTATAAGATTCGTGAAACTGCGTTTGGGGGAGCCGGAAAACTTTCAGCAGAAGATGGATTCCTGCAGTTTATGATCGAACGTCTTCTGGCAAGTAATGCACCGGCAGAGCTTCCGGATGGAGATGAGGAAGATGAAGACGGCGATGATATGAAGTTGACCAGTATTCAGAGCATCACGGATTTTATGACCTGTGCGGGAAGGACCATGCCGGATAATATCCGTCTCTGGGCAAGAAGAAACCTTGCT
>OLON01001763.1_pt1 | contig 11932 bp, 10 predicted proteins | sample 1672691 | NCBI WGS metagenome assembly OLON01 (sample SAMEA3136714, study PRJEB25190) | human gut metagenome | biome: human gut; feature: human-associated habitat; material: faeces | place: Austria | collected 2013
TAATAAAACGTCCGTCTTCGGAGCGAAGTTTCAGCGCGGTATCGTCTGTGATGACGTATTCGCGGCCGTCACCGGAAATATGGTTGTAGACGCCAAGCTCCAGGGCATTCAGAAGCGTGGATTTGCCATGATAGCCGCCGCCCACGATCAGAGTGATCCCCTCAGGGATTCCCATGCCGGAGATTTTGCCTTTGTGCGGAAGATCCATGGTGACGCGCAGAGATTCCGGTGAGGTAAAAGGAATGGAGACTTTCATTGGACGAGAGGAAATGCCGCTTTCTCGTGGAAGAATGGAGCCATCTGCGACAAAAGCAACGAGATTTCGTTTGGCAAGCTGACTTCGGATATAGGTCTGGTCTTCGGCGAGAAAGATAGTCTGTTCCAGTTCTTTGTGATTGATATTTCTGTAAAGGAAAGCTTTCTGCACGCAGACCGGGAGAAAGTCGAAGAGGATTTTTTCCAGCTCAGTGGCATTAATCGTTCTTCCGTTGGCCGGAAAACCGATGAAGAAACGGGCAGTGATCCCTTTTTCTGTGATCTCGCAGGCGGTCCGCTCCAGGATTTCCTGCCCACAGTGACTCACCGAGATCAGACCGCTCTTGCCGGAGCCTTTGGCACGGAAGGTGTAGTGGCTGACCTGTTTTTCAAACTGTCTGGTAAGATAATCAGACAGCGTGATGCGGGTAACATGATCGCTATAATATTCCCGTGGAAATCCCGCAGTTTTGTGCGAAATCCGTACACTGATATGAGAAGGCGAAGCAAAAGGATCCCCCTGTACGTGGTCGATTGAGAGGATATAATTGTCAAACTGGTAACTGCCCTTCAGAGATTTATAGGCAGGATAACTCTTTCTGTGGACAGAATGCAGAAGATTCTGTAGATCGGTGGATTGCTGCATGTAGATGACCTCCATAATCATAAAATAAATACGAATTGTAGTTTGAATATGAATAATATTATTGTAACGGCGGAGGCGAATTTTTCAAGAAAAATTTGAGAAAACTGTGAAATAAGTAATGGAATTCTTATTTTTTGATTAAGAATTGTGAGGATTGTAGAAATATGGAAGTATTTGATTTATAATGTGGGAGATATGCAGAATTGCGGGAGCTGCTTGCAGCGGAGCAATTCGTTAATATCGGAGTAAATTAATCAATCGAAAGGTGGTTTTATATATTATGGAAAGAAAAAACGCATGGCTTTCTTATGGAGAATCGGATGAGAAAGAGATGGAGAAACTTACAAAGGATTACCGCGCATTCCTTGATGCAGGCAAGACAGAGCGTGAATGTGTGACGGAACTTGTCAGAGAAGCAGAAGCCAACGGATATGTCAGCCTTGAAGCAAAACAGGCAGCAGGCGAGAAGATCCAGCCGGGAGATAAAGTATATGCAGTCGGAATGAAAAAGATCATGGCACTGTTCCACGTAGGCCAGGAACCGCTGGAAAAAGGTATGAACATCCTCGGCGCACACATCGACTCCCCACGTCTCGACGTAAAACAGAATCCTCTGTATGAAGACACAGACCTTGCATACCTCGATACCCACTACTATGGCGGTGTCAAGAAATATCAGTGGGTAGCTCTTCCACTCGCGATCCACGGCGTGATCGCAAAAAAAGACGGCAGCGTAGTCAACGTTACCATCGGTGAAGATGAAAATGATCCGGTCGTATACATCACAGACCTTCTGATCCACCTTGCAGGCAAACAGCTTCAGAAAAAAGCAGCCGAGGTCATCGAAGGTGAAAATCTCGACATCCTGATCGGAAGCAGACCGCTCAGCGAAAGCACCGATGAGAAGAAAAAAGAAGCAGTCAAATCCAATGTTCTCCGTATCCTCAAAGAGAAATACGATGTAGAAGAGGAGGATTTCCTTTCAGCAGAGCTTGAGATCGTTCCGGCAGGCAAGGCACGTGACTGCGGTCTGGACAGAAGCATGGTAGCCGCATATGGACAGGATGACCGCGTATGCGCCTATACTTCCTTTGTCGCAATGATGGAAATGGACGCACCGAAACGCACAAGCTGCTGTCTCCTGACAGACAAAGAAGAGATTGGAAGCGTCGGCGCAACCGGAATGCAGTCCAGATTTTTTGAAAATACCGTTGCAGAACTTCTGGATGGAATGGGATGCTATTCTGATCTGGCACTCAGAAGAACTCTCCGCAACTCCAGCATGCTTTCCTCTGATGTAAGCGCGGGCTATGATCCGGCTTATGGAGAATGCTTCGAGAAAAAGAATGCTGCATATCTCGGAAGAGGCATCGTGCTCAATAAATTCACAGGAGCAAGAGGCAAATCCGGCTCCAACGATGCAAATGCTGAATATGTTGCGGAAGTCCGCAGGATCTTTGACGACCATCAGGTTGCATTCCAGACTGCAGAACTTGGCAAGGTCGATGTAGGCGGCGGTGGAACCATCGCATATATCGCAGCCCTTTATGGAATGAACGTGATCGACAGTGGTGTGGCAGTCCTGAGTATGCATGCTCCGTGGGAAGTTACAAGCAAAGCCGATATTTACGAAGCAAAGAAAGCATACAAGGCATTTTTGCTTGATGCATAATAAGATATCTGAAACAGTAATAAATCAGGCTCCATGAAGGGGCACCAGAGGAGGATTTATGGACAACGATACACTGATCAAAGTAGAAGACTTATGCAAGATTTACAATCCTGGAGAAAACGAAGTGCGTGCTCTGGATCATGTGAGCCTGGAGATCAAAAAGGGAGAACTGGTAGCGATCATTGGACAGTCCGGTTCTGGCAAATCCACGTTTATGAACATGCTCGGATGCCTTGATGTTCCAACTTCCGGCAGATATTATCTTAACGGAACAGATGTGTCCGAAATGACGGACAATGAACTCTCAGAAGTGCGAAACCGTGAGATCGGTTTTATCTTCCAGGGCTTTAACCTGATCGCAAATCTGAACGCGATCGAAAACGTAGAACTTCCCCTGATCTACAGAGGCACAGACAAGAAAACAAGACACCAGCTTGCCGTAGATTCGCTCAAACTGGTCGGTCTGGAGAAACGTATGGATCATAAGCCAAGTGAAATGTCCGGTGGTCAGCAGCAGAGAGTTGCGATCGCGAGAGCCATTGCCGCACAGCCGCCGGTGATCCTGGCAGATGAGCCGACCGGAAACCTGGACTCCGCATCCAGCAGGGAGATCCTTGCGATCCTCAAAAAGATGCACAAGTCAGGACGAACCGTGATCCTGATCACACATGACAATGGAATTGCGGCTCAGGCACGCCGTGTGGTACGTATCATGGACGGAAAAATCGAATCCGACACAATAAATGAGGATTTTGACCAGGAGGCAGAGGCATGAAGAAGAAAAAATCCAAAAAGAAACTGCTGATCGGTGCAGGCGTGATCGCAGTTGTGGCAGTGGGCGGCGTATCTGTCCTGGGAGGCAGGTCATCCGGCGAGGAGGCAGTTCCACAGGTTGAGGTGGTAAAAGCCGAGATCGGTGATGTCCAGCAGACCGTGGAGGCAAGCGGAACTGTAGTCAGCGAAGAATCCAAGACATATTTTTCTCCGGTGAATGCCAAAGTAGACAAGGTCGATTTCAAAGAGGGCGACACCGTCAAAGCCGGAACAGAGCTGGTGGCTTTTGACAAAAAGGATCTCGAAAGAGAGCAGAAAAAAGCTGATCTGAACGTAGAGTCCGGGAAATTGGACATGACCAATACGATCAACAAATCGGACAAGGCAGTTCAGAAACAGAAAGATGCCGCAGGTAATGCGTCAAGCCTGAAACAGCAGGTGGCAGCGCAGGAAGATTATGTGGCGAGCCTTAAGGCACAGATTTCTCAGGTAACAGCCAATGCACAGGCACAGGCAGCAGCAGAATCTGCAAGAAAAGCAGCCGAGGCGCAGGCCGCCCAGGAAGCTGCACAGCAGAAAATCCAGCAGGAATATGCAGCCGACCTCAGTACATATCAGAACAAAACACTCCCGGCATATCAGAATAAGCTGAATGAACTTAACAATACGATGAATCAGACTCTTCAGGAATACAATCAGTCCGAGAGTGAGTATCAGATGGCTTTTCAGACCTGGTCGGGGGATCAGACGGACGAAAATGCAGATGCACTTTCCATTGCAGAACAGTTACGGAGTGAGTCACAGATTGCATATCAGGACGCAAAGCGTGACTACGAAGATTATAAGGCACAGAAGCCGGAAGCACCGGTGTTATCTGATTACACAGGAGAAAGTTCTGCAATCGTGTCAGATGGAACCAAGACAGAAACATCCTCTGATTTTTCGGATACTACAGAAACAGCGACAGTAACAGCAGATACCTCTGCTCTGGAATCTGAGCTGGAAAAAGCCAGCAGCGATCTTGCAGAGCTCCAGTCCAAACTGTCCAGTGAAGAAGCAACTGCAGAAGCAGACCCGGGAGCTGTGACCGAAGAAGAAAAAGAAAAAATGGAGATCACCAACAACCTCGCAGAACTGGATCAGATGTCAGCCAAGGAACTTGTAGAAGCAGCCAAAAAAGGAATCCACGCAGATTTTAACGGCGTAGTGACAAAGGTTGCTGTTGTGGAAGGCTCTACAACAGCACTTGGTACAGAACTTTTTACTCTGCAGAATACAGATAAAGTAGATGTAACGGTAAACATTTCCAAGTATGACTACGACAAGGTTCAGGAAGGACAGAGCGCACAGATCACACTTGCAGGAAAAACATACGAAGGCGAAGTTATCAAGGTCAGCCACATTGCGACGCAGAATGAAAAAGGTGCATCCCTGATCTCAGCAGACATCCGTATCAAAAATCCGGACGAAGATATTTTTCTCGGCGTAGATGCCAAAGTAACGATCCAGGCACAGAAAGCAGAGAACGTTGTCGTTCTGCCGTCCGAAGTTGTCAACATTGGCAAAGAGGGTTCTTTTTGTTATGTCCTTGAAGATGGCGTGATCACCAGAAAAGATATCACAACAGGTATAAGTTCTGACGATTATATCGAGGTAACAGATGGCATTGAGGCAGATGAACAGGTGATCCGTGATATCGGTTCCCTGCAGGAAGGAATGCCTGCACAGGCCGTGGATGCCAGTGCGGAAGGCGTTGATGGAGCAGATGCTGTTCCTGCCGATGCAGAAGATGTGGTTACAGAAACAGAAGAAGGTGCTTGATGGGTGGAGTGTATGAATATATAAAAATGGCAGTCCAGAACATCCGTGCAAATAAAGGACGTTCTTTTCTGACCATGCTTGGAATCATCATAGGTATTGCCTCGGTTATTGCGATCGTTTCTATCGGTGAGGGAACAAAGAATCAGATGAACAGTGAGATCGACGGGATCGGTGCCGGTAAGATCGCGATCAGCGTCAGCAGTGATGCCATGACAGAGGACGAATGGATCACACCGGAAGATGTGCAGGAAGTCCGTAAACTGGATGATGTAGAGGGAGTCAGTGTTTCAAACAGTTATGACGGTGAGACTGTGACTGGCAAGGGTACTTTTTCTATTATGTTAACCGGCGAGGGCCCGGATGCCAAAATGATCAATAACTCTGAAATGAAATACGGAAATTATTTCGGAGAGCAGGAGACCGAGGAGGGCAAAAACGTCTGTGTCATTTCCGATTCCGATGCCAAAAGACTGTTTGGCACAGATGATGTCGTGGGTATGAGCCTTGATATCACCTGTTATGATTCTTCCAAATCATTTCGTATCATAGGTGTCACGACTCAGAAAGAAAATGGAACTTTTGTAAGTTATACTTATGATGGAATGCCGGTTACGGTGAATATCCCGTATTCATCCATGGATGATCTGGTCGTAGGGTCTGATGAATTTTATTCGATCACTGTCCAGGCAGACAAAACACAGGATTCCCAGGGGATTGCAGATCAGATCGTTCACCTGCTGGAAAAACGCCATCAGTGTGCCGGAGAAGATTATTTCCAGGTTGAGAGTTTCCAGGATATCATGAAATCTATGAACGAGATGCTTGGCATGGTCACGACTTTTATTTCTTTTGTGGCCGGAATTTCTCTTCTTGTCGGTGGAATCGGTGTCATGAATATCATGCTTGTGTCTGTCACAGAGCGAACGAGGGAGATCGGTATCCGTAAATCTCTTGGAGCCAAGACTGCTTCTATCATGCTGCAGTTCCTTGCAGAAGCAGCGATCCTGACAGTCATCGGTGGTCTGATCGGAATCCTGCTCGGTGTGCTGGCGGCATATGGAATCTGTACGGTCATGAGTAACAGTATGGGAATGGCAATCTCACCGGGGATCAGCCCGACAGTCGTGCTGGCAGCGACTTTGTTCTCCTGCGCGGTAGGTGTTTTCTTTGGAATCTACCCTGCAAGAAAAGCCGCAAAACTGAGCCCGATCGAGGCGCTGAGACGAAATTAAATATAACGAAGATCCTTCATCTTTCCCGAGGTGAAGGATTTTTTGTGCAAAAAATGTGACCGATTTCATAAAATCTCCTTATTTTTATCACATAAAGGTCACAAATCCAGCCTATATTGTTAGCTGTAAGCAACAGAAAGCAAAACAAAAAATCAAAATTAAAATAGAAGAGAGGAATTGATTATTATGAAACGTAAATATGCAGCAATGGTATTAGGACTGACAATGGCACTGACTTCTGTAAATATGGCATATGCAGCAAGTGATACTGCTGAGACAACAGAGGCTGCAGCAGAGGACGAGAGCGCAGATTCCACAGATACAACTACAGATGAGGCAGAAGCTACAGAAGTTTACGGTGAAGTTACAGAAGTCGGAGAGGACAGCATTACGATCAATGTAGGAACTCCAAAAGAAGGACAGCAGCCGGATGGACAGGACCCGAAGGGTGAAAAACCAGAGGATGGCAAAGATGAGAAGGCAGATGATTCCAAGGACGAGAAAGCTGACGACAGCAAAGATGAAAAAGCAGATGCTTCCAAAGATACAGAGGAAAGCACAGATGAGTCCGCAGACACAGAAGCAGCAGACGAATCTACAGAAGACAGCACAGACGAGGCAGCAGCTGATGAGAAAGATGCAAAAGTTCCAGATGACAAGGGTGAAGCTCCATCTATGCTGGATCTGACGGGAGAATCTCAGACGATCAAAGTAACAGATACCACAACTTATGAGAAGGAAGCTCAGCCGGAGAAACCGGACGAAGCACCGGCAGATGATCAGAAAGCAGATGATTCCAAGGATGCTGACAGCGAGGACGCCAAAGCAGACGACACAGACTCTACAGATGAGTCCGCAGACACAGAGTCCACAGATGAAACAGCAGACAGCGACAGCACAGATGCAGGTGCTGCAGATGAAACAACAGACGAATCCGCAGATGCATCTGACAAAGATGCAAAACCAGACGATACAAAAGCTCCGGAGATGAAGACAGAAGCAATCGCATTCTCAGACATCAAAGTTGGTGATACCATCAAAGTTACTCTTGATGCAGATGGAAATGCAACAGCAGTTGTTGTAATGAATGCAGGTGCACCAGAAGCAAAAGAAGATGCAGCACCGGCAGATGACAAGAAAGATGACGCATCCAAAGACGACAGCGAAGCTGCAGAGACAACAGATGACAGCGCTGACGCTGAATAATAAAACAGTCGACATTATCTGAATTTGACATAGAAATCCGCATAATTAACAGGCAGGTACTGTTCACAGGTAATATCCCGCGAGGTGTTTTGCCATAAATATGGCAAAATCCCGAGATATACGGGGCAAAATGCTATCACCGAAGGTGATGTGGAATGCATTTTGACCAATACTGTGAACGTAGTGAACAGTATTTGACAGACAAAATGACCGGGAGAGTTTTTGATCCCGGTCATTTGTCTGTCTTGATATCAGTAAATATCACCCGCACATATGGCAGGATTCGCAAGCAGACGGCGCGGTTGCACAGCCGCCAAGTGCAGTTTCTCTCAATTCAGCAGGAAGCTTTTTGCCTACGGTGAACATGATCGTGATCATTTCATCGAGAGGGATAAGCTGTGTGATGCCTGCGAGGGACATTTCCGCAGCGACCAGTGCAATCGCAACACCGGAAGCATTTCGGTTCTGGCACGGATATTCCACCAGACCGCCAACCGGGTCACATACAAGCCCGAGCATGTTCATAAGCACGGTAGAAGCGGCGTAGGTACACTGCAGTGGCGTACCGCCCATCAGTTCTGTAGCGCCAGAAGCGGCCATGGCAGCTGCAACACCTGTCTCTGCCTGACAGCCACCGACAGCACCGGCAACGGTTGCATTTCGCATGGCAAGATATCCGATCGCGCCAGCATTAAAAAGTGCTTTCTGGATATCCTCGTCAGAGAAATCATAAACTTCCTGAAGTGCAAGAAGAAGTCCCGGAACGATACCGGCAGAGCCGGCAGTAGGAGAGGCTACGATCAGTCCCATGGAAGCGTTTGTCTCCAGAGTCGCCATTGCGTAGGTGATTGCTTTTTCCAGAACATTTCCACAGATCCCTTTACCGGAAGCAAGATGCCTGGAAAGCTTCTGTGCTTCACCGCCGATCAGTCCGCCCATAGATTTGACAGGGGTTTTGACCGGGGAAAAAGCGGCATCTTTCATGATCTCAAGGACACGTGCCATCCGTGAATTTACACTCTCGTCGGTCGTCTCACCGACAATAATCTCCCTCTGGCGCATGATCTCAGAGATCGGAAGCTGATGATCCTGGCAGAGCGTCAGAAGTTCTTTTGCATTTTTAAAATCCATGATAAAAAATCTCCTTCCTTACATCTGCACGATCATGACTTCGTGGATATTTTCGTGCTGGCGGATCGTGACTCCGATATCCTCCGGAAGACGTCCGTCAGATTCCACGATCGTATAGGCGATCTCGCCTTTGGATTCGCGGAAAAGACGCATAAAAGCGATGTTTACGTTTCGGTCGCTGAGGCATTTGGTGATGTATGCCACAACGCCCGGTTTGTCCTGATGAGTTACGATCACGGCACTGTATTCGCCCGTGAAATCAACCTGTACGGAATTGATCCTTACGATGCGGACTTTGCCGCCTCCGAGAGATTCTCCGCGGACGGTCATTTCCTGACCGCTTTCGTTGACCATATGGATGTCAACAGTGTTTGGATGGATATCTGTTTCCAGCTCATTTGGCGTAAAGGTGAATTCGAGTCCTTTTTTTTCTGCAATCTCAAAGGAGTTGCGGATACGCATATCGTCTGTGGAAAATCCCATAATACCACCGAGCAGTGCGCGGTCAGTACCATGTCCTTTGTAAGTTCTGGAAAAAGATCCATACAGTGTAAATTCAACTTTTTTCAGTGGACCATTGATCATTTTCTGTGCGAGAAAACCAATGCGGGCAGCTCCGGCTGTGTGGGAGCTGGAAGGACCGATCATATTTGGTCCCATTACATCAAATACGCTGATAAAAGACATTTTAATTCTCCTGTGGCTGTGGTGTTTTTAAGATAAATTTCTTATAAATAGTGTCTACGATGATACCGATAGCGTTGTCACCGGAAATGTTGCAGGCTGTTCCGAAGGAATCCTGTGTGATGTAAAGTGCAACCATGATCGCGCAGATCGCGCCTTCCGGATCTCCGGCTTCTGCGCCGAATACCATGTACAGGAACGGAAGAGCAGTCATGATGGAACCGCCAGGAGCTCCCGGGGAAGCGACCATTGCGATGCCGAGTGTCATGATGAACGGAATGACAGTTGCGAGACTGATCGGAAGCTGGTTCATCAGACAGACAGCAGTTGCACACGCCGTCAGCTTCTGCACACTGCAGATTGACCGGGACCGTTGTAGCAGAGGACTGTGTTCCAAGAGCTGTAGTATAACCAGGAACCTGGTTTTTTATAAGGGTCAGAGGGTTTTTCCTGCTGACAGAACCTGCGATCGTGAACTGGATAAAAATGCAGATCAGATGCATTGCGATAACAACAAGGAAAACTTTCCAGAGGATTCCAAGGATCGAGAAAGTTTTGCTGATTTTGCATAAAAATACGATTGACGTCTTCGTGAGTGTATTGTATCATCAACATATAAATGAAGCAAATTCATAGTATTTATGATATAGTTGAAAATTTTTCATAATAAGAGGGAGGGCGTCATGGAGATCCGTCAGGTGCAGTCTTTTGTTCATGTTGCGAGACTTGGAAGTTTTTCCAAGGCAGCGGAGACTATGGGATATTCACAGTCTGCCATTACGGTCCAGATCCGGCTTCTGGAGGAAGAACTCGGCACGAAACTGTTTGACCGTATGGGTAAGAAAGTCAGCCTTACGCCGCAGGGGAAGCGTTTCCTGGAGCATGCCAGCCGTATCCTTTATGAAATGAACAGGACGATAATGGCGATGAATGAGGACAGGGAGCTTGAGAATCCGCTTCATATTGGTACGATCGAATCTCTGTGCACAGCGAAGTTTCCACGTATCCTGAGCCAGTTTCATACGCTTTATCCGAAGGTGAACATACAGATCACGCTGGATTCACCGGAGAAGCTGATCCGTATGATGGAGCACAATGAACTGGATCTTATCTATATCCTGGACACGCCGCGCTGGAATAAGGAATGGATCAAGGTCATGGAGGCAGCAGAGCCGATCGTTTTTGTTGCATCTGTAAATTCTGAATTTGCATTGAGGAAGGAAATGGTGCTTCAGGATATCCTGGGAGAACCTTTTTTTCTGACGGAAAAAAATGCGAACTACAGGCAGGCGCTGGATCAGCATCTTGCGCTTGAGAACCGCACGCTGGATCCTGTCCTTGAGATCAGCGATACGGAATTTATCATTAAGATGGTGGAGCGAAATGACGGACTTTCGTTCCTTCCATATTTTGCAGTGGAGAAATATATCCGCAGCGGCCGGATTACCATGCTTGACGTGACCGACATTGATATCTCCATGTACCGCCAGATCTTCTATCATAAGAACAAGTACAAAACCCGCGAAATGAGCGAATTCATCCGCCTCATAACCGAGTCCGAAAATGCCTGAAATGCACCTTCAAAATATAAAAATAAAAAAAATAAATTTTTTTCAAAAAAAGTGTTGACAAAATGACAGTTATACTATAAAATACATTTTGTTGTGAGCGACAAGTACTCACAAAACAAAAGAGATGTGCGTTTAGCTCAGCTGGATAGAGCGTTTGGCTACGGACCAAAAGGTCGGGGGTTCGAATCCTCTAACGCACGCTAATTTAAGAAGCTGGAAACCTTGAAAAATCAATGGTTTCCGGCTTCTTTTTTGTTTTCAGGTTTGTGTAAAAACCTGTGACTTGCTGTGACTTATCTATTTCGGGGATGTTTAACACATTAAATAATGGATATCTGCGCCAGAATCAGCAGTTCCGTGCGGCACTGGAGAGAGAAGCGGCAATTCTTGCGGCGCGAAAGTGCACACCGCTGGATGCAGCAGAATTATGGGTGATTCTTGCACGGCTGGACGCCGCAGAAGATGAAAAGATACGGGGTGAACTGGATCGCGAACTTCATAAGAAGATTGCAAAGATCGCAGATAACCCGATGGTTTACAGTGTCCTTGCGGCAGCGGGTCAGCTTACTGAGAGTATTGTTTCCGGGACGAGAGACTACATTATGAAAAAGAATAATTCTGCCAGAGAGGTTGATGACCAGCATCATCGGCTTGTTGAGGCGATCATCAACGGAGATGCAGAACAGGCGGAACGATGTATGTCCGAACATATGGATACGATTGAACGTTATATGGAAGAAATGCAAAAAAAATCCTGAGAAATTTTGGTCATTTTTACAGGATGAATTGATATGACCTCTATTGTATTTTGGTAATACCAGTGGTATAATCAAAATGCAAATTGGTAATGCCAATAAATAAAACCGGCAATACCGGAAAGAGAGGCGAAACAATGGGATATGTGAAATGGTCATATGAGACACTGAATCATTTTTGCGGA
>OLON01001765.1_pt1 | contig 11925 bp, 9 predicted proteins | sample 1672691 | NCBI WGS metagenome assembly OLON01 (sample SAMEA3136714, study PRJEB25190) | human gut metagenome | biome: human gut; feature: human-associated habitat; material: faeces | place: Austria | collected 2013
CCGCAGCCGTCGGAGCGGTGCTTAAGCCGTAAGGCGGGAATTGTGCGGTGTTGCCCAAAAGAACATCGAAGCTGCCCGCCGAATTACCGTGATGCAGTATTTGGAAACCTATCACCCCGGCTAACTTGTGCGCAAAACGGATCGCGAGTACTGCACCCGGACGCACGATAGCCTGATCATCACGCCTGCCAATGGATTCTTCCACTGGTTTTCGCGTCATGTAGGCGGCAACAACGCCATTGATTATCTGACCAAGGTGGAGGGCATACAGCGAAACCTCCGCTGCGGTGCTGGGCGTTTATGTACAGGCGGATGCGGATTTTACCGCACAGTTGGTTTATACTGTGCCCGATGGCAGCACACTGACCAAAACCCTACAGGTAGCTATCGACCGCAATGCGACTGCCGAATATCCTTTTCCCGACAGCGAAATTGCCACCTTTGCCGAGCGCCCCACCCCTGCGGTGACCAGTGCGTCCCCGGTGACCACTACGGTAACCAGATTCGCATCTGGGGCGGATTGAACCAGCTTTCTTTGGGCGATGCGGACGATCTGCCCGCAGTTTTTTCCGCTGATGAGGGTGAAGAAATCTCTCTTTTGGATTTCTGTGCATCAATTTATGACGATGTACAGATGTATATTATCGAAAACTTTCCCGAAAGCACCGCGGCGGAAATTTATCTTGCCTCTGCCGATGAGCTGGCGAACGGTGTGGAAACCTACGCCTCCGCCCGTGGGTACTACACCTACATCTACAATCCCGGTCGCGCAGGGTGGCAGACCGTTGCCCTGATCGGACCTGAGATCGGTGAGGAGGAACCTGAGCCGGAACCTGTTGTGCAGGAATACTACGCCAGCTGGGAGGCACCGGCCCAGACCGCCAGCGGAAGTTTTGATTTTTCCTATGGAATCCGCACGGATAAGATCCAGCTGAAAACGCAGGAAAAGGTGGACGGCGCGACCATCGAGATCGAGCCCATCACCAAATCCGGCAGCATTGACGGCGGCAGCTGGTCTGTCAGCCCGGCAAGCAAACAGACCGTAACCACCAGCGGGCATACCGCCGATGACAACTACCAGAAGAACGGCGGCGACGCAGCCGCAAGCTGGAGCCTGCACTACGCGGTGACTAAGATCTCCGGCACACGCAACGGTCGAGTCGGACCGTATACCTCACAGGAAGCTGCCGACGAAGCCGCCAACAGCGCCCGCGATGCCGCCCTTGCGGAATTGCAGGCAGAAGCGCAAAATGCCGTAAACGCGGCAGTCAGCAGCGCCAAAACTCAGTTGGGCAGTTTGCAGTTCCGATACGAAGAAATCTCCGTACCCTACGGCTTTGAAAAGTATTGGGGCAGCAACGGCAGCTACCAGACACTGACCGTGCCGGCCAACTCCGACAACGAGTACCTGATGCGCAACGCGGAATGGAGCCTGCAGGTCAATAGTGGTCAGAATGATAAAGCAGTTCACACCACTTATAGTATTATAAATGCCCGTCAAGTAAAGCGGCTGTCCCGGCATTTGAAAAAAATATTTGTACTTGGCGGCGTTCCATTCATAAAAGCCGGTAGCAGCGCTGCTTCGCAGTGAGGGAATCTTTGTAAGCATCCTGAATCTACTGCATAGCAAAGAAAAATGATTGACAATTCTAATTATAATATGCTTTAATGAAGAGCAAAACACTTACAATGTAACAATCTGCAATGCTTAAAGACACTGAACTGACCCGAACAAATCTCAAGGAGATATACCATGGCAGAACGCGAACTGCGGCGGATGAACCGCATGGAATTGATAGAGATCATCTACGCGCTCAAACAGCACGAGGAGGAACTGGAACAGCAGAATGCCAAGCTTCGCCAACAGCTTGCAGACCGCACGCTGCGGCTGGAGCAGGTTGGTTCCATCGCCGAGGCCGCTTTGTCGCTGAACCGGGTATTTGAAGCCGCACAGGCTGCGGCAGATCAATATTTGGAATCGGTCAAGGCGCAGTACCCTGTGCAGGGCACCGAGTTTTCGCCCACCGCGAATAACGAAGGGGCATATTGGAAATGAAGGGATTGAGCGGAAAGCGCGTTGAGATTCCCTCTATGGAGGAGATCACGCAGGAGCGCAAACGCCTGTCTTACCGCAGGCGTTACAAGCGTGTGCTGAAAAGCACCGCCTATGCGCTGGTCGTTGTGGCAGCCATTGCGGTGCTGCTGGCAACGAACCTGCTGCCGGTGCTGCAGGTGTCGGGTGACAGCATGAACCCAACCTTGCAGGATCAGGATATTCTGGTACTGCTGAAAACAGATGCTCTGGAAAAAGGAGATCTGTGCGGCTTCTACTGGCAGAACAAGCTGCTGCTCAAGCGAATCATCGGTATCCCCGGGGATGTGATTTCGATTGACGGCAACGGCCTTGTGACGGTGAATGGCGAGGTGCTGGAGGAACCGTATGTCGATGAGCCGGCTCTGGGAGAATGTGACCTCAGCTTCCCGTATCAGGTGCCTGAAAATCGCTTCTTTGTGATGGGTGACCACCGCGCGACCTCGATCGACAGCCGGAGTACGGTTGTCGGCTGCGTTGAAAAGAGTCAAATTGTGGGCAAGGTGTTTCTTAGGGTATGGCCCGTGCCCCGTATTTCGTGGATAGGCTGATGGAGGAGTCCACATGAGAAATCAATTGGACAAGGCGATTCGGCGGGTAATGGCAGCGCGCCATGCGGAGCACCGCCGTGCTGCCGTGCTGGTGATACTGGCACTGCTGACGATACTTTCCGTCAGCTGGCGTCTGCACCAAGTAGGCACCGCGATGACGGACGATGAATACTCCTGCGGATATGAGGAGCATGTGCACAGCGATGCCTGCTATACCGAGGTCTTGATCTGCGGTTATGAAGACGGAGCATCGGAAACCCCTGCTGATTCAGCGGAGGAAGACGGCGAGACCGCGCCGACAGCCCACTCCCATACCGCAGACTGCTACCAAAGGGTGCTGACCTGCACCATCCCGGAGCATACCCACACGCTGGAATGTCTGGCGGACATAACCGCAGATGTTGAGACCCCGGCAGACTGGGACGAGCAGAGCGAGGGCGTGAGCAGCTTCTGGAGCGATGCCATGACGGAAATCGCACAGAGACAGCTTGGCTACACCGAGAGCGCCAAAAACTTTACGGTGGACAAGGCGCTGGGTGAGACCTTGGCGCAGGCCCATCACTACACACGCTACGGTGATTGGTACGGCAACCCTTACGGGAGCTGGGATGTGATGTTTGTCGCCTTCTGCCAGCATTATGCAGGCATACCGGAGGATGTCATCCCGCAATGCGCAAGCCTGCTTCAGCTGCGCACGGAATTGGAAAACGCACACCCTGAATACATCACCCCGGGTGGCAGTGAGGCCACACCGGGCGACATCGTACTCTATACAAATGCCGCCGGTGAGGAAACGATCGGCATTGTAACCGCGTATGATGGCGCGAACCTGACCGTTGTTTCCGGCGCTGTGGACGGTGCAGTAGCGGCTGTGACGGTCGCAGAGGCCGATGTCACCAATACCATCCGTGTGTTGGATGCGTATGGCGTATATGCGCAGACCGGCGCATCAGACGGATCCGAAGAACTCTCCTTTGATGCGGACGCCATTTTGGCAAGAGACGGCGCGGTGGCGTATATTGTTTGGCAACGGCCGGATCCCATAATGCCGGCTGCGGAAGACGATGATACACTGACCGCAGCGGCAGCAACCCCTCAGTATGACGGCGAGGGCAACCTAAAGCTGGATAATCTGCTGACAAGTACAGCTATTTCCATCAAACAAGGTAATGTCTGGGAACCGCTGGATAACGATGCATCTATTAAGGACGGCACCCCGGTTCGGGTGGAGATCGCCTACAAGGTACCGGCAGGTGCACTCCAAAACGACAAAAACACCGCGACCTATACCCTGCCGAAGGGCGTCTATCCCAAGAAAGATCTGACAGGAAACATCACCGATTCAAACGATGAGATAATTGGTACCTTTACGCTTACAAAAAATTCTCCTACGGTCACATTTACATTTAATAACAATACGAACCATGAGTTCCACGGTACCTTCAAGTTTGAGACCCCGATCAATTACGCAGAGACCGGTGGCGACGGCCAGATACATCTGGGCGAGAAAACCTACACCATTGAGCCGGAGTATTCGCTGAACACGAAGAAAGAGCACACCCTTTCGGAAGACAACAGTAAGGTAAGCTACACCGTCACAGTCAATGCCCCAAATGGTACGCATAACCAGACGGTCACCATTACGGACCGGCTGGCCGCAGAGAATACCGCAAGCGGCAGCTATGATACGAGCAGCATCAAAATCGATGGGAAGCCGCTCTCCGAGTATGCAGATGCCGCCATCACCTACAACACAGACGGCAAGGGCTTTACGATCACAGGGCTGCCGCCTCTCGGATATAACCAGTCGTATGAGCTGACCTATGATGTAACTGTGGCTGCCGTGACAGGCGCAGACGGTTCCGGTACGCTCGTCAACACAGCCAAGAGCACAACCAGTACGCTGCAGAGCAACGAGGCCAAGGATACCGTCACCGTGAAGGAGAGCAGCATTGCCAAAACAGGCACCTACGACGCTGCGACCCACCGCATCAACTGGGTCATCAAGGTTAAAAATCCGGGCGGTGATTTGGCAGGCTATACGGTGACTGATACACAGGTCACACAGCTGGACATTGTTGGTGATGTAACGCTGAAGAGGGCTGACGAAACAGTTGTAACAACCATCACTGGCAACGATTTTCTGGCCAACGGCTATACCTTCCCGGCAGGTTCCAATGCGAGCGCCTATACATTTACCTATCAAACGGTTGCACCGGACCCGGTGAATGGCACCGTTTCTGCAACCAACCAGGCAACGCTGAAAAAAGATAATCTTGGCTATACCGCGACAGCCAATGTTTCCACCGGTGTAGGCAAAGTGGATATTCGAAAGTATCCGGGCACTGTCACGCCGCTGGAAAACGGTGACCAAAAGGTCATGTGGAATATAACCGGAACGGTTCCCGCGGGCGTTAACAGTTTCAAAATCGTGGATAAGATCCGCGAACCGCTGTACGGCGTCAAAACCCAGCTGGAAACCGCCATTCGAAACAATCTGCGCTTGACGATGGAAGGCGGAACAACGCTGACATGGGAGGAGGCAGAGAAGAACGGCATACAGATTCAGCTTTCCTTTTTTTCCAACGGTTTGAATGACTGGGACGATTCCGACAACGGCATTTCGGTTTCCGATGATGCAACCGCGGTGCATCGCATCTGGCTGCATTTTAGCCGGACGGACGGCGAGAAGCTGCGCATTTTGAGATGCACCATCCGCGACATTCCAACGGTGGCAAAAACGTCTGATATGGCGAACAATACCAAAAGGCAGTTTTTGAACCGTGTGGAAATTTACTCGGATAACGCCGGGCGCGAAGGCTGGAAAGGAACTTACGATTATACAAAGATCGGTTCTATCACCAAGGAAACATCTGACAAGAGCGGCGATGGGTACAAGCAGAACAACAGCACTACCTATGCCAAAAACAAGGTCATCTGGTATTGCATCAAACTGAATCTGGGTAGCGGTGATGTAGACAAGACCCATACGCTGACGGTGGTAGATAAGATCCCGGACGGCATGAAGCTGGCTACGGACAATAATTCTCTTAGCAGCTATAGGATTGCGGCGGATTTGGATGCAAAGCCGGGCAATAAATATACGGGAAACATCAAAAGCCCGAGCGAAAACATATACAGCCTTGTGCTTAACGGGGTTACCTATTGGTCGATTGACACTTCTGTTTCGGGGCAGCTGACCATTCAGGTTTTACCGAACACATTGAAAAACCTGATTGTCCCAAGCAAAACAACGGATCATTATGTGGAGATCCGCTATGCGCTCCGGTTGGATGATGCGACAGCCTGGAACGAGCGTACTCTCGAGGAAAAACCTATACGAATACTGCCACATGGAACGGTGCATCGACATCGTCCGGCATGACCATCACGCGCCCGAAAAAGGAGCTTCTGGAAAAGACCGGCAATTATGATGCAAAAACCCATCAAGCCAATTACACCCTTTGCATCAACCCCCGCGCAGAGGATCTCGCACCGGGCAGTGACACGCTCGAGCTTACGGACACGATGGAAAGCGAATACTTCGGCAAAACCGGCATGGAGCTGATGCTGGATTCTATCAAGGTATATGAATACATCCTGCAGGACGGCGACTGGGTAAAGGGCAACGAAGTCAAAGACAGCGTTCGCGTTGAAAAGGTTGAAGAAACCGCATCGACACGGAAGTACAAGTTCGTTCTGCCGGACGAGAAAGCCCTGGTACTGGAGTACTCTTATAAAATGAATCCGGGTAATCTCGCAACCGACATGTCGGTAAAAAATACGGCTACGCTGGCGGGAAAAACTGTAGGCAATCAGGTTTCGGCGAAAAGCGACAGTGCATCGGCAACTGTACACAATGCCGTTCTGACTGTTGCCAAGACGGATTCTGCTACAAACTTAGCCATCACGGCAAGCCCGGCAACCTTTGCGATATACCACTATAATAAAATCAGCACAGGGTGGGATTTTATTAGGCCGGAGAATACAGGTTCGAGCGGCAGCTTTGACCTGACATTTGCGCAATCCCCTGCAACAGGCAGCCCGCAGCTGGTCACCGGGGACCTGTATAAGCTTGTGGAAACAGCGGCCCCGGCAGACTATGCACTGGATGAAACCCCGCGCTATTTTATCTGGAACAACAACGCAACGGATGATGACAAAAAAGCAGCTGCGCTTACAGCTGCAACCGGAGCTACTGTCCCGGAGGGGGTTACCACTGCAAACATCAGCTTTTTGGGCGTGAACGGAGACCGCGCCACAATGGCCATCCCCAACAAGCAAAACTGCCTGACCCTGCGCAAAATCTGGTATGGCATCGGGAACGACACGATAGAAGCACCGGTGGACGAGATCCAGGTGCAGCTGTACCGGTACAAGGACGGAACAAACAAGGCGGACGCGGAGACGGTCGGAACGGTCACCTTGACAAAAGCTGACGGCTGGACCAAGAAAATTTCTTCCTTGGAGAGCGGTTATCACTACTATGTAGAAGAGCTAGGAACAGACAGTGGTGCGCTTATCTTCTATGAAGTAAAGTACAGTGAAAGCAACGCCACCGGTGTCACCGGCGGCGGCACCATTACCATCACGAACAAGCAAAAGCCCAGCTATGAGCTGCCCGCCACCGGCGCGGCCGGCACACCCCCGTATACAGCAGCAGGCGCCCTGATCATGGGCATCGCGCTGATGTTAGGATATCTTATCAACAAACGCAGCCATTTGAGGGGGGGTGATAATTAGAAATAACCCCTCCACCGATGTGGACAAAACAGACCAAAATATTTGAGCAAGGAGACATAAAACCAATGAAGTACATGAAAAAACTCATGACACTGCTTGCCGTGCTGACGCTTGCACTGGCCATGGCCGTCCCAGCGTTTGCAGAAACGACAACGCCAACAAAATATACAATCACAATCAATAATGGCACCGGCAACTATGCAGCATATCAGATTTTCAAGGGTGACCTGCATGAGAAAACGCTGTCCAACATTGAGTGGGGCGATAATGTTACAGATGAGGGTCGGACGAAGTTTGGTAATGCAGCCGACAAGGCGAAGACAATCACAACAGAAGCAGATGCCAAAGCTTTTGCGGTTGAAGTTGCAAAGTATTTGACCGACCCTGCTGCAGGTACAGGCACGGATTCAATTACAGTTTCTGGCCCCGGTTATTATCTGATCAAGAACACTTCCGTAGGAGAAGGCGAAGTTTTTACTGACTATATCCTGCGGGTCGTTGGGGATGTCACAGTCAATCCAAAGAGCGGCAAGCCAACGCTGGATAAACAGATCAGACACAATGAAACAGGTGTATGGGGTGTTGTCGGCGATAACCAGATCGGTGACACCGTTGAGTTCCGCACGCTCACGACTGTTCCGATTGTGAGCGGGTATACCCAATACACGTATGTAATCCACGATGAAATGTCCGCAGGGCTGACATCGAATGTCCGCAGCAACGAGGATGTGACAATCAAGGTAAATGATGAAACAGTATTGGATAAGAACTATTATACTGTGACGGTTGACGGAACAAATGCAAATAAGTTCACAGTTACAGTCGATGTACTGAACGCCATTAAGGATGGCAAAATGGTTGAGGGAAATACACTGTATACATACTATACAGGTATTCTCAACGAAAATGCCAAGGTCTATAATGACGGTAAACAGGAAAATAAAGCATATCTGGAGTACAGCAACAACCCGCATGATAATACGACCACAAATAAGACCCCGGAGAAGGTCGTTTATGACTGGACCTTTAAGATGGAAGTCAACAAAATCGATGGTGAAAGCAACGCTCCATTGAGCGATGCAAAATTTGTCCTTAGTAAGAACGGAAGTCGTTCTTTAGGCACAATCGGAGATGACGGAACGCCCTCCAACACTAAAGACTTAATCAGCCTCATCGAAAACAGCGACGGTTCCTACACAGTTGCTCCGGCTGGTCACACAGGAACTTATGTCATGACGGCGGGCAATATCACCATTAAGGGTCTGGATGACGCCACAGAGTATTGTCTTTATGAAACAAAAGCACCCGCGGGCTATAACCGCCTGACTGATGCGGTTAAGTTCAAAATCACTGCTGATTATGATGAAACCGGCAAAAACTGCACAAGTGTCACCACCAAAGTAAATGAAGATGCTCCTCAAGCAGGTTTAAGCATTACTGTCAAGAACAACAAAGGCGCCGCCCTGCCCTCCACCGGCGGCATCGGCACTACCCTTTTCTATGTAATCGGCGGCGGGCTGATGGCCGTGGCTGCCGTTCTGCTGGTCACCAAAAAGCGGATGAATAACAAGTAAAGGCGCTTACCGCCATATACCAATCCTTATAACATTAGGGAGTAGCCCATGAGAAAGAACCTCAGCACAATTATTTTAATATTGATCTTCCTCGTGGGTCTATCCGTGATGTTATATCCCTCCGTCAGCGACGCTGTCAACCGGAAGCATCAGTCCCGCGCAGTGGCTGACTATGCCGAGGAGGTAGAACAGCTGTCAGATGCGGATTATCAGACCTATTTCGATGCTGCCGATGCGTACAACCGGCAGTTAAACACCACCCCCAATGCCTTTTATAAACCGGATCTGGTCAGCGGCTATGCGCAGACGCTCGACATCTCCGGCACGGGCATTATGGGGTATATCACGATCCCCAAAATCAGCGTTGAGCTGCCCATATACCACGGCACCGATGAGGGCGTGCTGCAGGTGGCAGCAGGCCATCTGGAAGGCAGCAGCCTGCCCGTGGGTGGTGCCGGGACCCATGCGGTCATATCAGCGCACCGCGGCCTGCCCAGCGCAAAGCTGTTCACCAATCTGGACGAGCTGGAGGTGGGCGACCGCTTTACCATCACGGTGTTGAATCGGGTGCTGACCTATGAGGTCGATCAAATCTCCATTGTGCTGCCTACTGAGATCGACCAGTTGCTTCCCACCGAGGGGATGGATTATGTCACCCTGATGACCTGCACCCCCTACGGCATCAACACGCACCGCCTATTGGTGCGCGGCAAGCGGGTCGAAACTACGGAAAGCCAAAAGCATATCCGTGTGGCGGCAGATGCATTCCGCATTGAACCCATCATCGTGGCCCCGATTTTGGCCATCCCGATGCTACTTGCGGCACTGGTCGGTGTGCTGGTTACCCCACATCTGCGCAAGCGCAGCAAGAGAAGGAGGAAATAACATTATGAAAAGCATCCGTGATCGGTTGGCAGTGCTGCTTATGCTGTGCCTGCTGGTGTGGGGCGCTGTTCCGGCTCTTGCCGCAGAAACGGTTGATGAAACGCGCATCGGCTCCATCAAGGTATTGCTCTGTGATACCGAAACCGCAGCACCGCTGCAGGGCGGTGAGCTGACGCTGTACCGTGTGGCGAGTGTCTCTAAAAACGGCGCAGATATGAGCTTTACCTATACAAACGGTTTCGAGAATTGCGGAATCGCGCTGGACAATGTATCCGAAAGCGCACTGGCGAGCCGATTGGCAGAAAAGGTGACACAAAATGCACAGGCAGTCACCAAGACCGTCAACGACAGCGGAATCGCCGTGTTTGGTGATCTGAAGGCCGGGCTTTACCTTATTGTGCAGAAGCAGGCAGCCGAAGGGTATGACGCCATACAGCCTTTTCTTGTGACGGTTCCAATCATGGAAAACGGGCAGTATGTCTACGACGTGGACGCCCACCCCAAAGCGGGTACTTCAAGCCGGAAAACAACGCAGACGCCGCCCACGCAGGAAGTTCTTTCTGCACTGCCGCAGACCGGACAGTTGAATTGGCCAGTCCCCGTGCTGGCGGTGACTGGCGCTGTACTGGTGGCGGCAGGTGTCGTACTCAAAAAGCGAAGTGGTCAGAATGAGAAATAAGCTGGGGAACGCCCTGATTGCGCTTGGGGTTCTGGCATTGCTGGCAGCTGCGCTGCTTATGGGCTACAACCAGTGGGACAGTACCCGCGCAGAAAAAGCAGCCGACAGTGTGCTGACCCAGCTGGAGGAATCGATCGCAGAGCCACGCACCATCTATCCCGGTGATGCAGCAGAACCCACAGCGGACACGGAGATGCCTGTTGGCACCATTGACGGCTACGACTATATTGGGTATCTCTCTATTCCGTCCATCGGGCTGGCACTGCCCGTGATGCAGCAGTGGAGCTATCCGGGGCTAAAGATCGCGCCGGGGCGGTATTCCGGCTCGCTATATACAGATGACTTGGTCATCGCGGGACATAACTATGCGCGTCACTTCAGCCCTCTGACGCATCTTACGGTGGGGACAGAAGTGCTTTTTGTTGACATGAATGACAACACATGGCATTATGCGGTCTCGGATACAGAGGTTCTGCAGCCAACCCAAATCGAGGAGATGGCAGTCAAAACGTCCGAGAGCAATTGGGATCTGACATTGTTTACCTGTACCACGACCGGTCAGGCACGATATGCGCTGCGCTGCGTCCGCACAGACGAGTGAGCATGATTCATAGTCATCACTTTCAAAAAGCAAAAATACTTCCGCATTGGAAAGCGGTATCGTCAGAAATGGATTTCAAAATTTCCTCAAAAGACCGTTTGCCGGACATCATTGCCTTTAAAAGCTGCTCCTGCCGTTGTTCCTTGCGAATGTCGTAGAGTTTTTTCAATTCGCCAACAGCCTTTTCGTGAGCAGCTCTTGTTTTTGCCACTTTCGCTTCGGCTAATTCCATTTTTAATGGAAAGTCATATTTTGAAGCTTGTAATATTCTCCCAACCAATGCTATTCCGGATAGATACAAACATAGCATTTCAGAATGTTGGAATCCTCTTTGTCCATGTCCGAACTGTGCTGCTGAATTTAAGTACGGAAAGAAGAACCTGTCTGAGCTTATTTCGATGATACAAGATTACCATGTAAAAGAAAATGACGAGAATTTGATTACCTGTAGGATAGAAATGCAAGGAGAGCACAGGGCAATCAAATACACAGGAAAGCATTTCTTGGCTTTGCAAAAGGCCATCGGGTTTTATTCTGATGATGCTGAATGATGTTGCGGAAAACAAATACTCTGGAAAGAGACACACCAGCTGTGATTGGAAGAACTACAAGATGCTTTTGAAGTATTTGAGAACGCCGCCGATGGTGATTTGTTATCTAAAAACTTAGGAGCAGCATAGAATAACGCAATCTACCGCCTTATCGTGAGATGGGGCGGTATTTTTTTTTGAAAAAATTCCGATTTATCTCACTGCCCATCTGCCCGGTAAACCACATCAAAATACTCGCAGACGCACTTC
>OLON01001773.1_pt1 | contig 11907 bp, 9 predicted proteins | sample 1672691 | NCBI WGS metagenome assembly OLON01 (sample SAMEA3136714, study PRJEB25190) | human gut metagenome | biome: human gut; feature: human-associated habitat; material: faeces | place: Austria | collected 2013
TTCACCGGCCGTGTCAATGTGGTGGAGTATATGCAAAAGCTGGATTTCACCATACTGACCAGCATCTCGGAGGGGCAGCCGCTCTCGGTGCTGGAATCGCTGGCGGCCCGCCGCCCCTGTGTGACCACCGATGTGGGCTGCTGCCGGGAGCTGCTGGAAGGAGCCCCCGGCGACACACTGGGCCGGGCCGGGTACTGTGTGCCGCCCATGTACCGGCAGGGCCTCGCGGACGCGATGGAGAAACTCTGCGCGAGCCGCACCCTGCGGGAGAAGCTGGGCACGGTCGGGCAGAAGCGGGTGGCGCAGGATTACCGCTGCGAACAGATGCTGGAGCAGTACCGTGCCCTGTATGCAGAGACCGCGCAGGCGCACGGCCTGCCGGATCAAACGGATTCGGAGGAATTATGGCTGGAATTGGGTTCGAACTGAAAAAGCTGTTCCGCCGCAAAGGGCTGCTGGCGGGTCTGCGGGCCTACGGCTGCGCGGGCATCCTCTGCACCGGACCGATGCTGCTGGGTGTGCTGCTGCAATTGGGCATCCTGGTGCTCTGCGGCTGGGCCGGGGCGGCGAAGACCGAGCAGGACCTTCTGGTCTGCATGGTGACGGACACCCTGCTGGCTTCGCTCACCGTGACGAGCCTGTTTGCCATGCCGGTGACCCGGTTTCTGGCGGACATGCTCTATGAAGAGCAGGAGCAGCTGGTGCTGCCCTCATTCTGGGGCGCGAACGCTCTGCTGCTGGCGGGCGGATGTGGGCTGTATGGGCTGTTTCTGCTGGTGTCCGGTGCGACGCTTTTGCAGGGGCTGCTTTGCCTGGCCCTCTTTGCGGAGATGATCGTGAACTGGAACGCCATGAGCTTCCTGACCGCCCTCAAGGACTACCGCAGCGTCCTCATCGCCTTTGCGGCGGCGGTGGGCACGGCCTTCGGGGCCGGGGCGCTGTTGGTGCTGCTGGCGCGCGCTCCGGCGCTGGAAGGCTTTCTCTTTGCAGTGGCGCTGGGGTACGGCGTCATGCTGATGCTGGACGTCTGGCGGCTCTGCCGCTATTTTCCGGACCGGCAGGGCAGCCCATGGCTCTTTCTGCGCTGGGTGGACCGCTTTCTGCCGCTGGCCCTGACGGGCCTGTGCACCGACATCGGGCTGTTTGCCCACCTCGTGCTGGTCTGGCTGGGCCCCATCGGTGTGCAGGTGAAGGGGCTGTTCTACGGGGCACCGTATTACGACGTCCCGGCGCTACTGGCCTTTCTGAGCATCCTGGTCACCACGGTGAACTTCGTGGTGTCGGTGGAAGTGCAGTTCTACCCCCGCTACCGCACCTATTACAGCTTGTTCAACGACGGCGGCGTGGTGGGCGACATCACCGCCGCCGGGGAAGAGATGCTGGCGGTGCTGAACCGGGAACTCTTCTACACGGCCCTCAAGCAGCTGTTCACCACGGCAGGGGTCATCTCGCTGGAAGCGCTGGTGATGGGGTATTTGCCGCTCGGCTTCAACGACCTGATGCACGGATACTTCCGCACCCTCTGCGTGGGGTACGGGCTGTATGCGGTGGGCAACACCGTGCTGCTCATCCTGCTCTATTTCACAGATTACAAAGGGGCGCAGGGGGCGGCGCTGAGCTTTGCGGGAGCGGCTGCAGGGCTGACGGCCCTGTCCCTGCGCTTTGACCCGGCGTATTACGGCTTCGGGTTCCTGGCCGGGGCAGCGGTGCTGTTCCTGACGGCGCTGCTGCGGCTGGACCGGTTCACCCGGAACCTGCCCTACCGCATCCTCGGCCAGCAGCCTATCGTGGCCGAGGAAAAGGCCGGGGCATTCACCCGGCTGGGGCTGTTTCTGGAGCGGCACAGCCTGCAGAAAAAGGAGGAAGCATGATGCAGGGAGAAACGATCCCCCGCCGCAGGGTGCTGGCCCTGGGGGCTGCACTGGCGGGGTTCTGCGTGGGGTGCAGCGTTCTGCCCACGGCGGAGGAAACGGCGGCGTCGGAGGAAGTTTCCACAATTTCGGGAACGCCGGTGGAAAAACAGCCCGATGACAGCATCCACCTGCGGGACAATGACGGGCTGTATACGGTCTATGACGACAGCGGCGTCGTGACCATGTATCTGACCGTCACCCGTGGGAACGAAGCCGAGAACACCGACCATACCTGGGCGGAGATCAATTCCTATTCGGTCTACGACTACGAGTACATGCAGGTGCCCCGCTACCAGACGGCGGCATTGCTGCAGGTGGGAGACGAAAACGGCCCGCTCCTCTCGGAGGTGGGCTATGGGGAGACGGTGCCGAACGCGACGGTCCAGATCCGCGGCCAGACATCCAGCCGGAACGCCCAGAAAAACTATAAGATCAAGCTGAAGAAGAACAAGGGGACCTGGCGGGGCCAGCGGACCATTGCACTGAACAAGCATCAGGGCGACGGCCTGCGTTTCCGCAACAAGATGGCGTATGACCTCATCCGTGGCATCCCTCAGATGGTGGGCCTGCGCACCCAGTTCGTGCATCTGTATGTGAAGGACCTGACTCAGGCGGACAGTGGGGCCTTTGTGGACTATGGGCTTTATACCCAGGTGGAGCAGCTGAACCCGACAGCCCTGAAGGCCCATGGGCTGGACCAGAACGGCCAGCTGTACAAGGTGAACTTCTTCGAGTTTTTTCGGTACGAGGACGCTATCCGCCGGAAGACCGACCCGGCCTATGACCCGGCCGCCTTTGAACAGCATCTGGAGATCAAGGGCAGCGACGACCACACAAAGCTCATCGAAATGCTGGAAGCACTCAACGACGAGACCGTGCCGATGGAGGAACTCTTTGAGACGACCTTCGACACCGAGAACATCGCCTACTGGATGGCGTTTCAGCTCCTGATGGGCAACACCGACACCCAGAGCCGGAACATGTACCTCTACAGCCCGCTGAACAGCGCGCGGTGGTATATCCTCGACTGGGACAACGACGCCATGCTTTCCCGCACCGAGTGGGCGTTCCGGAACTATTCCGACAGCCTGAGCTGGGAGCGGGGCGTGAGCAACTACTGGGGCAACGTGCTCTTCCGCCGCTGTCTGCAGACCCAGTGCTTCCGGGAAGAGCTGGACGCCGCCGTGGAGGAACTGTTCCGCTTTTGCAGCGCGGAACGCATCGGGGAGATGACGGCGCAGTACCGCAGCGTGGTGGAGCCTTTCGTCTGGCAGCAGCCGGATATCCCCCAGGAGCCGCTGAGCCGGACGGAGTACGACACCGTGGCCAGAGGGCTGCACCGGGAGATCACCGAGAACCGGGACGCCTACCGTGAGAGCCTGCACAAGCCGATGCCGTTCTACATCGGGGTGCCGGAGCCAGCCGGTGAGCAGCTGAAGCTGCTGTGGGATGCCTCGTTCGACCTGAACGCCGAGGACATCGTCTACACCGCCGAGCTGGCGAAGGACTACCGGTTCACGACAACGTTCTGGTCGGAGGCGGACATCCGGCTGCCGGAAACGGTGGTCTATGCCCTCCCGGCGGGGCACTATTTCCTGCGGGTGCGGGCGACGAACGCCTCCGGCTACACGCAGGATGCCTTTGATTACTACGTGATGGAGACTGGCAAGGCCTACGGCATGAAGAGCTTTTTTGTGGAGGCCGACGGCAGCGTGACGGAGGACCTGTATGAAGAGTGAGACCATCTTCCCCGCACCGGTCCACGCAAAAACGCAGCCGCGCACCTGCACCGGCGAACGCTACCGCCATGAGCTGAAGTACCGCATCTCGTACGGCGAAAAGGCGGTGCTGGAGCTGCGGCTCGCGCCGCTTTTGCAGCGGGACGCCCACGCCGGGCCGGGCGGGTATCTCATCCGGAGCCTTTATTTTGACGACTGCTGGAACTCCGCCTATGCCGAAAAGGATGCGGGCATCCTGGCCCGCAAAAAATACCGCATCCGCATCTACAACGGCAGCGATGCCGTCATCCGGCTGGAGCGGAAGAAAAAAGTGGGCAGCTGGATCTGCAAAGAGGAGGCCGCCCTCACTCGTGCGGAGCTGGAGAAACTTCTGAGCGGGGACTACGGCTTCCTGCTCGCTTCGCCGCAGCCGCTCTGCCGGGAGTTTTACTTCGAGTGCGTCTCCAACCTGCTGCGGCCCCGCGTGGTCGTGGACTACGAGCGGGAACCGTGGGTGCAGAAGGAGGGAACGGTGCGCATCACCTTTGACCGGGACGTCCGGGCGGCAGTGGGCGGCTGGGACCTGTTCGACCAGCACCTGCCCACCCTGCCGGTGCTGGACCCCGGCACCCTGGTGATGGAGGTGAAGTTTACGGAATTTCTGCCCCAGACCCTCCGGGAGCTGCTGCCGCCCAAAGCGCAGGAGTGGACGGCCGTGTCCAAATATGTGCTCTGCTGCGACAAAACGGCCTACTGCCACGGCAGTTCCGGCTGGCAGGGCTGAACCAATGCGAAAGGAACAACGCTATGAGTGTGAAGGATTTCATCAAAAAATCGGTGCTGGAAAATTTCAGTCCCTACAATGTCCCGCAGATGGCGGCGGCTCTGCTGGCGGCTGTGCTGCTGGGGGCGCTCATCTACTGGGTCTACCAGCGGTTCTATGCGGGGGTCCTCTTTTCCCGCAGTTTTGCAATGACGCTGGTGGGCATGTCGGTACTCACCTGCATGGTCACACTGGCCATCAGCTCCAATGTGGTCATCTCACTGGGCATGGTGGGCGCACTGTCCATCGTGCGGTTCCGCACGGCGGTCAAGGACCCGCTGGATCTGCTGTATCTGTTCTGGGCCATCACGGCGGGCATCACCACCGGCGCGGGGATGTACCTGCTGGCCGCGTCGGCGTCTGCGGTGATGATCGGGGTCCTCGCCCTGCTCTCCCGCTGGCAGACGGCAGGCCGCATCTATGTGGCGGTGCTGCACTATCAGGGCGAAAAGCCGGGGGATGAAATCGTCCGTGCCCTGGGGCGGAACCGGTACGCGGTCAAATCGAAGACGCTTCGGGGCGAGGCGGTCGAGATGGCGGTGGAGGTCTGCTGCAGGGATGATGTTCGGGATGTTACCGACCGGCTGCAGGAAATCGAGGGCGTGGAGGACGTGACCATGATCCAGTACAACGGAGAATACCATGGCTAAGCGGCACACCGCTGCGGCGGCCGCCTGCCTGCTGCTGGCCGGGTGCCTGGTCTGGGCGGGGCGGAAGCGGACCGTGACCTATCTGCCGGACGAGAGCGCCTTCCCCAATGCGCAGATCGGCTATGCGCCCGGTGTGCTGGACAGCGGCACCGAGGGTGCCACCCTGCGCTATCTGGGCCTGACCTGGCGGCAGCTGGAACCCGAAGAGGGGGCCTACGCCTGGGAGGCCATCGAACAGACCTGCCATCTGGCAGAACTGCGGGCGCGGGGTGTCCATCTGGTGCTGCGCATCTCTTGCGACGAGCCGGGGGACGAAGCACATCTCGACATCCCGGACTGGCTCTATGAACAGACCGGCACCGGCCGCTGGTACGACATCGCCTACGGAAAGGGCTATGCGCCGGACTACACCGACCCTGTGTTTTTTGCCGCCCACGAGCGGCTGCTGCGGGCGGTGGGGGAGCGGCTGGGGGCCGACGGTTTCGTCAGCTATGTGGAGCTGGGGAGCCTCGGCCACTGGGGCGAGTGGCACGTCAAGTCCGGGGAGGGGCTTCCCTCCATGCCCGATGAGGCTGTCCGGGACCGCTATGCGGCGCTTTACCGGGAGGCATTCCCGCATGCTGCGCTGCTGATGCGGCGGCCCTTCCGGTTCGCGACCGAACACGGGCTCGGCCTTTACAACGACATGACCGGCTTGCCCGAAGACACCGAAGAGTGGCTGGGCTGGATCGCCTGCGGCGGCTGGTATGAGGGCGACCCGGAGGGGCTGGTCCCCATGCCGGACGCCTGGCAGACGGCCCCCATCGGCGGGGAGCTGACCAGCCGACTTTCGATGGAGCAGCTGCTCACCACCGACCTGAGCCGGACCGTTTCCCTCATCCGGCAGTCGCACATGAGTTTTCTGGGGCCGAAGACGGCGGAGACCGCTTTCCGGGAGGGGTATGATGCCGTATTGGCCGTTCTCGGCTACCGGCTGCGGGTCACGGAAGCGTCGCTGCGGCGGGTGACGGGCGGCACGGTGCTGACCCTGACTTTTACGAACGATGGCACGGCCCCGTTTTACTGGGACTGGCCCGTGAACGTCTATGTGGAGGAGGCGGACGGCACGACCGTGGAGGCCCAGCCGCTGGCGCTTTCTCTGCCGGATCTGCTGCCCGGCGGCTGCCAGACCGTGAAAACGAAGCTGGCCGGTGTGCCGGGCCGCTGGTGGGAGGAGCAGGACCGGCGCATCACACTGGGCATCGTGGACCCGATGACCGGGCGGGATGCCGTCCGATTTGCGATGCAGACGGCGCAGGAGGACGGCCGCACCGTCCTCTTTGCGGGAGAATAGAGCCCAAAAAGCCTGAGACCTTGCAGAAAAGGCCTCAGGCTTTTTGGGCTGCGGATGCAGCGATCAGGAATATAGGAAATGGAGAATGGCAGAAAATTACAGGATGCGCACCCGGATGACAGCGGGGATCGCCGCCAGCTTGTCGGCCAGGGCCGCGTTCACGGCACCGGTGGCATCCAGCATGGTATAGGCCATGTTCTTTTTGCTCTTATTGACCATGTTTTCGATGTTCAGACCGGCCTCGGTGGTCAGCGCTGTGATCTGGCTGATCATGCCGGGCTCGTTCTTGTGGATGATGCAGATGCGTCGGCCGCCCGCACGGGGCTGGACGACCTCCGGCAGGTTCACCGAGTGGGTGATGTTGCCGTTCTTGAGGTAATCGCTGATCTCCTGCGCGGCCATGACGGCGCAGTTGTCTTCGGCTTCCGGGGTGGAAGCGCCCAGATGCGGGGTGCAGATGACGCCCGGCCTGCCCAGCAGCGCTTCGGCGGGGAAGTCGGTCATGTAACCGGAGACCCGGCCGTTCTCCAACGCCTCCAGCAGGGCGGGGGTGTTCACCAGCTCGCCGCGGGCGTAGTTCAGGATCTTCACGCCGTCCTTGCACAGGGACAGCGTCTGGGCGTTGATGGTGTCCTTGGTGGTGGGCAGATAGGGCACATGGATGGTGATGTAGTCGCACAGGGGGAGCATGTCGTTCAGGTTCACGCAGTGATGGACCTGGCTGCTCAGGTTCCAGGCGGCATCAATGGAGATGTAGGGGTCGTAGCCGTAGACCTCCATGCCCAGCGCTATGGCGCAGTTGGCCACGCGGGAGCCGATGGCACCCAGACCGATGACGCCCAGCGTCTTGCCCTTGATCTCGTTGCCCACGAACTGCTTTTTGCCCTTTTCCACGCTCTTGGCCAGAGCGGGATCGCCCGCAAGGCCCTGTGTCCACTGGGCGGCGGCGGCCACATTGCGGCTGCCGGCAATGAGCATCCCGATGACCAGCTCAGCCACGGCGTTGGCGTTGGCACCGGGGGTGTTGAAGACCACGATGCCCTGCTCGCTGCAGCGGTCCAGCGGGATGTTGTTCACACCGGCACCGGCGCGGGCAATGGCCAGCAGATTCTCGTTGAAGGTGGTGTTCAGCAGGTCGGCGCTGCGGACGAGGATGCCGTCCGGCGCGTCGGCACCCACCGAGACGTCAAAAAGGTTTTTGTTCAGCTTCGCCAGTCCCACCGGGCTGATGGCGTTCAAGGTTTTGATGGTAAACATTACGCATTCTCCTTCCGGAACTGCTCCATGAAATCGACCAGCTTGTCAACGCCTTCGGCGGGCATGGCGTTGTAGATGGAGGCGCGCATTCCGCCGACGAGGCGGTGGCCCTTCAGGTTGACGAAGCCTGCCTCTGCGGCCTCGGCGCAGAACTTTTTGTCCATGTCCGGGTTGGGGCTGGTGAAGGTGACGTTCATGGTGCTGCGGTAGCGGTGCTCCACAGGGTTCGTGAAGAACTCCTGCCCGTCCAGATAGTCGTACAGCACCTTGGCCTTGGCTTCGTTGATCTTTTGCATATTGGCCAGACCGCCGATATCGTTTTCCAGATACTTGAGCACCAGACCGGTCATGTAGATGCACCAGCACGGCGGGGTGTTGTACATGCTGTCCTTCGCCAGCAGGGTGGTGTAGTTCATCATGGTGGGAACGTTATCGGCGGCGTGACCCAGCAGGTCGTCCCGGATGATGGCAATGGCCATACCGGCGGGGGCTACGTTCTTCTGCACGCCAAAGTAGATGCAGCCGTACTTGCTGACGTCCACGGGCTTGGAAAGGATCATGGAGCTCATATCTGCCACCAGCGGCACGCCCTCCACCTGCGGCAGCTCCACATACTGGGTGCCGAAGATGGTGTTGTTCTGGCAGATGTGGATGTAGCTGGCGTCCTTGTCGTAGTCGATAGCGTTTACATCCGGGATATAAGTGAAATTTTTATCCTTACTGGATGCTACGATCTTGGCCTCGCCGAACTTGGCGGCCTCCTTGGCAGCCAGACCCGAGAAGTTGCCGGACACGATGTAGTCTGCCTTGCCGGTGGTCATAAAGTTCAGCGGCACCATGGCGAACTGCTGGGTAGCACCGCCCTGAAAGAAGCCCACCTTGTAGTTATCGGGAATGTTCATCACCCGGCGCAGGGAAGCTTCGGTGTCCTTGATGATGGCATCGAACCACTTGCTGCGGTGGCTCATCTCCATGACGCTCTGACCGCTGTCGCCGTATTCCAGCAGCTCGGCCTGCGCCTGCCGCAGCACCTTTTCGGGCAGCATGCTGGGGCCTGCGCTGAAGTTATATACTCGTGCCATAATGAACCTCTCCTTTTCCTGTGGTATACCTATCACGCAGCACCGCCGTTTTGCGGTGCGTCTGTTACTTTCTGTAGCCGTAGTATACCGGTTTTCCCATGCCGAAAACAAGAGCATCTTTGCACAAAGATATGGCCCCTGCACCCCGCATGAGAGCACAAAGCATACAAATGTACGCCGTGCGGAGACAAAATATAAGACAATTGTAAAAGAAGCGTACGATCCCCTGATTCCATGCGGATTTTCCGCCCTTGCACCTTTGGCAGAAATGCGGTATACTGGGAAAAATAAGACAAATGTAAAAGAAAAACGAAGCCCAAACTGTGAAAGTGCGTTTGGAGCGGCCCGCAGGCCGCGACAAACGCGAAATAAAATAGTCATTCCGCTGAAAATGGTCAGAGCGAAGCGGAGACCATTCTAAATCGCCCCACCGCAAAAAACGGTGACTAAGGGGAATTGAATCATTCAAGGAGGTACAACAGATGTACGGCTTACCAGATACCCTGCGGCCGCTTTCGGCGGCGGAAGAACAGGTGATGCTTGCGGTGTGGGCGTGCCCGGGCGCAGCGGCGCGGCGGGACATCAGCCAGAAGCTCAAGGCCACCGGCTGGGCAGCAGCCACGGTGCTGAATTTTCTCTACCGGTTGGAGGAAAAAGGCTGGGTCAGGTCGGCAAAACAGGGCAACTGCAACGTGTATGTGCCGCTGGTCACCCGGCGGGCTTACGGCGTGTACTGTATGCGGCAGCGGCTGGATACCCTGTTTGACGGCGACCTTGCCGCCGCCGTCCATGCGCTGGTAAGCGAGAGCGGCTGCTCCCAGAGCGCCTTGGAGCAGGCCATCCGGGTGTTGGAGGAGAAGCATCAGGAGACGGAGGAGTACGATTTGTACGACCCCTACGGCTGAATTGTTTCATATTTTTTTACAAAATGTTGGTTGACAGCGAAATATCCGTTCTGTAATATAAAAGCTATTAAAAAATGAGAAACTGATATGGACGAACAGGAAAGGAGCAGTCAGACACATGGATCATTTGCAGAATGTATTAAGCTACTTCGACCAGCAGCAGCCCCTTTGCGCAGAGCATGACCGCATCCCCAAGGACCTCTACCGGGAGTTCGGGGTCAAGGCCGGTTTACGCGACGAGACCGGCAAGGGCGTACTGGCAGGTCTGACCAACATCTCGGACATCCGGGCGTTCCAGTATGTGGACGGGGTCAAGCACCCGGCAGACGGTCAGCTGCTGTACCGCGGCTATGACGTAAAAGACCTCATCAACGGCAGCCGCGGCAGCCGCTTTGCCTTTGAGGAGGCGGGCTATCTGCTGCTGTTTGGTCAGCTGCCCACCCCGGAGCAGCTGGAACAGTTCTGCGCGGTGCTGGGCGAGTGCCGCACCATGCCCACCAACTTTACCCGCGATGTCATTATGAAGGCACCCAGCCACGATATCATGAACAGCATGGCGCGCAGCGTGCTGACGCTGGCTTCCTACGACCCCAAGGCGGCAGATTTGGACACCGCCAACGTGCTGCGCCAGAGCATCCAGCTGGCGGGCATCTTCCCCATGCTGGCGGTATACAGCTACCACGCCTATAATCACTACGAAAAAGACGCCAGTATGTATATCCACCGCCCGGATCCGCAGCTTTCCACTGCAGAGAATCTGTTGATGATGCTTCGCCCGGACAAGTCTTTTACGCCGCTGGAAGCTCAGGTCATGGATGTGGCATTGATGCTGCATATGGAACATGGCGGTGGTAACAATTCAACCTTTACAACCCGAGTGGTCACTTCCTCAGGATCGGATACCTATTCAGCGATCGGTGCCGCAATGTCATCGTTGAAAGGGCCAAAGCATGGTGGTGCCAATTTGAAGGTTATGGAGATGATGACGGATATCCGTGCCAATGTCAGTGATATCGGTGATGACGAAGAAGTAAAGGCTTATCTGAAAAAAATTCTGGATAAGGAGACCTTTGACCATCAGGGCCTGATCTATGGTATGGGCCATGCCGTGTATTCCCTGTCCGATCCCCGAGAGCGGATTTTCAAAGGCTTTGTCGAAAAGCTGGCAGAGGACAAGGGTGAGCAGCGCAGTATGCATCTGTACAATGCTATTGAGACGATTGCGCCGGAGTTGATCGCTGAAAAACGCAAGATCTTCAAAGGTGTAAGCCCAAATGTGGATTTCTACAGTGGCTTTGTCTACGATATGCTGGGTATTCCGCTGGAGTTGTACACACCGCTGTTTGCCATTGCAAGAATCAGCGGCTGGAGTGCACATCGGATCGAGGAGCTCATCGGTATGGGCAAGATTATCCGCCCGGCCTACTTAAGCGTTATGAAAGAAAAGTAATTGTACCGGTACACCGCAGTTACAGATTTGCAGCAGGAGAGGACGATGAAAGCAATAAACAGAATGCCGGAAAAGTACAAAAGTGTGGCGCTTTTTTCCCTTTTCCTGCTACTGGCAGCTGTGCTTGGCTTTTTCAGACGGCTGGGCAATGTAGATGAACTTTGGAATTTTACTTTCGGCAACAATATGGCAATGGGACTTGTACCTTACAGAGATTTTAATCTCTTGCAGACACCTCTGTTTGCGATGCTTCATGGACTGGCACTTGGGGTATTTGGCAGAGAACTTCTGGTGACACGGATGCTTGGAGCACTTTTGTTTGCCATAATCTGTTATCTGTTATATCTGTTTTCCGAACAGATGGAGGTGAAGGGTTGTGGCAGGCTGGGATTGCCGTTAGTATTTCTTTTATGCTTTGATTATAATGTGTTTTATGAATACAGCTGCTCGATTCTTGCCGTGCAGCTTTTTAGCATGTACAGAGATGTGCGTTTTGTGCGGCAGCGGATTTCAACGGAACAGTATTTTTCCGTCCGATATCAGCTGGTAACGGGGCTTTTTGCCGGGGCAGCGATCATGTGTAAGCAGACTTTTGGCGGTTTTGTGGCGCTGGCGGCATGGTGCAGTGTATTGCTTCTGGGCTTCATGTACCGTCAGGACAGAAAAAACGTCCGGAAAGCCTTTTTTGCCCGTCTGGCGGGTTCTTCGATTCCCTGTTTTTTTGTGTTGTTCTATCTGCTGGGAACGGGGAGCTGGGATGATTTTATCGATATGAG
>OLON01001777.1_pt1 | contig 11894 bp, 11 predicted proteins | sample 1672691 | NCBI WGS metagenome assembly OLON01 (sample SAMEA3136714, study PRJEB25190) | human gut metagenome | biome: human gut; feature: human-associated habitat; material: faeces | place: Austria | collected 2013
TGCCAGGCTGTGGCGCCAGGGCTCTCGGCGGGCCGTCAGCGGCTGTACCGGCAGACCCAGCAGGAAAACCTGACGCACTTCGATGGTGGGCATCGGTGCGGCTCCGGGTCAAGCGCTTCGGCAGATTTGGGGGTTGGCCCTCACTGCAGTGGGGGACGACGCCCATGTGCGACCAGATCTTTGGATTTGGGCCGTCCTCGACGGCGATCCTTGCTGCATGGACAGGAAGGACTGTATGGCCCGGAAGGAACAGAGGCTGACCCTCACCTCGTCCATCCGTTCGCATCGCGCGAGGAATCGCAGGAGGAAATCACCATGGACTTCACAGACCATGTCGTGGTCGGCGTCGACGGTTCTTCGACCTCGATCGCTGCCGCCGTGTGGGCCCGGGACATCGCTCGTGCCGGACACTGGCCCTTGGGCATTGTTTACACCCAAGGGATGGCGCCCGATGTGCGGGAAATGTTGGGCGAAGGCGGCACATTGATGTGTGTCGAATCAACGCTGGCCCCAGCATTGGTTCAGGCGAGTCGCACCGCGGCCATGGTCGTCGTCGCGTCCCGTGGTCAGGGCTCGCCCGTCCTCCCGATTGTGGACGCCGCGGCCGAAGCCGTGCTCCAGGAGGCTGCCGGTCCGGTGGTGGTGCTCCCCTACACCACCTGGAACACCTTGGACCGCCCTCTTGTGTTAGGCCTCGACGCCGAGCGCCCAAGCCCTGCCAGCATTCGTTTCGCCGTATCCGTCGCGGGGCGCACCGGGGCCCGGCTGAAGGTCATTGTCGACGACAAGGGACAAGGCCCCGACCGGGCGCGTCTCCAGACCGTGCAGGTCCTCACCCGGGTCCTAGGTAGCGACCTCCCCGAGACCTTTGATGTGGAGGTCTCAGCCCACGAGCTCACTGACGCGTTGCTCGCGAAGGCATCGGAAGCGAGCCTGACTGTCGTGGGCAGCCAACACGCCAGACGCTCTACCGAACGAGAGCGCTCTGAGAACCGGCTGTTGCTCCGGTTGTCCACCTCGCCGGTTGCGGTGGTGGCCAACACCGTCGAAGCCGGTCAGGCTGACGGATCCGCTACCCGATAGACTGACCGAACAGACTCCCGATACAGCGCTTGGCAAGGTCCCCAGAGCAGGTGGCGATGCCTCGGGAAGCGGCTCACCCCTAGAGAGGGGCATTCGGTGAGTTTACAAAGACGTATCTGGGCCATGGTCGTGGGTGCCTTCGTAGTGATGACCACTATCCTGATCGCTACCCCGATCACGATGAGTTATCCACCCACTCCCGGGCAGATCGCCTGGGTCATCACTGGAGTGATTGTCTTGTCCCTCATCAGTTGGCGCATCATCAAGCATGGGCTATCCCCACTCATCCGCGTCGCCCAAGACATTGAGGCCACGACAAGCCTCGATGCGGCACGCCGCATCGAGACAGCGCCCGATCTGCCCGAGCTGGACGGCATCGTGCTGGCCCACAATGCCCTCGTCGAACGCCTGCGCGCGCAACGTCGTGCGACGGTTTCGGCTCTGATCGAGGGTCAGGAGTTGGAGCGTGCTCGCTTATCCCGTGAGCTCCATGATGACGTCGGACAGACCCTCACTTACGCACTGCTCTTGTTGCAGTCCGCTCAAGATGACCCGCATAGCCAGCAGAAGATTGCCATGGCGCAGGATGCCGTTCGGACCAGCCTGCAAACCGTCAGGCAACTGGCCGCCCACCTGCGCCCCAGCGTGTTGGCCGACATCGGCCTGGTCAGTGCGCTCACGTCTTTGGCCACAGCTCACGCCGAGGCCACCGGTATGGCCGTGCGCCGCGAGATCAACCCCGTCCCCGACCTGGGCTGGGCTGCGCAGCTGGTGGTTTACCGGGTTGCTCAGGAAGCTCTGACCAACTGTGCGAAACACTCCGGTGCCAGTGTGGTGACCCTGTCTCTCACCCACCGGGAGAACCTCGTCCAACTGGTCGTAACAGACAACGGCAAGGGCCTTGGTGAGGCTATACCCGGCACCGGCATGGCGGGCATGCGAGATCGCGCGCGATCCATCAACGCAGACTTGAACGTCGCCGACAATCCCGACGGTGGCACACGCATCGAACTGCGCATCAACCTCGACACTCTCCCAAAGGAATGACCATGCACACGCCGACAACCCGAATCTCTCGCGTGCTGCTGGCCGATGACCACACTCTGCTGCGCCAAGGCGTGAAAATGATGCTCGACCCCCAACCCGACTTCACCGTCGTAGCCGAAGCGGCTGATGGAGCCCAAGCACTGGATCGCATCAACCACGGCGACATCGACCTCGCTATTCTCGACATCACCATGCCCAGCATGACCGGGCTGCAAGTTGCCCGCGAAGTGTCCCAGCGCAAGCTGCCTACCCCAATGCTGATCCTGAGTATGCATGACAACGAGCAGTACCTGTTCGAGGCCCTCAAGGCCGGTGCAGCCGGCTATGTGCACAAGTCCATGGCAGACCGGGACCTGCTCCACGCGTGCCGCGCAGCCGTGCGAGGCGAGCCTTTCCTCTACCCAAGTGCCATGTCCACCATCATCCGCGGGTACGTCCAGCGCGGCCAAGCCAACGAAGGCGACCGGCTCCTGACCCCCCGCGAAGAGGAGATCCTCAAGCTCATCGCCGAGGGCCACTCCGGCAAAGAAATCGCCGAGATGCTGTTCATCAGCCCCAAGACCGTCGAACGGCACCGCGCCAACTTGCTGGAGAAGCTCGGGATGAAGGATCGCCTCGAACTGACCCGCTACGCCATCCGCGTCGGACTCATCGAGCCCTGAACCGGACACAGCGGCACGGCAGCTATCCCCAGCTTGTGCATATGTGGTCAGTCCGTTGTGGGTGTTAGCACCGATGGTGATCGGCCGTGGTCAGTGCTGGAATGGGACGTGCTGGGTTCATGGCCATGTGCCGGGCCTCGCTGACCATCATCGGCGGTTGGCCTGCTTTGCGCGGGCCTTCTTGTCGCGATCCCTGTCCTGAGTGACCCTCGGAGGTTTTCCATGTCCAAGACTTTTCGCACACTGGCCCTGATCGAGCTGTTTGGTGCAGCACTGCTGATCCTGCTCGGTTTCATGCTCATCTGGTGGCCAGGGCTAACCCTGCAATCCCTGGTGATGTTCTGCGGCGCCTTTCTGCTCGTCGAGTCAATTTCGGCGATGATCGGCGCATGGCGCTGTTACGGCGTCCTGCGTTGGCTGCGAGGCGGAGTGGGGGCCCTGGGCGTCGCACTAGCCCTACTCATCGTCCTCCTGCCTGATCTCACCTTGTCGTTCATCGCTGCCGCCGTTGGCCTATGGACCATCATGTGTGGCTTGGGCCTGATGACCGAGAAAACTGCTCGGCGTCGCTGGCTGTACGTCCTGGCTGGCGTGTTGCTGGTCTTGGCAGGCATCTGGTTCATCTTCAACCACGCCGCTGCGATCATCACCATCGGGCTCTGGGCCGGCATGTCGCTGCTGGTTCTCGGCATGTCCCAAGTTGCAGCGGCCATCGCCGTGTGGCGTGCGGCCAAGAACAGCTGACCGACCAAGCAAACGCCTACGACCCGTCCAACCACAACTCGGTCTCTTCTAGGAGTCTCGCCATGATGAGAAACAGCCTTCCCGCGCGGACTGTGGCAGCAGCCATTGCGATGACCGCACTGATTCCGCTCACTTCCTGTAGTGCCACCGCGCCGAAGACGCCAGCACCAGTGGCGTCCAACAGCCCCCTGACAAGTCCGACCTCGGGGAACAGCTCTGTTACCTCGTGCAGCATCGACGATCCGTCCTGGACGACACTTGCTGAGAAGGTGAGCCCGTCCGTGGTGTCCGTGGAGGTCTCCAGCGGCGGCCACCCGGTGGGCGAGGGCTCGGGGGTGGCAGTTGACGAGCACCACATCGTCACGAATGCCCATGTGGTGGGTGATGCCACTGATAGCGACGTGTCGGTCACCCTGTCCGACAACAGCGTCCAGCCGGTCACCATCGCCGGTCGTGATCCGATCACTGATCTGGCCGTGCTCACGCTGCTGGACACGAAGCTCACCCCGATCCCGATTGCCAATTCGGCCCAAGTGCGCACCGGGCAGCCGGTGATGGCCGTGGGCAATCCGCTGGGACTGTCAGGGACTGTGACCACCGGCATCGTCAGCGCCCTCAACCGTCCAGTGACTGCCTCCGAGCAGGGTACAGGGCCCAGCGTCGCGACAGTGACCAACGCGATCCAGACCTCAGCACCGATCAACCCGGGCAATTCGGGTGGTGCTCTTGTCAATGGCTGTGGCGAACTGATCGGCATCAACTCATCCATCGCAACATTGGGGCCTGGCAGCGGCAGTATCGGCATCGGGCTCGCGATTCCGTCCGACGAGGTGTCCATGGTGGCCCAGCAGCTCATCCGTGACGGCAGAGCCCATCACGCCCAGCTGGGGATCTCCGTGGCAGACGGCATCGCAGCACGGGGGACGCAGCAGATCCGAAGTGCCATGGTCGCCTCGGTGGTTGTCGGTAGCCCGGCCCACAAGTCAGGTCTACAGGTCGGAGACCACATCATCAGCATCGACGGTGTTGCAACCACCTCGGCATTGTCCTTGGTAGGGCATGTGAGGGGACTTCCCGTCGGGAAATCGGTGAACCTGCTGGTGGTGCGCGACGGCAGGGAGCTGACGGTGTCCGCGACGCTTGCCAGCGACTGACTCCGCGAGGTTCCGACCCCGCGCGTCGGGCACGGCGTCGGTGCTCGCTCACGACCCGAAGGTCGTTGATGCCCAGCCATTCAAGGCCGGCGGCGGCGAACTCGTCTTCCAACCCAACCGCAGTCTTCCACCTCCGGACGCGGTCCTTGCCCGTGCGGAGCAGCTTCGCTGTTCGTGGTTTCTTCAGGGCTCTGATCGCCCCGCTTACTCGCCCAAGGAGGCGTAGTGAGGCAGTGGGGATCATCTCGGCCACTTTGGGTGTCGCCACCCATCGACTAGAACCCCGAAGTCGGGAACAGTAGATGACGTGAGAGCGCACCGGTCACGCCAGTGCTTCTCGATGATCTTTCATAGTTCGCAACAAAGGAGGAGAACAACCATGGCACGTTCAGTCGGTATCGATCTCGGCACCACCAACTCTTGCGTCGCCGTCCTCGAAGGCGGCGAGCCCACCGTCATCCCCAACGCCGAAGGCTCCCGCACGACGCCGTCGGTAGTCGCGTTCGCCAAGGGTGGAGAGGTACTCGTCGGCGAAGTCGCCAAGCGCCAGGCCGTCACGAACGTCGATCGCACCATCCGCTCGGTCAAGCGCCATATGGGCACCGATTGGTCAGTCAACATCGACGGCAAGAAGTACACGCCGCAGGAGATTAGCGCCCGCGTCCTGCAGAAGCTGAAGCGGGACGCCGAAGCTTACCTGGGTGAGCCCGTCACGAACGCGGTCATCACTGTGCCGGCGTACTTCAACGATGCTCAGCGACAAGCCACCAAGGAGGCCGGCGAAATTGCGGGTCTGACCGTCGACCGCATCATCAACGAGCCCACCGCGGCGGCGTTGGCGTACGGCCTCGACAAGGGCGACAAGGAGCAGAGCGTCCTCGTCTTCGACCTCGGCGGTGGCACGTTCGACGTTTCGCTGTTGGACATCTCCGACGGTGTCTTCGAAGTCAAGGCCACGAACGGCGACAACCGTCTGGGCGGCGACGACTGGGATCAGCGGATTGTCGATTGGCTGGTGACGCAGTTCAAGAACGCCAACGGTATCGACCTGAGCGCGGACAAGATGGCCATGCAACGTCTGCAGGAGGCCGCCGAGCGCGCCAAGATCGAGTTGAGCTCGGCGCAGGAGACCCAGATCAACTTGCCGTACATCACGGCCGGCGCCGCAGGGCCGCTGCACCTGGACGCCAAGCTGACGCGCGCCGAGTTCCAGCGCATGACGAAGGATCTGCTGGACCGCTGCAAGACTCCGTTCCAGGCCGTCATCAAGGACGCCCACACCTCGTTGGATAAGATCGACGAGGTCATTCTCGTGGGCGGTTCCACCCGTATGCCGGCCGTCGTCGACCTGGTCAAGGAGTTGTCGGGCAAGGAACCACACAAGGGTGTAAACCCTGACGAGGTCGTGGCCATGGGCGCTGCGCTCCAGGCTGGTGTCCTCAAGGGCGAGGTCAAGGACGTCCTGCTGCTCGACGTCACCCCGCTGTCCCTTGGGATCGAAACCAAGGGCGGCGTGATGACGAAGATCATCGAGCGCAACACGACGATTCCGACCAAGCGGTCCGAGATCTTCACGACGGCCGAGGACAACCAGCCGTCGGTCATGGTGCAGGTGTACCAGGGTGAACGTGAGTTCGCCCGCGACAACAAGCCGCTGGGCAACTTCGAGCTGACCGGTCTGATGCCTGCCCCGCGCGGGGTTCCGCAGGTCGAGGTCACGTTCGACATCGACGCCAACGGCATCGTGCACGTGTCCGCCAAGGACAAGGCCACGGGCAAGGAGCAGTCGATGACCGTCACCGGCGGCTCGGCGCTTGGCAAGGACGACATCGACCGGATGGTGAAGGACGCCGAGGCGCACGCCGAGGAGGACAAGAAGCGTCGTGAGGCCGTCGAGATGCGAAATCAGGCCGATGCCCTGGCGTTCCGCACTGAGCAACTACTCGCCGACAACGCCGCGACCATCGGCGACGATGTCAAGGCACCCGTCGTGGAGGCCCTGGACAAGTTGAAGGAGGCCCTGAAGGGCACCGGCAACGATGACCAGGTGAAGGCTCTGATGGAGGAGCTGAACGAAAAGACCTCAGTGATGGGGCAGGCGGTCTATGCAGCAAGCCAGGCACAGGCTCAGGGACCGGCATCGCCGAGTGAGCAGGAGACATCCTCCGACGATGACGTGGTCGACGCGGAGATCGTCGACGACAAGTGATGCGCCCGGTGGGGTCGCCTTGCGACCCCACCCATTCCGGCGATCACCACGCGATCGGCCCGTAGCGGCCCGCGCTGCGAGCGCTTCGCGTGGTCCTGAGCCCATCCACGGTGGCCCTGCCTGTCAGGTGCTGCCACGACAATCACCCACAGGAGGAAGCATGAGCACAGACGACGTGACCACCACGCCCACTCCGCAGCCAGCGGCCGACGAGGTGCTTGCTCCTGAAGCGCAGCTCGAAGCGTTGCGTGATCAGGTCGCGCAGCTGGAGAGCCGCTTGGCGGAACGTACTGAGGACCTGCAGCGGCTGCAAGCCGAGTACATCAATTACAAGCGACGAGTCGACCGTGACCGGGACCTGGCGCGCCGCGCGGGAAAGGAACAGATTCTCACGGACCTTCTGCCCGCCTTGGATGCGATCCAGCTGGCCGACCAGCACGGCGAGCTGGATGGCCCCTTCAAGATGCTTGCCGACCAGATCTCCGCAGTGGCTGCTCGGCACGGCCTGAGCAGTTACGGCCAGGTCGGAGACCAATTCGACCCCACCCTGCATGAGGCATTGATGCAGCTGCCGATGTCTGGCGCCACCAAGACTTGTGTCTCGCAAGTGATGCAGCCAGGTCACCGCATTCACGACAAGGTCCTCCGCCCTGCCCGCGTCGCAGTCAGCGAGCCGGACACACAACAGCCCGCCACCGAGTCCAGTACGCACGGAGATGAGGAGCGATGAGCGCACAGGATTGGGTTGACAAGGACTTTTACAAGGTCCTGGGCGTGTCGAAGGACGCTACAGCCAAGGACATCAAGAAGGCCTTCCGTAAGCTCGCTCGTCAGAACCATCCCGACCAGCACCCCGGCGACGCTGCTGCTGAGGCCCGGTTCAAGGAAATCTCGGAGGCAAACTCTGTCCTGTCCAACCCCGACTCGCGACGAGAGTACGACGAGATTCGCGAGATGGTCGCCAATGGCGGCTTCCGCTACGGCCGCGGCGCAGGATTTCCGGGAGCCGGTGGCCAGTACGCCTATGGAAACCCCGCCGGTGGCCCCTACACCTACAGCTATTCGACTGGTGGGTCTGCCGAGGACCTCTTTGGCCAAGGTGCGGGTTATGAGGACATCCTGGGCGGCTTGTTCGGCCAAGGCGGTGCTGGCTTCAGCGGTGCTCGGCGGCCCAGCGGCCCTCGGAAGGGCGCTGACATCGAGGGGGAGGTGACCATCGGCTTCCTCGAAGCTGTCAAGGGCACCACCGTTTCGATGCAGCTGGTCTCTGAGGTGGCGTGCACAGCTTGCGGCGGCGCTGGCATCACCTCGGGAAACCCGCCACAGGTATGCGGCTCCTGCCACGGCACCGGGCGGGTACGCCAAGCCAAGACCATGAAGGTGCGCATCCCGGCAAGCGTCGACGACGGCCAGACCATCAGAATCAAGGGCAAGGGCTCGGCCGGCCTAAACGGCGGTCCGGCGGGCGACCTGCTGGTCCGCGTTCATGTCACCCCGCACCCACTGTTCGGCCGCAAGGGGCGAGATCTTACCCTGTCCGTGCCGGTCACCGTCGACGAACTCATCCTGGGCGCCGATATCGAGGTGCCCACCCTCGAAGGCGGACGAGTGAAGGTGCGTATCCCCGAATGCACCCCGAACCGGCGCACCCTGCGTGTGCGAGGCAAGGGCGTCACCACCAAGGCGGGAACCGGCGACCTGCTAGTCACCGTCGAGGTCGTCATGCCGACGTCGCTCAACGACCGGGCCAGGCAGGCAATGCGCGACTTCGCCCGCGCCGTAGGCCAGACCAACCCCCGCGCTTCGATCCTTGGGAGGAACTGAGATGACCACCACCGACAACAGCGTTCATGACGGTGTGGTGTTCACCACCAGCCAGGTGGTGCTCCTGACCGGTCTGCACCGCCGCACGCTCGAAGCCTTCGAGCGCGCCGGCATCGTGAGCCCACGCCGCAGCGCCGCCGGCCAAGCGAGCTACGACCAGCACGACCTTGTGCGGCTGCGCCAAGCGCGGAACCTGGTTCAGCGCGCCGGGATGGACCTCGACGAAGTCCGACAGCTCTTCGCGTTGCAAGACCAGATCGAGCAGACCCGCCAACGCTTGGATCAGATGGTGACCGAGCTGTGGGAGGTCTTGGACCGGACCGTACCCACCCCCAGTGGGCGAGTGTTCACCACGGGCAGCGATGGCAGGGCATGGCCCGGCCGTCAGACGATGACGGGGCGTCGGCGCCTGCAGCGCTAATCAGCCCGGCTGGCACAGCGCGCCACAGCCACTACTCCGTGTGACGTGCAATGTCGTGTTGTGCCTGCCGGCCGAATTTCACAACTTCGATACTCAACTGTGCGACCGGCCTCGAAGGCCTCATTCGTAGTAACCCAGGGCCGTTCACCACAGAGCCCGTATCACCGGCGGCCAACCTCACGACAGAGCCTCATGTGCCCGCCTTCGCAGCGTCCTCCGGCCGCGTGAGTTGGTAGTTGGTGGACGGTTCAGCGTCCCGATGGCAGCGCGAGTCGGAAACGTGACGCTCGCGTCGGGTAAGGAACCCCAACGAACCTGACCCTGTCGTGGGGAGCCCGCGTCGTTCCTGCTTGGTTACGTCGCCGGTCGTGCTCTTGATCCCGCAAACCCGTACTCTTGCCTACTCACGTCTGTGACTGTTGAAACTGCCCGTCATTGTTGAAGTGTGCATCCTGTTGCGCACGATGATCCTTGACGCCAGTTGCTACTTCCTTACTCGGAACGGGTTGACCGCACCAGAGGCAGTGCCGCTCAGCCGTCTTGCGTTGCTCGACACGGTACTGAGTAGGGGTGATCCCCGCGAATCGCTTGAACTGCTCAGACGCATGACCCCGATCTCGCCAACCGACCTGTCTGGAGATTTCAAGAACCGATAGGCGGGTATCCCGTAGCAGACGAGCCATCTCCTGAACACGCCGACGTGTGAGCTGACGGCCCCGGCTGGCTCCACCTCGTCGTCCTCTGGGCATGCTGGAACGCACTGAAGTTCATCATCATGGGACCCGTGAGCGTCGTCCTGCTCATCCGCGCGCGCCTGCGCGAGGCCGCGATCCGTCGCCACCAGCGCCACTACTCGCTCGTCGAGGCAAGCCCGCGTGAGCCAGCTCTTCGCGTCTAGGCTCAACCGCCCACGGCAGCGAGCGCTGTGATGCGAGAACCACGACGCCCGCCAGGCCGGATCACGACACCGTGCGAAGCGAGCGCTTGCCGGATCGCCTGAGGCCCCGCCCCGACTCTCATGCCGACCTCTACCAGCGTCAACCCGCTGAGGTAGAGGTCGGCTGCTTCGTGGATGCGGGAAGGATCGAACCGTCCGCGGCGGATGGTGACCTCCCGACGGGTGAGGTGGGTGGCGACCGTGCGGCGGTTCACTCCGAACACGGATGCCAACTCCACGAGCGTCGCGCCCTCGCGGTACTGCGCCACCAGATCGTCGACCTGCTCGGGCCGTAGCAGGGTTTGAGCCATCCCAAGTGATCGCACCACTCGACCCCTGGAGTCGGAAACGGTAGGCTCCGAGGAGCGATGGTCGTGGTCGTAGAAGCCCCGTGACCTGCGCAAAGACAGGGTTTTCAGGTGTGGGCAGGGGTTCTCAAACTCTCTACGGAGGTCCACCAGTGAGAAGCAGATGAAGGGGTCCCCGCGTCGTGCGGGGACCCCTTCATCTGTCACGGGCAAGGATCCGGTTTGGGCCCGGTATCGACGCACGCATCAGCATTCATCGCAGGAGATGGGCTGCTCGGCGGCTGGCCTCATGCAGGGTGTCCAGCGCGTTCTCGATGAGCGGGTCCACGTGGCGTGCCCGGCGGCGCTTCACCTGGCGGGACGAGATGCCCCCGCCGACCCAACCGAACAGGCCCAGTGCCCCGAGCGCGACGGACAGCACGGCCAGTCCGGCATTCATCGCGAAGACCGAACCAGCCAGGAATGCCGATCCCACGATGCCGATGGTGACGGCCACGACCATCGCTCGTGAGGTCTTGGACCTCTCGAGCGAGATGATCGTCGTGAGGGCCGTGTCGGCCTCCTCCTGCAGCGCGCGCACCATGTCACGATTCTTGAGGTTGCGATCCCTCTTGAGCTGGAGTGTCACGGTCTCGGATCGCTGGGTGCGGCCCAGGGGAACGGAGGCGACGGAAGTCGTCGCGCGGGGATTTTCCACCGTCCAGCCGAAGCCGGGGTAGGTGTCACGGAACAGCGGCTCAAAGGTGTGGGGCACGCGCACGGTGGCGTACTCATAGGCCGTGTACTCATCTGTTGCGGGCGCATTCTGGACGGTCATGGGGTTCTCCCTCGTGGTCGGTTCTGCTGGCTCGGCTGACATGAATCAAGCTTCGACGCCACGCCGGGTGCGCACATCGTCCCCGCGGACCCATCGAAGTAGTCCATGTGCAGTACGCGTGATCGCTGCCATGCGGGGAGGATGGGAACCATGACATCCACGGCACGCCCGGCCATTGCCACGACCGGGCCCAGATGGCGCGCGCTTCCGCGCGTGGCACAGATCACGGTCCAGGTCATCCTGATGGTGGCAGTGGGCGTCGAGGTGGTCACCGTGGCGGTCAGTCGGGCGCCGGTGATCCAGTACGTGCCCGCCGTGGCGATGACCGCAGGAATCCTCCTGGGACGCTTCGGGCGCTCGTGGGGCTACGTGGGATTGGGGCTGGTGGCCCTGGCCCCGATGATCGCGGTCCTCGTGGACCGTCAGGCGACCGGCATCTGGTCGATGGCCTGCCTTGCCGCCTTCTGGTTCGTGCTGCGCGGCCTGTCCGCATGGGTGGTCGGTGTGGTCATCGGTGTCGCCAATTTCGTGGCGGTGGGGTGGGAGGCCGGCACGATCGACGTGCGCTACGACACCAGCTCGTCCGTCTCGGCGTTTGCGGCAGCCGTCTGCGCAGCCATCGCGAGCGCGCTGCGGGGAAACTACCGGTACCGCGTCGAGGCCGAGGCGCGGATGAGGGAGGCCGAGC